>JGI24025J20009_10001035_pt1 | contig 21375 bp, 15 predicted proteins | sample Cruoilmetagenom3_FD_20009 | JGI IMG/M metagenome (IMG submission 20009) | reverse complement strand
CAGAAATAGCCTGGAACTCGACCAGTGGCAGCTCGCGCAGTGGCAGGCCCAGCGTTTCGGCCCGCCGCACGGCGCGGCCCACCAGCTCGTGGCTCTGACGGAAGGGAACGGAGCTCCGCACCAGGTAGTCGGCCAGGTCGGTGGCCAGCATCCCGTCGTCGAGCGCCGCAGCCATGGCTTCAGCCTTGACCTTCATGGTACGCACTACGCCCGCCGCCACCGGCAGTGCCAGCTTCAGCGTGTCCAGCGCGTCGAACAGAGGCTCCTTGTCCTCCTGCAAGTCCTTGTTGTAAGTCGAAGGCAACCCCTTGAGCGTGGTCAGCAAGGCCACCAGATGCCCCACCAAACGCCCCACCTTGCCCCGCAGCAGCTCCAGCGAGTCGGGGTTCTTCTTCTGCGGCATCAGGCTGGAGCCGGTGGCGTAAGCGTCGTCCAATTCGATGAAGCCGAATTCCGCCGACGACCAGATGATCAGGTCCTCGGCCAGGCGGCTCAGGTGCACCTGCAGCAGCGCGGCCCAGAACAGGAACTCGGCCACGAAATCGCGGTCCGATACCCCATCCATGCTGTTCTCGCAGAGCGCCCGGAAGCCCAGTTCGGCGGCCAGAAAGTGGCGGTCAATGGACAGCGCATTGCCGGCCAGAGCGCCCGCGCCCAGCGGCAGCACGGCGACACGCCTTTCCAGGTCTCTTAGCCGCTCCCGATCTCGTTGCAACATCCAGAAAAAGCTCATTAGCCAGTGGCTGAAGAGCACCGGCTGCGCTCGCTGCAAGTGCGTGTAGCCGGGCATGATGATGTCCAGATGCTGCTCTGCCCTGTCGAGGACCGCCTTCTGCAGCTCGACTAGCTGCTGCCGCAGCCCAGGGATCTCCCACATCAGGTAGAGACGCAAATCCGTTGCCACTTGGTCGTTGCGGCTGCGCCCGGTATGCAGTTTGCCTGCCACTTCGCCAGTCAACTCGCCCAGCCGTCGCTCGACGGCGGTATGTATGTCCTCGTCGGAAGATCTGATGTGAAATTCACCAGCCTTGAACTCCCGCGCCACCACCTCCAGCCCCTGGATAAGCTGATCCCGCTCCTCTGCGCTGAGCAACCCGGTGCGTTGCAGCGCCTTAGCGTAGGCGATGCTGCCCCCAATGTCGGCTGCCCACAGCCGCCAGTCAAAGCCGATAGACGCGTTGAAGCGCTCCATGAGGCCATCAGGGGGTCCCTCGAACCGTCCGCCCCATAGTTTCATCATTCGCTCTCGTCATACCACGCGCCTAGGCGCTGCGCCAATTCGACGTACTGCCATCTCTTGCTCAGCGCTTCAGGCGGCAGATCGAGGAGCTCCAGCAGCAGATCAGGGGTTTCCTCCTGCATCAAATCCAGGACGGCCAGGGGCAGAGTGCGGTCCTCGATCTCGGAGTGATCCAGCCCCTCTATGCTTTCCAGGAAAAACGTGGCGTAACAACGGGGGGACATGATGTACGTCAGATCGTTGCTGGTGGTGTAGCAATCCTCGAGGAAATCCAACAGCCGCCTGGCGACCTCGCAGTGCGCCCTCAACCGCAGCAAGTCCCTGGCGTCCTCCACACCCTTCGCCATGTCCTCCTCCAGCCTTGCCAGATACTCGCGGCAACGCTGGTGCGATTGCTCCAGAAAGCCATAGGCCTCCTCGAAATAGACCTTGGCATCCTCCAGGATGGTGTACAGGAAGAATCCGCCTTGGTCTTCGCCGATGATCTCCCTGTCGGCCAGGTCCTGCAGCCTCTCGTCGCTGAATCCCCGGGACGTTCTATCCAAGACGTCTGTCATCGTTCTGCCTCCTCTCGGTTCTCTGCTGGTCTCCGACCGATAGCCAGCAGCGTGGACGGCGGTCACAGACCGCCGGGAACCAGGCGAACCTACTCAGTTCCCTGCCGGTCTGACAATGTTGGCCACGCAAGTCCAAACGCCGAACCCAGAACTCCGAACCCCGAACTCTTAATCCCGCTTGAACTTGCTGTAGTTGGGCGAGCTGTAGCCGGAGACTCCCAACCCCTCGATGTCCAGCAGCGCTTTGACCTTCATCGGCAGCCCGAAGAGATTGATGAACCCCTCGGCATCCGCCTGGTCGTAGACGTCATCTTCACCAAAGGTGGCGTAATCCTCTCGATAGAGGCTGTAGGGGGACTTACGCCCGGCGACCGTGCAACTGCCTTTGTACAGCTTGACCCGCACTGTGCCGGTAACGGGCTCCTGCGTCTTGCGCACGAAGGCAGCCAGCGCCTCCCGCAGTGGCGTGAACCACTGGCCGTAGTAGACCATCTGCGCATAGCGCGGGGCAATGACGTCCTTGTAGTGCAGCGTCTCCCTGTCGAGACAGATGGTCTCCAGGGAGCGGTGAGCTATATAGAGGATGGTGCCGCCAGGGGTCTCGTACACGCCGCGCGACTTCACGCCCACCAGCCGGTTTTCAACCAGGTCCAGCCGCCCCACGCCGAGCGTCCCTCCCAGCTCATTCAGGCGGGTCATCAGTTCCACCGCACCATAAGCCACGCCATCAATGCGCTTGGGTATGCCCTCCTTGAAGTCGATCTCCAGGTAGAGCGGCTCGTCGGGCGCGGCCTCGGGCGACACAGTAAGAGTGAACATCTCCTCCTCCGGCTCCCGCCAGGGGTCTTCCAATATCCCGCCCTCGTGGCTCATGTGCCAGATGTTACGGTCGCGGCTGTAAATAGAACGTGAGATAGCCGCCACCGGTATGTTGTGCGCCTCGGCGTAGGCCAGCGCATCCTCTCGCGAGCGGATGTCCCATTCCCGCCAGGGGGCGATGACCTCCAGCCGGGGATTGAGCGCTTTGTAGGTCAACTCAAAGCGCACCTGGTCATTGCCTTTGCCGGTGCAGCCATGAGCCACAGCGTCGGCTCCCTCCAGTTCAGCGATTTCCACCTGCCGCTTGGCAGTGATCGGCCGGGCGAAGGAGGTGCCCAGCAGGTACTGCCGCTCGTACATAGCCCCGGCCATCATGGTAGGGAAGGCATACTCCATGAGGAACTCCTCCCGAAGGTCCTCGATGTAGACCTTGCTGCCTCCCGTGGATAGTGCCTTCTCCTCCAGCCCCTCCAGCTCCTCTTCCTGACCCAGATCGGCGATGAAGGTGATCACCTCGCAGCCATAGCGTTCCTTCAGCCAGACCAGAATGACCGAGGTGTCTAATCCGCCTGAATAGGCCAAGACGACTTTCTTCATCGTACGCTTCCTCCTCGTAGAACATGTTTGTCAATTGGTAGCAAACTGCACATTGGCGATTCTGCTCGTAGTCCAAATGGGGCGAAAGCGACTGAAGTCGCCACTACGAACCACGCATCCTGTGATTCGTCGGTGGTCTTGCCCTACGTGCAGGGCACTCTGAGATTCGCCAAACTCCAGCAACAAAAAAAGGCCGCCTCCCCAAATCAATCTGTCTGGGTAGTCGGCCTGCACTGCAGTTGCGGCTTGCCAATAAGGCAATTACGTCAAGTCTACCTCCATAACAACAACACTCAGCAGGACGAAACTCCCCAGAGCGAGCGCCTGGAACACCTGGACCTGATTTGCCTGGAGTCTCGCTTGCCGAACAACGTCATACCCTGCTTGCTCCGGTGTCCGAATTGCGCCTCTTATACCACAATTCGGCACATCTGTCAAATCGGCATTTCACACCATCTCGCCAGTGGCCAGATCAATGTACAGTGCGATTTCCTCCGTCTCAGCGGCAGTCGTGCGGCCCGTGCCAGAGCCCCTCCCCGTCGCAACGCCAGCCGTCCCCCTCCACCTGCAAGGGGGTCCTCTCCCAACCCGACCGCACCTTGGCCATGATCTCCGGCCATGGACGCAGACCAGTGAGAGCGTCGGGTGCGGTAACGTTGAAGCCGCCGGCAGCGCAACCGTAGCGCACCGTCTCCTCCAGCGAATGGCCCCGTAAGAAGCCCGAAAGGAAACCAGCGATACACGAATCGCCTGATCCTGTCCCACCAGCGTAGTGCTCGACGTGGAAGCTAGGCTCCCACAGCTCGCGGTGGGACCAGTTGGCCAGATCGGCCGGCTCGACCCTGCCCATCTCGGCCAGCCGTTCCTCTCCCGCCGTGCGCACGTACATGCCGCGATAGCCGCACTTGATGCCCACCACCTTGCCCCCCATCTCTAGCAGTCGGCCCGATAGACGGCTCAGATCATCTCCGGTGAACAGCGCTAGCATGTCCTCGTTGCGGTGGGCCTGGTAGTCGTCGAAACGCTCCCGCTCCAGCATGTACAGCAGCTCCTCCGCACTGGGCAGGAAGACGTCCACGGTGGGCATCACCCCTTGCAGGATGGCCTCCCAGTCCGCTCGCCCTGCCTCGGAGTTGGGATCGGGCATGGCCATATCCAGCGAGGTGGTCACGCCCAGCGCTTTGACGCGCCGGAATATCTCGATGAGCTGGCAGCCTCGCTCAATATACATCAGTCGCATGATGGGTGGATAGCCGAAGTGGAAGAGCTCGCGCTCGGCCACGAGGTCGTACTGCACATCTTCAGCCGAGAAGGTATCATTGGTCCCTGGCCGATGCAGGAACATCCTGTCCAGCCCTGGCGGATCAAGGACGATGGTGTAGGAACTCGTCTCCCCTTCGACGACGATCACACCCTCGCTGACGCCCCACTCTGCCAGGAGCAAGCGGATCAGCGAGCCGAAGGGGTCGTCGCCCACCTTGCCCATTAGCACCGTGTTTATCCCCATCCGGACCAGTGCCAGTCCGGTGTTGGAGACCGGCCCGCCGGTGGAGAGCGTGGCAGGGCCAATGAGCCTCACTTTGCCCGGCACGAAGAAGTCGGCACCGCTCTCCAGCGCCAGGTCGGACAGCCCAGGGATGATGTCCAGGCAAAGGTGGCCTGCTACTACCGCCTTAGGGATATCGTTGGTCATTATGCCTCCAGGTGCACTGGTCATAAAACTCTTACTCCATGGCTGTCAGCGGAAAAGCGGAAGAAGCGGAAGGTTTCCCACCCATCAGAACCAACTCAACACTGTACTCCCGATGTCCCTATTAGTCAGGCTGCGCCTTGTCGCCGAACTTGGCAGTGCGGCGAGAGCGAGTTGAAACCCCGCTGGGACTACCACCCGCTGGCAGCGAAGACGGTGCCCAGGACCTCCTGCCTTTCCTCGGGGGTGGCCCAACGGGGCTGCGACCAATCCTCCAGAATGGTTACCAGCAGCTCCGTGCTGATGTGGCGGCCATCGTAAATGGCATGGCGGGCGATCAGCCCCTGTCGAGTTTCCCACCAGTTCATCTGATCGAAGAAGAAGTTGCCCAGACCGAAGAGGATGAAGCCATCAGGGGTGAACTCCAGCGCCTGCGGGCGGTGGGCCTGTACTCCGGTGACAATATCGGCGCCCGCACCACTGAGGGCTTCGAAGGTCTCCGCCTGTTGCCACACTGGTTCCGTCTGGTATTCCCCCTGTCCATTGGTCTCGGTATACTGAATCTCCACGAGTACCAGGTCCACCTCCGGCCTGATGGCAGCGATGTCCGCCCGCATGGTGTCGAGATCGAAGCGAGCCGAGCCGGGGCCGTCGGCGGTCGCCCAGTCCCCGATAGGGCCGTGTTGATTGGCTCCCAGGAAGGCCAGCCGATCGCCGTTGTGCGTGATGAGCAGCGGCCGGCGCGCGTCCTCGTCATTGGCGCCGCCGCCGTACACCGGCAGCCCATGTTCGGCGTAGATCTTCAGTGACCCGAGCATGGCCTCAAAACCAAAGACGTTCTGGTGGTTCCCCGTCAGGCCGACGATGTCCGCACCCACCTCGTCCAGTGCAGCCAGGTACTCTGGCTTGGAGCAGAGTGTGGGACTGTCGAGGGCAGGATTGGCCACGCAACCGGGGACGAGCGGTACCTCATTGCTGATATGCGTGATGTCGGCAGCAGCCAGCTCAGGGCCGACGACGTGAGCGGGGTAACTGTAGCCGCCGTAGACTTCCATCTTCCAGGCCGTGGTACGAGACATCGCCGTCACACCGGTCATCACCAGCACGGTAAGCTTGTCGGGATCGCGGTTGGTCACGGGCAAGCTCTCCTGAAGATGTGCCAGCAGGCTCCCAGCCTCTGGCCCCGCACCATGCAGCCAGACGCGCAGCGCCAGCGGCCAGTCCAACTGCTCCAGATGGTTGTCCACCGCCGATAGCCCATCCAGCCGCAGCGATTTGAGCCGCGGCTCCAGCCGTTCGAAGGGCAGAATACCCACAGCCTGCTCGTCCTGCCAGAGAGCAGCGATCAGCTCTCCGGCTGGCACGAGCGCCACGCTCTCCTGCGGCGGCCCCCAGAGTTGGGCCAAATCAGCGGACGTCTCCTCGGTCACCAGCAGCCTGACCAGATCGCCCGCCCCCGTCCACGCCTGCTGCAGTTCCTCCAGCGTGATCCCTTCGCGCAGCGATGGAAAAGACTGCACAGGCACGTAGAAGCGCTCGCTGACCAGATGGGCATCAGGTGCGGGCTTCAGATCGAGACGCAGGTCGTTGACGCCTCCCTCCACGACGATCACGCCCCCCTCAGCGGCCCAGGCTCGAGCGGTGTCAGCGATGGGCGCTGGCAGGTCAGGAGCCAGCGCGAGGCGCGGCACCGTTGTGGGCGACGGCGTAGGGCCAAGGGAGCAGAGGAGCAGGGGAGCACCTCTGCACCTCGGCCCCTCCGCACCTCTGCACAAGTGGTGGGAGTCGCAGGCGGCGCGGGTGCAGGCGGCTGGCACTTCGGGATAGAGAGGAGCAACACCGCAAGCAATGCCGCGGCCACCAGCCGCAGGGTGAACCGGTTTCGCATAACAGGATATATGAGCCCCTACCGCTACATTGCTCCCAGAACCTCGGCCTTGACACGCTTCAGCCGCTTCATCACGTCGTTGTCGCCGCGGCCGAAGTAGTCGTGCAGGATCTTGTATTCAGCGTACAGCTTGTCGTACACCTCCTGATTCTCGGGGATGGGACGGAAGACTTCGTCCTTGAGGTGGGCCATGTGCTGCGCCGCCTCGAAGATGGTGTCGTAGCCGCCGGCGGCTTTGCCCGCAGCCACCGCGCCGAACATGGCCGAGCCCAGAGCGCCCGCCTGCTTCGATGCCGCCACCTTGAACTCCCGCCCCGTGATATCAGCGTAGATCTGCATCAGCAGCTTGTTGCGCTCCGGCAGGCCGCCCGTGGCCACTATCTCGTCTACCGCCACTCCGCTCTCTTCGAAGGTCTCTACGATGATGCGCGTGCCGTAGGCGGTGGCCTCGATGAGGGCTCGGTAGATCTCCTCAGGCTTGGTCAGCAGCGTGGCCCCCAACAGCATTCCTGTCAGGTCCACGTCTACCAGCACCGAGCGGTTGCCGTTCCACCAATCCAGGGCCAGCAAGCCACTCTCTCCCGGCCGCAGTTGAGCGGCCTTCTGCTCCAGGAGTTGATGCAGTGTCAGCACGCGGGCTTCGGCCTCCTTCTGATACGCGGCGGGCACACAGTGCTCCACGAACCAGGCGAAATGATCGCCGACACAGGACTGCCCGGCCTCAAAGCCGAAGAGGCCGGGGATGATGCCATCCTCGACCACACCGCACATGCCCGGCACGATGCGCTTTTCCTCACCTAACACCATGTGGCAGGTGGAAGTGCCCACGATCATCACCATGCGCCCGATCTCGGTGACCGTGGCGGCGGGCACCGAGACGTGGGCGTCCACGTTGCCAGTGGACACCGCCGTGCCCGGCAGCAGTCCCGTCCACCTTGCCGCTTGTCTGGTCAGGCCGCCCGCTCGACCGCCCAGGGGGTAGACGTCCCGCGAGAGCTTCTCGTCCACCACATGGCGCAGTCGCGGGTCGAGCGCAGCGAAGAAGTCATCGGAAGGATACCCCGTCTCCTTCTCCCAGATAGCTTTGTAGCCGGCCGTGCAGGAGTTGCGCCGTTCGTTGCCCGTCAGTTGCAGCACGATCCAGTCTGCCCCCTCGATGAATCTATTACTCGCCTCGTAGACCTCCGGAGCCTTGTTCAGCGTCTCCCAAATCTTGGGGAAGAGCCACTCCGAGGAAATCTTGCCGCCATAGCGGGAGAGCCAGGTCTCGCTCCGCTCGCCGGCGAAACGGTTCAGTTCGTTGGCCTCGGACTGACCAGCGTGATGCTTCCAGATCTTGACCCAGGCGTAGGGGCTGTCCCGCCATTCCGGCTTCATGCACAGGGGAACGCCCTCCTCATCAATGGGCATCATCGTGCAGGCGGTGAAGTCGGTGCCCAGGCCGATGACGTCCTCGGCGTCCACGCCCGCTTCCTGCAGCACCGCGGGGATGGTCACCTTGAGAACCTCGATGTAGTCGGCAGGGTTCTGCAAGGCGAAATCGGGCGGCAGTCGAATGTCAGTGCCCGGCAGCCATTCGTCAATGACACCGTCGCCGTAGGGATGGACGGCGGTCGCCACCTCCTCACCCGTGGCCACATCCACCAGCACGGAGCGGCCCGATTCCGTGCCAAAGTCAATGCCGATAGCGTACTTCCTGCTGCTCATGCTGCTCCTCTCGAGGTCATAGTTGATGATTGAGCTCCGCCAAGGTCGGGTAGACCTGAGCGAAGACGCGGGCTCTCTCCATGTAGCGCTCGTGCAGGGCCATGTCCGGCTCGTAGGTCCGCTCTACCCGCACCATCTGCGCCACGCCTTCTTCAACGGACGAAAAGACACCCGTCGCCACGCCGGCCAGGATGGCCACGCCCAGGCAGGGTGCTTCTGTGACATCCATGGCCAGCACCGGCTTGCCGAAGATGTCGGCCTTGGTCTGTAGCCAGAGCGGGGACTTCGCCCCGCCGCCGAAGGCGCGTAGCTCCCGCACGGCGATGCCCGCCGCCTCCATGGCATCCACGCTCAACTTGACCTCGTAGCTCACGCTGTCCAAGATGGCCTTGATGATCTGCCCCTTGCTGGTACTCAGGTCCAGGCCCAGGATCGCCCCTTTGGAGTTAGCGTCCATCCACGGTGTGCCGCTGCCCACGAAGTGCGGCAGTATCAACACCGGCGACGGCCCCGGCGTGGCCTNCTGCAGGATCAGGTCGTAAACNTCCCGGTCAGNCTNCTCTGCNTCCTGCCGCTCGGCGCGGGCAAAGTTGTCGCGGTACCAACGCAGCAGCGCGCCGCCCGTNGAGGAGTAGCCCAGCACCAGGTACATGCCTGGCGCCGTGTGCGGAGCAATGGGCAGATTGCTCTCCATGAGTTCTGCGGCGAGCACCAACCGAGGAGAAGCCACCGCCACGCATTCCACGGTGCCGGTGGAATCCATGGCGATACCTTCGGCGATGGCGCCGCAGCCCAGCGCCCCAGAAGGCTGATCGTGCCCGCCCGTCACCGCCACTGCGCCTGGAGCCAATCCCAGCTCCTTGACGACCGATGGTGGTATCTCGCCAATGACCGACCCTGAGGGCAGCACCCGCGACATTCGCCCCACGTCCAACTGGGCCAACTCCAGAATCTCCTCTGACCAATCGAGTCGCGACACATCGAAGGCCATGGTGCGCGTGGCCAAGGTGCGGTCCATGGTTGGGGGCAGCCCCAGTTGGTGAAAGAAAAAGTCCTGCATGCAAAGGAAACGAAAAGCGGCAGTGTAGATGGTCAGGTCATTCTGCCGCAGCCACATCAGCTTGTTCACCGTGTACATGGGATGCAGCGGCATGCCGGTGATGTGGAAGATGCGCTCTTTGCCCAATTGTTCGTCCCACCAGCGGGCCTGCTCGCCAGCGCGGGTGTCAATGGCGGTGATGAAGNCGTAGATCGGCTGGCCCTGCGCGTCCACCGGCACCACCGACTCGCCGTGCGTGGAGATGCTCAGCGCCTGCACCGGATCACCGGGGATGCCCGCCGTCACCTGCCGGATGACGTCGGTCACCGACGCCCAAACCTCCGCTGGGTCGAGCTCCATCCATCCCGGCTGCGGTTGGTAGAGGCGATACTCGCGGTACGCCTGAGCGAGCATATCTCCTTCGGGACTGAAGGCCACCGCCTTGCACCCCGTGATGCCAATGTCCAATCCCAATAGACTCACGTCGCTATTCCTTCGTCATTCGTCATTCGTCACCTATCAGGATCTCCACCGACAGTATCATTCCTACCTACTTTCGTTCCTTTCGTGTCCTCTTCATCCCCGCCATGCTGCGCACTTCCTCGATGTAGGCCACCAGGTTTTCCAGGGGCACATCCTCCAGAATGGTATGGGAGCTTTGCAGGATGTACCCCCCGCCCCGGCCCATAAGGTCGGCCATGGAACGGATCTCCTGCCGCACCTCTTCCGGCGTGCCGAAGGGCAACGTTCGCTCCACGTCAATGCCGCCGTAGAAAGCCAGCCGGTCGCCGTACTCCTCTTTGTAGGTGCAGGGGTCCATGACCGACGGTGAGAGGGGATTGAACACCTGCAACCCCATCTCGATCAGATCCGGGAACAGCCTTCCTACCGCCCCGTCGGAATGCTGGCCTACTACCACACCCGCCTCCTGACATCGCTGATACATGACCGCCAGCCGCGGTTCGATAAATCGCCGCCACATCTTCGGACTGAAGATGAGTCCTGTCTTGGACCCCCAATCATCGGCGAAGTAGAAGCCATCCACGCCCAGCGCCAACTGCTGCTCGATAATGGGCAGGTTCCATTCGTAGAGGATGCGATCCAGCAGTTCCTCCACAAACTCGGGCCGCTCGATCATATCCATGAGCAACTGCGTCATACCCCGGATGCTCCAGGCCCGCTCGAAGAGAGCCATGCCCAGCTTGCCGAAGAGGAACACCTCGCCCCGGTAGCGGTCGGCCAACTCCCTGGCCTGATCGAAACGGCCTTCGCGATAGGGATCGGGCAACGTGTAGCCATCCAGAGCTCTGGCGAGCCCAGTCGAGCCATCAGGCTTCTCGGCCAGTGGATAAGCCACCGGATGGGGCAGGCTCCCCCGGCGATCCCAGAGACAGCCGAACTCGTCCCGATGCAACCCGCCTTTCTCATCAAGGTCCGTGTGCACCGGCCCGCCGCTGACGGTGAGTTCCACCTGTCCTACCTCGGCGGCCCAAGGATCGTAGTTGAAGTCGGAGCCCACCTTGACGATGTGGTTGCCAAAAAACTCCATCGCCTCGTGGTTGTCCTTGAGCCTGTAGTGTTGGCGCACCTTCTGCCACACGCTGGGTACGGCGTGGAAGTTATAGGGGACGAAGTCGGTCTCCTGGTGGTTGATGGCGGTGAGGACGCGTGTTCGCCGGTTCATGAGTAGCCCTCATGGATACTGGGTGTGTAGGTATTGGGTATTGGGGATTGGATATGATGGTGCATCGCCTCGGCAGCCTATTGCCCATATTCCTCGGTGTAACGGTGACGGAGCCGACGAACGGCCTCCTCTGGAATGTCCTCCGGTTCGCCCAGTTGCCTGGCGAGGAACACGGTGCGGGCCACGTCCTCGACCATCACCGCGGCCTTGACCGCGGCAGTGGCGTCCGGCCCGATGGTGAACACGCCGTGCTGTTTCAGCAGGATGGCCGGCGAATCCCCGATGCCCTGCACTACCTCGCGGCCTATCTCCTCTCCCCCGATGGGCGCGAAGCCGCCACAGGGGATCGTGCAGCCAAACTCGTCGGCGATGGCTGTCAGACAGACGGGGATGGGCTGGCCCACGGCGGCGAAGGCGGTGGCGTACGGGGAATGGGTGTGCACGACGCCGCCCACGTCGGGCCGATGGCGGTAGATGTAGAGATGTGACGCCGTGTCCGACGAGGGCTTGAGATCTCCTTCGATCACCTGCCCCTCCAGGTCTACGACGACCATCAGCTCCGGCGCGAGGTCCTCGTAGCGCACGCCGCTGGGCTTGATGACCACGTAGCCCGTCTCGGGGTCGCGCCCGCTCAGGTTGCCGCTGGTCCAGGTGACCAAGCGACACTTGGGCAACTCCAAATGCAATTGGCAGATTTCCTCACGCAACGGTTCGAGCATGGGTTACCTCGATCAGATCAAGATGAGCACGACTCCAGCGGAACAGAGAGCTGGGAAACCCAGCCCCTACGCCGTCGCCGCCACGGCGGATGTCACTGCGTCGTACTGCGGCTTCAGCACCGGATAGAGCGCCCGATAGATACGATAGAACCGCTCGTAAATGGCCACGTTCTCCGCGATGGGCGGGACGTGCTGCACGACCTTGATGGTCGCTCGGCAGGCCTCCTCCACACTGTCCCAGACTCCCGTGCCCACGCCGGCCAGCAGCGCCACACCGTAGGCCGGCCCCTCAGCCACGTTGATGGTCACCATCTCCGTGTTGAAGGCGTCCGCCTGGATCTGGCGCCAAAGCGCGCTGCGTCCGCCGCCGCCCGAGGCCCGCACCTGCTCCACAGGGATGCCCATTTCGCCACGGATGATCTCCAGAGAATCCCGCAGGCTGTAGGCCACCCCCTCGAAGATAGCCCGCACCACGTGCAGCCGCGTGTGCCGAGCCGTCAGGCCGAAGAACACGCCCTTGGCGTCGGGGTCGAGATGGGGTGCTCGCTCACCCATCAGATAAGGCAGGAAGAGCAACCCCTCGGAGCCGACGGGCGCCTGCTCCGCTTCGCGGTCGAGCAGGACGTAGGGATCAACGCCCGTGAGGTTGCTGACGAGCATCTCCGCTCCACCGAAGTTGTCGCGGAACCAGCGCAGGGACAGCCCCGCCCCCTGGGTTACCCCCATCACGTGCCACTTGCCCGGGACCGCGTGGCAGAAGCTTTGCATGCGCCCTTTGGGATCCAGTACCGGCTCGTCGGTGAAAGCGAAGAGGACGCCGCTGGAGCCGATGGTCGAAGAGAGGATACCCGTCTCCACCACGCCGTTGCCTACCGCGCCGGCCGCCTGATCGCCGCCACCGCCGACTACAGGCGTGCCAGGAGCCAGCCCCGTGGCCTCCGCAGCAGCAGCATTCACCCTGCCGCTCACCACAGGCGACTCGTACACTTCCGGCAGCAGGTCGCTATCCACGCCCAGGGCGCTGAGCACTTCGTCGGACCAGCGCCGCTTCCGCACGTCGAAGAGGGTCGTGCCCGAGGCATCGGAGACCTCGCTGGCGTACTCCCCCGTCAGCTTGAAGCGGATGTAGTCCTTGGGCAGCAGAAACCTGCGCCCCTGCTCGTACATCTGTGGCTCGTTATCCCGTATCCAGAGCAGCTTGGGGGCGCTGAAACCGGTCAGTGCGGGGTTGCAGGTCAGCTCGATGAGCCGCTCTGCCCCCACTTGCTCGGTGATCCAGTCGCACTGCGGTTGGCTGCGCTGGTCGCACCAGATGATGGACGGGCGCAGCACCTCGTCCTGCTCGTCCAGCAATACCACGCCGTGCATCTGGCCGGAAAGCCCTACGCCGCCGACCTCCCCACCGCTCACGCCAGCGCGGGCCAGGGCGGCTCGCGTCGCTTCGCAGGTGGCCTGCCACCAGTCGGCTGGGTCCTGTTCGGCCCACTGTGGTTGGGGGGTGTAGAGGGGATATTCCGACACAGCACTGGCAACGACGCGCCCCGTTTCGTCCACCAGCAACGCTCGCGTGCCGGTGGTGCCGATGTCGAGACCAAGGAGGTATGGCATAGTGTCACTCCGTGTGCATGTTCGATGTCTTTGAGCCTATCCTGAAAGCGCAGGGCACTATACAATCACCATCTCGATGCCGGCGAACTCGCAGAAGTCAACGATGGGCATCGTGAAGTCGCCGTGGATTATGCTGGCGTGATGGGTGAATCCCTCCTCGACCAGCACGCGATACAGGTAATCCAGGTCAGGCACCTGCACCCAACTCCAGGAGCCGCGCAGTTCCTGGTCGCTGGGGATAATCTCCCCCGTGGTGATGAGCATCTTGAACAACCCATCGTACTCCACCAGCCGGTTCAGGGTGACCACACCGGGCTTGAGCTGGAACTCGGCCGTGCCCTGGGAGGCTTCGTCTCCTACGATCCTGTTCAGGATGCTGTGCGCACGCATGTGGATGGTACCACCGGGGCAGACCAGCCCGTGCGGGGCATTACCGCAGTGCCAAGCGAAGAAGACGTCGTCCATCTCCTGATGCTGGATCGTCCAGTCAATAAAGTGCGGCACGGTCGTGCCCAGAGAAGCCAGGTGCTGCACCAACATGGTCAGCGCGCCGTGGATGTCCACCTCGCAGGAGGTCATGATCCCCCGCCCCGTCAGGCGGCCCATGGTAGCACAGGAGGAAATACCGTAGACCTCCTGCATAGCCGTCCAGCACTGCACTCCCATACCCAAGAGATTCTTCTCGTCGGCCCACTTGAGCAGCGCCTGCTCCAGTTTGGCCGCCTTGAGCAGTGCCTCCCTGTCCACACCGCTGCAGTCAGCCCGACCACACATCTCCTCCACGATGGCCGCGACCGATGGATCGTCGTCGGCCAGTGCGTTGGCCGCGGCAAACACGTCCGCCAGCGAGATGGGCACGACCCGCTGGCCGAACTGCTCGATCATGGGATACTCGTTGATGGCGCAGGTCTCGAACCGCTCCTGCCGAGGTCCCACAAGGCCGATGCGAGCGCCGTAGAAGCCCTGGGCAATGGCGCAGGTGCGCACAAAGTCGTCCACCGACGCGACAAAGGGTTCCTCTTCCGGGAAGAAGATGCCGCCGAAGGTGAACGGGATCTTGCGGCGATAGAGGCCCGAGGAGATGGAGAGGGTCCCGCAGAAGGAATCGGAGCGACGGTTACCATCGGCGACGAAGTCTCCTTCCTTGGTGCCAAAAAGCAGGACAGGTACACCCATCGCCTCGGCCACGCTCACAGCCGAGATCTCGTCGCCGAAGGTCATGGTGCCGATGATGACTCCCGATACCCCAGCCGAAGTGAAGAGGTCAACCACCGCCTCGGCGTCATTGTCGTCCCGCACAAGGCCGTTCTGCGTCCAATTCTCGTCGGGAACGACGACCTCCAGCCCCTCCACCTTGGACAGCGCGTCCAGCGTGCGGCGCCGCATGTTTATGGCCCACTCCTCGTCAAAAGGCACGCGATGAGCAGGCACAAACCCGATGCTTACCTTGTCCATGAACATGTTCTCCTTTGCAGATTTGCGATTCGCGGATTTGTCGATTTGCCGATTTGCTAGCATCGCCCGTATTCGAGCGCTGTTTCAAACGCCGTGACGATGTTCTCGGGCGGCACGAGCGCCTGGATATTGTGGACAGCGGCGAAGACGAAGCCACCGCCAGGAGCCAAATCGTCAATGCGCCGCTTGACCTCGTCGGCCACCTCTTGGGGTGTGCCGAAAGGCAGCACGTATTGGGTATCCACTCCACCGCCCCATAAGGTGATATCCTTGCCGTACTCCGCCTTGAGCCTCTTAGTGTCCATGCCACGGGCCGACACCTGCACGGGATTGAGGATGTCAAAGCCCAGGTCAATCAAATCCGGGATCAGATCGAAGACGGCGCCGCAGCCGTGATAGTACACCTTGGCGTCCGTCTTGCTCCTGATGGCCTCCAGCAAGCGCCGCTGCTTGGGCTTGATCATCTTGCGATACAGGTCAGGCGAGATGAGCCAGCCATCCTGGCCCGAGACGTCATCCCAATAGGTGAAGACCTGCAGATACTCGCCCACCTGCTCGAGGTAGTTGCTGCAGGACTCGATGTAGATATCAGTGATCTGTTCCATCATCCGGTCGGCAAACCTCGGCTCCCTGACCAGGGCCACAAAGAAGTTCTCCAGGCCCATGATTCTAGCGGGCTGCTCGAAGATGCCGCCGCCGATGACGGCGCTACCTACCAGGGCATAATCGGTGTTCTCGTGGAGAGCCTTGGCCTGCTGGCGAAGGCGGGCATTGACTTCTGGAGGATCAGGCCGCGGCCAGGCGTTGTTATCCAGGGCCTCCATGGTGGCTTCCTTAATGGGGAAATCCACCCAGTCGAAGTACAAACCGTCCTCTTTGGGCATGTGCAACTTGGAGCCCCAACGGTCAATGAAGGCGTAGTAGTCCCCTTCCTCAAAGATAGCCACGTCCGGCGCGGTGGCAGCCGGCAACTGCACCATGCGGAAGTCCACGCCGAACCGCTCCAGAAGCGCTTCATCCAGGTAGGGCAATTGCTGGACGTAGTCCGCCATCTTGAACTCCTCCACCTCCATGCCCAGGTACTCCTTGAGATCGATGTAGGCGTTCTTGTGGATGGAAGAGCAGATGCTCCCGCCCAGATCAATGGGGATGCGGTCAGGCTCTTTGTGATCCAGGGCCAGCATCACCCTGTCTCGCGCATTCATCTCTTCGTTCCTTTCGTGTGCTGTTCATTTCCTTCCTTCCAGGCAGGCTAGCATCCCCAGAGAAGCGATGAACGATGGACAACCAACGACGAATGCGTCCTTCGTCCTGCGTCCTTCGTCGTTCATGTTTCGTCCTTTGTCCCCTGCTTGCGCGGCCAGGAAGTCCATACCAAATGCCAGGCTTGCGCTACAAGGAACGGTAAGGCGTGTTCCTGACAGTATTGACCATCGCCCAGAAGTTCTCAAGCGGTGTGTCCAACTGCACGTGGTGCGTCGGCCCTATGATCAGCCCGCCATCCTTGCCCAGTGTCCGGAGACGGGTAATCACTTCCCGTTCGACCTCGGACGGCATTCCGAAGGGCAAGGTGTATTGCTCGTCAATGGAACCCCAGAAGCATAGGTTGTCCCCGTACTCTTTTTCCAACCTGGCGGGATCCATACACCTTGGCTGAATGGGATTGAGCACATCCAACCCGATTTCGATCAAGTCGCTGATGATGGGGTAGATCACGCCATCCGAATGGTAGGCGACTTTCACGTTGGGATTGATGCTTTTCAGCGTGGAGATGAACGTCGCCATGCGGGGCTTGAAGAAGTGTCGCCACGTGTCGGGGGAGATGAGCATTCTGTGCTGTGCGCCCATATCGTCACCGGTCCAGATCATGTCCACGCCCATTTCCACCAGTTTCCTGGCGGCGGCGAGGTGATAGCCGAACGGGATATCGAGAATCCTTTCAATCAAGTCGGGATTGACGGCCAAATCCATCAGCGCTCGTTCATAACCCCTGAGCGCCCAGGCGGTTTCCCAGACCGTCGTGACCGTGACCCCCACAATCCAGTATTCGTCCTTGTACTGTTGAATGACCCTGGCTGCTTCGGCATACAACTCAGGCCGCTTCGGATCAGGCGGCTGGTAGGAGTCTATCGCTGCATCATCGGCCAGGGGATGCGCCACTATCTCCGTGTAGTGGCCTGCGCCGAACCTGGTTTGGTACGCTACGTTCTTCCAGCCCACTCCCCACTCGTCAGTATAGGACATGCCATCTTCGCTGTGTGCGTCGGTGGCATAGTACGAATTGGCCCATCCCACCGACGTCAAGAGCATGTCCTCATCCAAGGCACGCTCCAGAGCGTAGGTGTTGCCGCCGCCATGAGGGTTATGGAGGTCCTCGTCCGTCAGCCCTAAATCGTTCTTGAGCCTGGAGGCAAACTCAGGCGTGAAGCTGATCTGCATGGGGCATCTGTCAGGCTCCTCATGGTTGAGCGCCAAAAGCACTCGATCTCGATGCTTCATCCTCCCTCGCCCTCCCCCACCTCGCCTCAAGGCCAGTCTCAGAAGTACTCTACTCCAACCTTCTACTTAGGGCCGCGTGCATGGAAACAGAGATGATGATGATCAAACCATATATCAGTTGCGTCCAGAATCCTGTCAGACCTATGGCCACGATTCCGGCTTCTATAGCACCGATGATGAAACAGCCAACAAAGGTACCCAATATGGTCCCTGTCCCGCCGAAAACCGACGTGCCACCCAAGAATACAGGCGCCAGCGTCCGCAGAAGGTACCCTTCGCCCAGAGTAACCCAGAAATAGGATACTTCCAGGCTAGACAGAATGCCTCCGAACGCCGCAGCAAGACCGACGATAGCGAACACCAGCATTCTTGTTCGGTCAACGTTGACACCCATAAGTCTGGCGCTATCCTCGTTATCCCCAACGAGATACACGTGCGCTCCGAATCTGTGACGATTCAAAAAGACCCACACGAGTACCGCCACAAAAACGGTCCAGATCATTTGAGCTGGTACATAGCCTGCCAGCCTACCCACGAGCGCTTGGCGAAAGATCGTTCCTTTCACCGGCACGAGAGAGGCTGGTTTTCCGCTGGTGATGACCAGGACCGCTCCCCTCCAAAAGAACTGTGTACCGATAGTTGCCACCAATGATGGGATTCTCAACTTAACCACTATGATCCCATTCAACAGCCCTACCAGGAATCCTGCAACCAGACATAAAACAAAAGCCGGCACTACATTGCCAGTAGCTTCAAAAACATTGACAAATACCAGCGTTCCTATGGCCATGATCGAAGGGAACGACATATCCATCTCACCAGCGATGATGACCATCGTCAGGGGCAAAGCCATAACGGCGAAGAACGGTATGGTGGACATGTACGCGGCATAGATCTGGGGTGAAAGAAACGTCCTAGGCGCTCCTAAGATGAACAATGCCCATATAGCCAGAAAGACACAAATGATGCCAATCTGCAACCCATACGTACGAGCAAACCTGGTCAGACTGTCCTGCCACGACTGCCTTTGGTTGGCAGCCTCAGCTAGACCTTCAACACGAGAAGTCATCTCGTCTCCTTCTCTATTGTCCTTCTCTATTGATCCTGTACGGAATCGCCGTTCCAGTCAGGTCGCCTTGGTGTCAATCCAGGCTTCCTGTCTGCGCCACCCGATACATCTTATCCACAAGTTGGTCCACGGTGATGTCTCGGGTCAAAAACTCACCCGCAACCGCTCCTCTGTCCAACACGACAACCCTATCCGCTACTGAATATACATGAAACACATTGTGATCAATGAATACGCATGACTTGCCGGCCCTTTTGATCCCACGCGCAAACTCCAGCAATTTTCTTGTCTCCGACAGTGATAAACCCATGGTCGGCTCATCCAAAATGATGAGCTCAGCATCGAAGTGCAGGGCTCGCACAATAGCTACGCCCTGTTTTTCTCCTCCAGAAAAGGTCCTGACTACAGAATCGGGTGCAACTGCCGTTGATGTAAACCCCATGGACTCAATCATCAGTTTCTCTGTCTCTTGCTTCATCATTTTTGCATCAAGGAAGCCAAAGTGAGTCGTCAACTCCCGCCCCATGAATATATTTCTCCATAACGTCTGGAGGTCAGCCAGGGCTCGTTCCTGATAAACCGTTTCGATTCCCAGTTGTCGGGCTTCTGCGACAGACAAGCCTTCTACTTTCTGGCGATTAAAATAGACTTCGCCGCTGTCTGGCTGATAATAGCCAGTAACTATCTTGATCAGAGTGGACTTGCCGGCGCCGTTGTCGCCTACCAATCCCACCACTTCATTGCGGGCGACGGCAAAGTTGACCTGGCGTAATGCTTCAACCTCCCCAAAGCGCTTGGAGATATTTCTCATTTCAAGTATGTAATCCATCAGACAATCCCCCTCGCATGATGTGTCTGCTCCCGCTGGACGGCCACGCCCAGCGGTAAGGTAGCGGATGTGGCCGTCCGCCACGAGCGACACACCACACCTCAACTTGCGAAACGAGAGGGCAAACGGCACTGGATTGTCGCTTCTCGGCGCATACCATTGCCGCAGACTTCCGATCGCGGCAAGCCTGCGCCGCAAACCATCATGCCATTTGCCCTACACGTTCTACTTCCGCACCGCTTCCCTTGGAATACTGCTGGCCCGAACCTCAGGAGCCAGAATGCGAATGGGCCTACCTGATCTGCTGCTCCACGAGCGGGGCCAGCGCTTCGACGTTGTCCTTGTGCGCAAAGCCAGACCCCGTATCAGTGTGCAGACCGGAGAAGCCGTACTGCTTGGTGAGACAGAGCTGCACAATCGGCAGATAGCCCTGCAAGTAGGGCTGCTGATCGAGCACCAGGTCCGTCCACCTACCCCTGATCGCTTCCAACGTGGCTGACGAGAGATCAAACCCGATACCGTATATGTCGTCCGGGCCCTTACCTGCAGCCTTCAGATAGGTCTCCATGGTAGCGGTCAGCCCCCCGTGATCGGTGCAGACCAACTTGACATCAGGGTTGGCCGACACATATCCTGTGAAGACCGGGGTGCCGGCTGGAGCGTCAGCATTTGTAGCGGAGTCAATCTCTATGTAATCAACCGTCAACCCTGCTTCTTCCAGAGCATCTATGGCGCCTTTAGTCCTTAGCCCGCGGGTTGGTTGAGACAAAAGCCCCCAGACCATGGCCCTATCGCCTGCTCCGAGGCCAGATCTCTTGAGAGCCTCTTGGCCCAACATATAGCCGGAGGCATACAGTTCTTGACCGACATAACCGAAGCCGTCGGCCTTGTACCTCCCCTCGAGTCTGGGCAAGGTCGTGTTCTGGCTGGTGACGATGATCCCCTGTGCCCTGGCTTCGTCTACCGCAGTTTCGAAGGCGTCATCACCTGGATGCCCCATGACGGCCATCCCGTCAGGCTTGGTGGCAGCGGCCTCTTTGAATTGCCGGACCATCTTCTCGGGATCCCAATCCGACCACATGTATTCAACGTCGGCGCCCAAGTCTGCTGCCGCAGCTACTGCACCATTGTAAACGACGGTAGCAAAGGGGCACCCTGGCGGTCCTCCGGGGAAGAAGATGAGCTTCACACCCTCGCAGGTCTTGCCTGCAGCAGCCTCTTCTTGGGGCGCTGCTTGGGGTGCGCAAGCGGTCACCAGCAGCGACAGCACGACGAGGCTACAGATCAGCCAACTGAGTTTCTTCGTGTTCACGGTTTTCCTCCTTTGGAAAACTGGTGGGATGTGTCTGTCAGATCCCCTTGGGAAAGGTTAGATGGTGTCCGCAGAGCGGACACTGGAGCGATACGTGGAGACGGCATGCAGTTCAGGCTTTGATCACCTCCCTTCGCAAGCACTGGACAAGTCCACAGTGCTTCCAACCTACAATACACTGCTGGCCCAATCCGGAGTTGACTGCTTCACTGCGTGGCGCACAGCATTATAGCCGCGAACCGGGAAAGAGTCAACATCCCAGGGCGCATCTGAGAAAGCGCGCAGAGGCGACACCTTCTACATCCTCTTGCCCAGCATCAGCTTGGCGTTGGTCTCGCCTCCATTCATCAGGTAGAGCAGCGGGGTCGGCCGGTCTACGCCCTCAATGTAGGCGCGCCGGGCCGCCCAGTTGGCCTGGGAGAGCACGTTGTTCAGGTCCATCCAGTATTCCAGTCGGGCCGGGCTGAGCCCCTGGATCATGTGGAGGTGGTTGGCCGGGGCGAAATGCTTGTACTCGCCCATGGTGGCGTACTTTGGCACCACGAAGGTGTGTGGCCACGTGGCCGTCGTCGCCCGGGAAAGCGCCACGGCCAGTTTCTCCGGCACTCCCGCCGTGGTCGCTTCGTCCCAGCTCAGGCCGAACATATCGGACAGGCTGCTGTA
>JGI24025J20009_10001034_pt1 | contig 21381 bp, 27 predicted proteins | sample Cruoilmetagenom3_FD_20009 | JGI IMG/M metagenome (IMG submission 20009) | reverse complement strand
AATGACACCGCCGCCTTTGTGGCCGCCGCCGCCACGCGCGGGATCAAAGTACAGGTGTTTGGCCAAAGCACTGACAACGCGCGGGCCTTCTGGAACTGGAAGTTCCTGCCCGAAGGCATCCCCGAATTGCCCCAAACCCGTGCCATGTTGATGCGTGCCTGCGACACCCGCCTGCCCGCCCGCCTGACACGCGCCGAACAGGATGTCATCGCTCAGGCCTTACTGGACGCCGCAGATGAGGTGATGGGCACACAAACCCGCGCCTACGGCACCTGACGCAAAGCGATGCGCGGGCCGTCAAAGGCCATCGACAGGATATTGGGTGGTGATGGAGGATACGGGATATGTACCGCCCAAAATCTTGCTGAGCTGATAATATATCACCCCTCAAATCACCGTCAGGCTATCCGCCAGAAACGGATGCTCGGCAATCGCAGGCTCCACGATCGTGGTTTTCAGGATCGGGCGCAAGGTTTGCGCCACACGCGCAGGCATATCTTGCAGAATATCCTTGCGCGCAGTTAGTGAAATGGTGCGGGTCAACGGCTCGAAGGGCAGTTCCATCACATCAATCAAATGCGCAAACCGGCGTGCACGCATCAACGCCAAAGGCGTCAGGATCGACCAGCCCGTGCCCTGCGCCACCAGCGCCAGTATGGCGTGATAGCTGTCAATTTCAAACCGGTGCGTCAAGGTTATGTTCTGGCGTGCCAGATGAGAATTGATCAACCGGCCCATGTAATGGCGTTGGGTATATTGCACCATCGGCATGCGCTTTAGCTGTCGCAAAATGTCACCATCACGGTGAATCACCCCCTTGGGCGCGGCCACAACAAAGCCCTCGCGCATCAGCGGATGCACCTCGACCCAATCGCTCTCGGCGCCCAGCTCGGCGGCCACGATCACATCCAACGCCCGCGCATCCAATTGATCATAGAGAGCATGGCTGGCCCCGGTTTCCAGCAAAAACTGGCAGGCCTTCAATTCCCCGGCCATATGGGTCAGCAATTGGGGTGTGACATCGGCCTCAAGGTCTTCGATCATCCCAAGGCGAAACCGCGTCAGCGAGGACAGATCAGCCATCGCCAGTTCGGCACGGGCTTGGGTGGCCTCGTTCAGAATGGTCTGGGCACGGCGATGCATGATCTCGCCCGCCGGGGTCAGGCGAATGGGGCGCGCGTTGCGTTGCAGCAATGTTGCACCCACAGCCCCCTCAAGATTGGTCAATTGCTGGCTGACAGCTGATGGGCTGGCGCCCAATCTTTTGGCCGCCGCCGAGATTGACCTCTCATCTGCCGCAGCCAAAAAAACCTCAATACCCCAGAGGGTTATGCGGCCAGGACTGTCAACCATCCGGGGCTACTTGCCCAGTTTGGAAAGTTTGTCCTGCAAGTCAGCAAGCTGCTTTTTGATGTCACTCAGACCATCTTCCGTTGTGTCAGGTGCGGCAGCTGCACTGTCAGGTGTCGTGTCGTCAGGGGCACCCCCACCGGTCATTGCCTTCATAAACGCCTCTTGCTGGGCGCGCATTGCATCCATCCCTGGCATGCTGGCCAAAGGGTTCGCCTTGGTCATGTTTTCCATCATCTGAGATTGGCCTTGTTGCAACATCTCAAAACTGGCGGCCAGAAAATCCGGCACCATCGACGTGGCCGTCGAGGAATAGCTGCGCACCAGATCGGTCAACACGTTGACCGGCAACATATTTTCACCACGGCTTTCATGCTCGGCAACGATTTGCAAAAGGTATTGGCGGGTCAGGTCATCACCAGATTTCAGATCAATGATCTGTACCTCGCGGCCTTCGCGGATGAACTCGGCAATATCATCCAGCGTCACATAATCTGAGGTTTCGGTATTATACAACCGGCGGCTGGCATATCGTTTGATAAGCAATGGTTTGGTGGTATCCGCCACGGCATGGTCCTCCCCTGAAAGCTGTGCTGCACTGCAGCTTAGTGCGGTGCGGCGCAAAAGAAAAGGGCGAGCCAGTTGGCTCACCCTTCAAGGTTAGATCCGAGAGGGAGGACCCAGACCTTAAACCCTTTATTACTTGGCGGTTTCAGTTGCTTTCTTGGCAGCAGCCGTCACGTCGTCAGTGGCTTTTTTGACAGCTTTCGAAGCATCCGCCTGGATGTCTTTGCCAGCGGCCATCAGCAGTTCAACGCTGTCCATTTGCACTTTTTTGGCAACTTCAGCGAAGGCGGCCATGTTTTCGGCAGCGGCTTCGGCAGAGGCAGATGCGAAATCGGTCATCGCTTTGACATAGTCTGTAGGCTCGGCTTTGACTTTGGCCATGCCGTTCAGTTTCGCCAGAGTGTCTTTGGTCCATTTGCTGGAGATCTCGGCGGATTTCTCAGCAGCGCCCAGAGCAACGCCCGACAGTTTTTCGGTCAGAGCCGCTTGGTTCTGAAACGCGTCTTCCATTGCTTTGGTGTCAACGGGGAATGCGCCCATGATGTCTTTCATGACGGCGTTCATGTCTTGTGCTTTAGCCATTGTATTCATCCTTTTGCATTTAGGGTGCGGATCAATTCAACCCGCTGTGCTTGTATCTGCAAATGAATATACATGCCGCAGCGCAGCATTTCAAGTACTTATTCTGCACTGCAGCAATTTTTTGCCTACGCTGAAAATACACCCAAAATCAGAGAGTTGCCTTCTTTTTCACATAGGTTCCGGGGGCTGGGGCTATGGGTTTGTTGTTGGAATCACCCGGCTCACGGGCCAAAACCAGCTTCCCCGACCGGGGTTTCAGCCAGTTTTCCCAATGCCCCCACCACGACCCCTTGTACTCGGTTGCTCCTGCCAGCCAGGCATCGGCATCGCCACTCAGGTCATCATTGGTGTAATAGCCATACTTCTTCTTACTGGGGGGATTGACGATACCCGCGATATGGCCACTCTCTGAGACGATAAAGCTCTTGTCCTTTGATTTGGTCTGCTGGAATCCGCGATAACAATCTTTCCATGCGGCGATGTGATCTGTCTCGCAGGTGATGGCCATGATCGGCACTTTAACATCCGAGATATGCACAGTCTCGCCACACAGCTCAAATCCGCCATCTGCAAACTGGTTCTCCTGGCAAAGGCCCCGCAGATAATCCTTGGTCATCGTTGCGGGCAGATTGGTACCATCCCCATTCCAATACAGCAGATCAAATGCCGGGGGTGCTTCACCCATCATGTAGCTTTTGATCGCCGGATTATAGATCAGATCATTAGACCGAAGAAACGACATAGTGCGCCCCAGAATAAACGAGCGCAGCACGCCCTGTTCGTTCACTTCTTCTTCGATGCCGTCAATAAAATCATCTTGCAGGAAGGGCACAAATTCACCTTGCTCGGAAAAATCTGTGAGGGCGGTAAAGAAGGTGGCCGATTTGATTGATTTATCACCACGCTTGTTCATCAAGGCCAGCGTCAGGTGCAGTGTGGTGCCAGCGATGCAATACCCAACTGCATTCACCTGTTTTTGTTTGGTGATTTCTTTGACTTTGTCGATCGCGGTTAAAAACCCCTGCTCAACATAATCCGCCATGCTAATATCCGCATGACTACGGTCCGGATTGACCCATGACACCACAAACAAACTATACCCCTGATCCAGCACCCATTTGATCAGACTGTTTTGTTCCTTGAGGTCCAGAATATAGAACTTGTTGATCCAGGGCGGAAAAATCACCAAAGGCGTGGCATGCACTTTTTCCGTTGTCGGGTAATATTGGATCAACTCCATGATGCGGTTGCGATAGACCACCTCGCCCGGTGTGGTGGCCACATTCACCCCCAACTCAAACGCGCTTTCATCGGCCAGACGCACGACCATCTCGCCGTTATTGGCCTCAAGATCAGCCACCAGGTTTTCCAACCCCCGAACCAGACTTTCTCCCTCGGTCTCAATCGCACGTTCCAGCGCGTCGGGATTTGTGCCCAGAAAATTCGTCGGCGCCATCATGTCGATGATCTGGCGCGAGAAATACGTCAGGCGTTGCTTTTCCTTACCATCAAGATCGTCAATTTCATCCACGGCCTGCGCGATGGCCTTGGAATTCAGATGATACTGTTGCTTGATCCAATGGAAATATGGGTTGGTCTGCCACATCGGATTGGCAAAGCGTTTGTCACCGGCAAATGCGCCGTCGGGTTCGCCTTCAATCTCGCCGCCCTGCAGCATGGATTGCTGGGCCTCCATGAAAGAGCGCACCGATTTACCCCAATATTCCACCTGATATTCATACAGGCGGCCGGGGTTTTCCAGAAACTCTGACCAATAGGACACAGATGCCTTCGCAAACAGATCCTGTGATGGTCCGCCCAGCGATTGTTTCGCGGGATTTCGGGCAGATAAGGCCTGAATCAACCGCTGGGAAAGCTCCTCAACCTTAACCAGATTTTCATTTATTTTCTGGAAATCTTCTGGTGCGGCATCCTCGTGCGTAGACATATTAGAGTTTTCCCCTTAAAGTTTCTGCAATGCAGCATATAGTCTGTGGTCGGGAGGGGCCATGCGACGAAAGTGCCACGAGCCTCAACCGGGCAATTTAGGAGACCGAAGTATGCGTTACATGGCCACTTACGATCTGATGGAAACCCTCCGCAACACCAATCAATGGATGGGCGCAACCGCCCTGTCCATGGCATCTTATCCAATTTTCAGCATGACGCCAAACCCCATGTTCGAATGGATGTCCGCCTGGGGTGAAGTGACGGAACGTACATTTCAACGCATGGTCACAAAGCCCGACTGGGGGATTGATTCGATCAGCGGTGAAGATGGCCGCGATCACCTGATCAACATCGAAACAGTGGTCGAACGTGATTTTGGCGATCTGATCCATTTTGATGTGCAAGGCCGCGAAGACATGGACCGCCGGGTGCTGCTGGTTGCCCCGATGTCGGGCCATTACGCCACTTTGCTGCGCTCCACCGTGCGCTCGCTTTTGCCCGATTGCGAAGTCTATATAACCGATTGGCACAATGCGCGTGACATCCCGGTGTCTGCGGGCAAGTTCGATGTCGAAGATTATACACTGTATCTGGCCGAATTCATGCGCGAGCTGGGGGCTGATCTGCATGTGATCGCGGTGTGTCAACCCGCCCCTCTGACCCTGGCTGCCACGGCCTATCTGGCCGAAGAAGAGCCCGCCGCACAGCCCCGCTCACTGACCTTGATTGGCGGGCCGATTGACCCCGATGCGACCCCCACAGATGTGACCGACTTTGGCCGTCGTGTCACCATGGGCCAACTGGAAGAAACCATGATCCAGCGCGTTGGCTTCAAACACAAAGGGGTCGGACGTCTGGTGTACCCCGGCCTGTTGCAACTGGCCTCATTCATGTCGATGAACAGCGAGCGGCATTCACAAGCGTTTAATGACCAGATCAAACGCGTGGCACAAGGCGAGGCCAGCAATCACGACCCCCATAACAAGTTTTATGACGAATACCTGGCCGTCATGGACATGTCGGCCGAGTTTTATCTGTCCACCGTCGAGCGGATTTTTAAAGGTCTGGAAATTGCCCGCAATGAATTCACCATAAACGGGCGCAAAGTGGACATCGGCAAGATTGATACTGTCGCCGTCAAAACAGTTGAGGGTGGCAAGGATGACATTTCAGCCCCCGGCCAATGTATCGCGGCGCTTGACCTGCTGACGGGTTTGCCCGACGCCAAAAAGGCCAGCTATCTGGAACCCGACGCCGGGCATTATGGCATCTTTGCCGGGCGCAGCTGGCGCAACAACATCCGGCCTTTGGTGCTGGATTTCATTGATGCCAATTCCGAGGCCCCCGCGCCACGCAATCGCACTGCTCCGCGTAAGGCGAAAAAGAAGTCTGCTAAGCCCGCGAACAAGAACGCGGCATAAATCCTGTTAAAATGGGTGCCTCACGGCACGAGGCATAGATTTGAAATGGGGGGCGTGGCCCCCCAAACCCCCCAGGATATTTTCGGCAAGAAGATGGAAAGGCTCAGCCCTGTGCGACCGGGCTTTGCAAAACGAAGGGCTGTTTGAGCCATTCAAGAATTGCAGCGGTTGTCGCCTCGGGCTGTTCCAGCGTGGGCAGATGGCCCGCGCCTTCTATTATTCGCAGATCAGCGTAGGGGATCAGATCAGCCATGAAGGAATGGCGTTTGACTGGGGTCAGGCCATCCTCGGCCCCGCACAGGACCAAAGCCGGGACTTTACAGCGCCGAAGCGTGGCTTGCTGATCGCGGCGGCGTTGCAGGGCACGGGCTTGACGGATAATCACCTCAGCACCCAGGTTTTCGGCCATATCAGCCACCAGCGCCATGACCTCGTTCCGGTATGGTCCCGCGGCGAGGGTCTCGGGGGGCATAAACTCGGGCACGGCCTCGGCCAGACGGCCAGAGCGGGCTTTGATGATCATCGGTTCATAGTTGGCAGCCGATTGCGGCGTTTCGGCCAGCGCATTGGTATCCATCAGCGCAATGCGCGTCAGACGATCAGGGGCGCGGCGCATGATTTCCATCGCCACGATCCCGCCCATCGACAGCCCGGCCAGGGCAAATTTGCGCGGCAGGCTGTCCAGCAGGTTGGACGCGATTTCCTCAATCCGGTCCCCCTTGGTGACGGGGGCCACGGTCAGAGTATAATGCGGGCTGAGGGCAGCCAGTTGAGGCCCGAACACACGCGCATCGCACATCATGCCCGGCAAGAATACCAGCGGTTCATGCATCTGACGTTTTGATCCTCTTGCCTGCCTCTGGTGGTCTTTTGGCGCTACCATGCCACAGGCGCAAGGCCGGTCAATGGTTTAGGGCAGAGATAGTCCTCTGAAGGGCGGAAAATCGGCATAGCGTGTTCGGCGTGCGCAAGTTCTTCGCTCGGGGCTGCACCAGATCGCAACAGCATGCCCTTTGGTGCGACATAACTTGAGATGGTGCGGCGAGGGTGCGCGCGCCCCTGCCCCGCCTGCGCCCTGACGGTCCCAGATATGATGGCCATAATTGGCATCATTGCGCGCATAATTCAGTTTGTTTTCATTGCCATAGCGGTTCAGCACCGGGCTGCGATAGCCCGAGCGGATGGCGATTCGACCAAAGGTTTCGGTCAGCGGATCCAGCAGTTCCTCGCATTGGCGATGGCAAGGTCCGGGTCTTCAGGGATGTTTGGAATGCGGTGAATATTGCCAATCTCGGAATAAAGAAAATCGCGCATATAAAAATGCCGACCAAGGCGCACACGACCAAGCGTTTCCAGGCTCCACATAGTGCGCGGCTCTCTCATCCATAGCCATTCCAGCAGAATGCGCCATCTGCGCGCAGGGGTGAAAACGGATTATGCGACACCTCCCAGATATGGCCATCCAGATCAGCAAAATAGCCGATATGCCCACCCCAGAACACGTCATGGGCCTCTTTCAGGATGCGTGCGCCAGCGGCTTTGGCCTGGTTCAGTACGCTGGCAACATCGCCCTTATCGTTCACGTTACAGGCCAGCGTGGCGGCCCCTGTGCCCAATTCGTCTTCGCTCAGCCCCATATCACGCGCCAGATCGGCACGCGGATACAAACCCAGGCTTTGCCCCAGCAGGTCAAACACCACGATGCCATCCGGGCTTTCTACCTGTTTCCAACCGAGGGCTTGGTAAAACGTGCGCGCACGCGCCACATCGCTTACCGCCAGTGTGATAAGAGAAACCCGTTGATCCATCAATTCAGTCCTTTGATCCAGTCGAGGATAGCATCGGTTGCCGCCCCCGTGTTGCCCGGCGACATGATATCGCCTGCCACAACATGCGCGAAACTGTCGTCAGTTTCTGTCAGTATCGGCGTGGCGCGGGTGGTTTTCCCGCCCCAGCCGGCTTCAACTGTTGCAGTAATATCGGGGCGTACCACCTTGTCATCATTGGAATAATAAAACAGCGCCGGAATGGTCATGCCAGAATAATCCTGTGCCACACTATGTTTGACCATGGCCGCCATGGGGAACACTGCCTCGCTGGGGTATTCGGTTGTCCAGTGCAACGCCTGCTCTGGTGTTCGCGGCTCAAAGCTGCGGCGTTTTCCAGCCAGCAAAGGCAGCCAATAGCGTGCAGCGGGAAACGTCAGCAAGGGGGCCATCCGATTGTTGATGCCAAAGTTTGGCGACACAAACACCAGCCCTTTGACCCCCTTTGCCATCTCCGGCTGCAACAGCGCCAGTGCCGCAATGGTGCCCCCAGTGGACGTAGAGATCACAATCACCTCGTCCCCGACAGCGCGGCCCACGGCCAAGGCTTCAGCGGCATCTTGCATCCAACCCTGAACCGAGCCCTCGGCCATGGCATCATTGCTGCGCCCGTGCCCCCGAAAGCGGGTGAAAACCAGATTGGCGCCCAATTGGGCGGCCACATTATCGGGCACAGGCCTGATTTCCTGTGACGACGCCGAGAAGCCGTGAAAATAGACGATGGACAAGGGCCTGCGCGTTTCGGGCTGCCCGGCCCAGATCACGCGTTTCGCACTGTCAGGGCGGATATCATCAAACTGCGCCTCAACGCTTTCCAGATACACCTGCACCCCTTCGCCAAATTTGGCAGGGTCAAAGCTGGCCGTTGTCTCAGTTGGCTCATAGGGGCCAAACATGAAAGGCGCGGAAAGAAGAATTGCCGGAATGCCAAGCCATTTCAAAGACGTACGCATCACTGCCCTACCGAGAGGGCCAGCACCTCTGCAACTGTTGATTCGATCAGATCCAGACAGGCTGCATCAGAAAACCGGTGATCGGCCCCATCCACCAACGTCAGCCGCATATCAGGGCCGGTGGCGTGATCCAGCAACCGCAACGCCAGCGCCATATCCACATCATTGTCCGCCGTACCTTGCAAAAACCGTGTGGGAAATGGCAAGTTCAGCGGGCTGCGCAGCACCAAATGGTTGCGCCCATCTTCGATCATTCGCCGGGTGATGATGTAAGGCGCGTCATAATCACTGGGCAAAGCGACCTGCCCGGTCGAAGCCATTTCATCACGTTGGGCATCGCTAAAATTGGCCCACATGCTGTCTTGTGTAAAATCCGGAGCGGCGGCGATGGTGACAAGCCCTGATATCCGCTCGGGCATGCGCCGCGCCATCAACAAAGACACCCAACCGCCCATGGAAGAGCCCACCAAAACCAGCGGGCCATCGCTCAGCGCATTTAATGCGGCTTCAGCATCCTCAGCCCAATCACCGATGCAACCTTGCTCAAACGTGCCCGAGCTTTCGCCATGGCCGGAATAATCAAACCGCAGAAATGCGCGCCCCTGCGCCTGCGCCCAAGCCTCAAGATGCACCGCCTTGGTGCCTTGCATGTCGGATTTCAGACCACCCAGAAACACCACGCAAGGGCCACGTCCCGCGCTCAGGTGATAGGCGATCTTGCGCCCTTGTGGCGTGATCAACGTGCTGCTTTGGTTCATGTGCTTCCTCGACGGCTCAGGGTATCTGAGCGTCAAACTTCACCGCAAAGCTGCCGCTTTGGCAAGGTGTCACGTCAGGTGGCGCGCAACGTCACGCGATCGTGCCAAGTGAGGCATCAAGACGGCGAAGCGTCCATTGGCGCACTGGTGGGCTGTCTTTCAGGTGGGTGACATGTTGAAGGTCAGCCTGCTTATTCTCAGGGTTGGGCGTGGGTTGGGTATTGTCAGTATTGGTCATGACCATCGTCCTGTGACACTTTGTTCGCAACGCCATTGATGGAAAATCTCTGCCGCTAACCCAAGCGTTAACAGAACAATCCAAAATGCATAATATCTTTTTGTGACACTATGTTACCGGCGACCCGGCATACGTCAGTACACAGTGTTGCAGTCCGAATTGGCGATCAGACACTTAGCGCGCTTGACTTATGCTCAGGCGCGCGCCAAATACCGCATATACGACCAACATACCCGCAACCGGGCGCTTTGTAGGCGCCAAACCGACGAGGAGCTTGACGCCCATGGCGCAGATTTCCCTGACATTCCCCGATGGCAACGCCCGCGATTTTGACGCAGGCATCACGGCTGCCGAAGTTGCCGCCAGCATTTCCAATTCGCTGGGCAAAAAGGCCATTTCGGCCACCTTGAATGGCCAGCACTGGGACTTGCAATGGCCCATCGAAACCGACGCCAGCATCGCCATCAACACCATGAAAGACGACGCCGCAGCGCTTGAGCTGATCCGGCATGACTTTGCCCACATCATGGCCCGCGCCGTGCAGGAGCTGTGGCCCGATGTAAAAGTCACCATCGGCCCGGTGATCGAAAACGGCTGGTATTATGACTTTGACCGCGCCGAATCTTTCACGCCCGAAGACCTCGGCGCGATTGAGAAGAAGATGAAGGAAATCATCAACCTGCGCGACAAAGTTCGCACAGAAGTATGGGACCGTGCCCGCGCCGTTAAACATTACGAAGACGCAAACGAGCCGTTCAAAGTCGAGCTGATTGACGCCATCCCCGGTGACGAGCCATTGCGCATGTATTGGCATGGCGATTGGCAAGACCTGTGCCGTGGCCCGCACCTGCAACACACTGGCCAATTGCCTGCCGATGCCTTCAAACTGATGAGCATCGCCGGCGCCTATTGGCGTGGCGACAGCGACCGCCAAATGCTGCAACGCATCTATGGTGTGGCGTTCCAGAACAAGGAAAGCCTTAAGAAATATATGCACTTCCTCGAAGAAGCCGAGAAGCGCGACCACCGTCGTCTGGGCCGCGAGATGGACCTCTATCACATGCAGGAAGAGGCCCCTGGCCAGATCTTCTGGCATCCCAACGGCTGGACCATATTCACCACGTTGCAAAACTATATGCGTCGCAAGCAAACTGTCGGCGGCTATGTTGAGGTGAACACACCACAGGTTGTTGACCGCAAGCTGTGGGAGGCCTCGGGCCATTGGGAAAAGTATCAGGAACATATGTTTATCGTCGAAGTGGACGAGGATCACGCACGCGAAAAGGCGATTAATGCCCTAAAGCCGATGAACTGCCCCTGCCATGTGCAAATTTTCAATCAAGGTCTGAAATCCTACCGGGATCTGCCTCTGCGTATGGCCGAATTCGGCTCATGTGCGCGCTACGAGCCATCGGGGGCCTTGCATGGCATCATGCGGGTGCGCGGGTTCACACAGGATGACGCGCATATTTTCTGCGCTGAGGATCAGATCGAAGAAGAAACCGCCATCTACATCAAATGGCTCACCGAAGTGTACCGCGATCTCGGCTTTGAAGACTTCCGCATCAAATTCTCGGATCGGCCGGAAAAACGCGCCGGATCGGATGAGATTTGGGACAAATCCGAAGCCGCTCTTCTGTCAGCCACGCGCAAAGCGGGGATTGAGCCAGAGCTGAACCCCGGCGAAGGTGCCTTTTATGGGCCGAAGCTGGAGTTCGTGTTGACCGATGCCATCGGGCGCGATTGGCAATGTGGCACCCATCAGGTGGACTTTGTTCTGCCCGAACGGCTGAATGCAACCTACATTGGACGCGACGGCGATAAACATCACCCGGTTATGCTGCACCGCGCTTGTCTCGGCAGTTTTGAACGCTTCATCGGCATTCTGATCGAAGAACATGCAGGCAAGCTGCCGTTCTGGATTGCCCCGCGTCAGGTGGTTGTGGCCTCGATCATCTCAGATGCCAATGAGTATGTGCTTGAGGTGGTCCAAGCGCTGCGGGCCGCGGGTATCCGTGCCGAGGCCGACATTCGCAACGAGAAGATCAACTATAAGGTCCGCGAACATTCAGTTGGCAAAGTGCCGGTCATTCTGGCTTGCGGCAACAAAGAGGTTGAGGACCGCACCGTTACCCTGCGCCGATTGGGTGAAAAACAGACCACCGTGGTGCCCCTGGAAACTGTAACATCTGATCTGGGACGCGAAGCAACGCCTCCTGATCTTTTGTAACATTTTCGAAAATGGCGGCGGAATCCCCTGTAACAAAGCACTGGCATTCCGTCGCCACCTATCTAATACCGTTTATATTCAAACTCTTACGACAATCAATCGGCTCACATCCGCTAACGCGTTCGTGTCTAACGGGCTCGTGAAGTGCGTTACTTCAAAAAGCGGCTATATTTTAGGCATCGCAACACGATAGATGTGGCGCAGATCAGGGTCACCCCTTCTGCCCCATGATCAAAACCGCGATGTAATTTGTAACCTAAAGGGAGCTATCCGAATGTCGAACTTGATGAAAACCGTTGCCATCGCTGGCGCTGTAACCGCCGCTCTGGCCGCACAAACCACCACTGCATCTGCTGCAGGCCAAGTAAAATGCTATGGCGTTTCACTGGCTGGCGAAAACGATTGCAAAGCGGGTGCAGGCACCACATGCGCCGGTTCTTCCACTGTTGATTACCAAGGCAACGCCTGGAAATTGGTTGACGAAGGCACCTGCGCCTCCATGGACCTGCCAGGCGACCGCATGGGCTCACTCGAAGAACTGGATCGCGACCTGCCGGGCTAAGTATTTTGGGGGTGCGCGGGGCTCTCGCGCATCCCATCCATATTGAATGCCCTCTCTTTGAAAGCATCACCGCCATGCTGGATACATCCCCCCGATTCCCCAACCTTCCTGCCGCCCCCGGCGTTGGCTATAAGCCGCAGCATTTTGGCGACATCACAACCGATGCGCGCCCCGTTGAGTGGCTGGAGATTCATGCGGAAAACTATATGGGGGATGGTGGCCGCCCCTTGGCACAACTGCGCCACCTTGCTGAAAACTTTGCTTTTTCCGTGCACGGCGTTGGCCTGAGCATCGGTGGTGAGTTGCCACTTGATCGCGATCATCTTGCCCGCCTGAAACACCTGTGCGACTGGTTGCAACCCGCCAGCTTTTCCGAGCATTTGGCCTGGTCCACCCATGACGCACATTTCCTGAATGATCTGCTGCCCCTGCCCTATACTGACGCCACACTCACCCGTGTCGCCGATCATATCGATCAGGTGCAAAACGTGCTGGGCCGCCAAATGCTGTTGGAAAACCCCTCCAGCTATCTGGCCTTTGATGAAAGCACTTACGCTGAACCCGAATTTCTGGATGAGGTTGCCAAACGCACCGGTTGCGGCCTGCTTTTGGATGTGAACAACATCTTTGTCTCCGCCACCAACCTGAAACTTGATCCGCGCGACTATGTTGATGCCTTCGCGTTGCACCGTGTGGGTGAAATCCACCTTGGCGGTCATGACGAAGACGAGGACGACCACGGCGCCCTGCTGTTGATTGACAGCCATGGCCGCGAGGTGGCTGACCCGGTCTGGGCATTGCTGGATTACACATTGGAGCGCTCAGGTCCCCGGCCCCTGCTGATCGAATGGGATGCCAATGTGCCCGAATGGCCTGTGCTGGCCGATGAGGCCACGCGCGCCGCAAATGCCCTGCAAAAGGTTGCGGCATGAGCGTTACTCAATCCAGATTTCACACAGCACTGCATGACCCTGACCAACCCGTTCCCTCGGGCCTGTCCGATGGGCAAGGCCAACCGGCAGGCAGCCGTTTTGCGGTATATCGCAACAATGTGGCCTCCTCCCTGACCGAGGCATTGGAGATCAGCTTTCCAGTGATTGCCAAGCTGATTGGCGCTGAAAACTTCAAAGCCATCTCAGGAGTTTTCCTGCGCCAACACCCTCCTAAGGTGCCCATGCTATCGCATTATGGCGATGACATGCCCGCGTTTCTGGCAGGCTTCAAGCCTTTGAAACATATCAGGTATCTCGCCGATGTCGCCCGTTTGGAGCAGGCTTTACGGGTGTCCTATCACGCCGCTGACGCCGCCCCGATTGATGCCCAGGACCTGCAAGCGCTGACCCCCGAGGACATGGCCGCGGCACGGTTCACGTTTGCCCCGTCGGCCCTGCTTGTCCGCTCGCCCTGGCCGATCCACGGCATTTGGACATTCAACATGCAGGATGGCGCGCCCAAACCACCCGCCACCGCCCAATCTGTGCTGGTGCTGCGGCCCGAATTTGACCCCGATCTACACCTGTTGTCAGAACCCGCAGCCATCTGCATGCGCGCCCTTATGGCAGGCGAAACCCTGTCAAACGCCAATGACGCAGCCCTAAGCGACGACCCTGAATTTGACCTCGCCACCTTGCTCGGCCTGCTTCTGGCGCATGGGGCAATCACCCAACTAAAGTCCGGAGATACCGCATGAACGCCCTGATAGCCCTGCATAACACTGTGTTTGAGCGAATAGAGCGGGCCGATTGGTTGTTGCCCACTCTGGCGCGTGTTCTTTTTGCAGCTATATTTGTGCGCTATTTCTGGGTCTCGGGACTGACCAAACTGGGGGATGGTGTTTTTGGCTTTCTGTCGCCCTCTGTTGGGGCCTATGCGCAGATTTTCCCACGCGCGATGGAGGCCGCGGGATATGATGTCAGCCAGTTGTCCCTGTTTCACACATTGGTGGTCATGGCCGGCACCTGGGCTGAATTTCTGTTGCCTTTGCTGATCGTCATCGGCGTGCTGACGCGGCTGTCAGCCCTTGGCATGATCGGGTTTATCCTGATGCAAACCCTGACAGACCTTTATGGCCACCGCGCCATTGATGAACCTGCAACCGTTGGTGCTTGGTTCGACAAAATCCCCGACTCCATGATCATGGATCAACGCGCTTTGTGGATATTCCTGTTGCTGGTGATTGTCGCCAAAGGTGCCGGGCCGCTATCCTTGGACCGCGTATTGTCTAAAAATACACCTTAACGTCATCCGGTTTCCCCGCCGCCAAGGCCAAAACGCCACCGATGACCCCCATCGTGTGACGCCCCACCCATCCCAGTGACACAAGCGTGTTGGCTCCCTATCCAAGCAGCGCATCCTGGGTTTGTTTGCTCCAACCCAGATGAAATCTGCCCTTCACCTCGATCAATGGGCGTTTCATCAAACTGGGGTGGGCGGCCAGCAATTCCAAAGGGTCTTTGGCGCGTTCTGCCTCGCTTAGCCCGCGCCAGGTGGTGGAGCGCGTGTTCAAAAGTGCAGCGCCAACTGCTGCATAAGCGGATTTTAACACCGACGGCGAAATTCCATCCAAACGGACATCGCGAAATTCAGCTTCTGGCAGTGATTTCATTGCCTTACGGCAAGTGTCACAGGTTTTCAGGCCATATAAGATCATGCTGTATTCCCTTTGGTTAGGGTTTGAATACCCGGCAATTTGGGGCGGGTCACGGAGTTTTCCTTGATTTTTGCTTCAGCAATGTGATGATCTGGAGTGTGACCCTATGTCACGCAATCCGGTCTGACCGGGAAAGACACGTCAAGAAGGAGAAGCGGCATGCCAAATGGCACCGTGAAATGGTTCAATACAACAAAGGGGTTCGGCTTTATCGAACCCGAAGATGGCGGCAAGGATGTGTTTGTTCATATCTCAGCTGTCGAGCGATCGGGGCTGACGGGGTTGGCGGACGACCAGAAAGTCAGCTTTGAGCTGGAAGATGGCCGGGATGGGCGCCAGATGGCTGCCGATGTGAAACTGCTCTAACCCCCTGAAATCGCGGCGGCTTTCTCGGGTGTATTTTGCTGGTCCAGTGATGGGGCAGCCAATAAGTTTTGCCCCCTTACGTTGGCCACCCAGCAGAAAAAAGGGGCGCATCCATTGGTGCGCCCCTTATTCGGATTATAACTTCATATCAGAGACTTAGTAACAACCCTTCGCCCCTTCAGCGCAGGTGTCCACCGAACGCGCTTTGTGCACATACTTCTTTTTGTAGTGTTTCTTCGAAGTGGGATGGGCCATGGTTGACTGATAGGATTGGTCGGTTGTTGGCGTACCACAGCAGATAACACCAGAGATGGTGATCGGCTGAAGGCCGTTGGGGCAATAATTGTCTTTGCTGGCATAGGGGTAGATCTTTGGCCCTTCGGCCATAGCCGCGGTGCCAATCAACGCAATAGCGACGCCTGTGACAATAGATTTCGTGATACTCATGGGGCCCTCATCTACCTGTTGTGTGTGTCTCAACTTGCCACCATGGTACGGATGCATGGAGCTATGTCAATTTGAATTGGCGAAACCAAGTGTTTAGAAATGTAGCGATGCCACAGCTGCATGAGGCAGCCGGTGGGGTAAAACCCCACCCTACAGACGGCGAGCCAGATCCCGAAGGGTGCAGCGTGGTCCATCATTGCGCAGCACCTTGCGGCGTGTTTCAGACCAATTGTTTTCATCAATAGCCGGAAAATACGCATCCGCATCCGGGACATCCAGATCGACCTCAGTCAGCATCAGCCGATGCGCCAAAGGCAGCATTTCGGAATAAATCGACTGTCCGCCAATGCCATACACACGGGTATACCCGGCGGCGTAACTGGCCTCAATTGCAGACGCAACATCAGAAAATACATGTTCCGTCAGCGACTTATCACGAGATACCACACAGTTCATCCGCCCCTTCAGAGGTTTGAATGGCAGGCTGTCCCATGTATTGCGGCCCATGATCAACGCCCCCCCCATGGTTTCGGCCTGAAACATCTTCAGATCTTCGGGGGCGTGCCATGGGATATCGCCATCGCGCCCAATTGCCCCGCCCCGCGCGCGCGCCACCACCAGCGTGATCATACTGCCACCGGCGCTTTGATCGCGGCTTGTGGTGCGTAATCCTCAAAGGTGAAATCCTCATAGCGGAAATCAAAGATCGAGCTGACATCGCGGTTTATTTTTAGTGTCGGCAATGGCCCCGGTGTACGGCTTAACTGTTCGGCCACCTGATCCATATGATTGGAGTAGATATGTGCATCACCAATGGAATGCACGAAATCGCCCGGCTCATATCCGGTCACATGCGCCAACATGGCCTGCAACAAGGCATATGATGCAATGTTGAACGGCACCCCCAGAAACATATCGGCCGAGCGTTGATACAGCTGAAGGTGCAATTTGCCGCCATTGATGCGCACCTGCCAAAGAGTGTGGCAAGGCGGCAGCGCCATTTGATCCACCTCGCCGGGGTTCCACGCAGATACGATCAGGCGGCGGCTGTCGGGGGTTGCGCGGATCGCCTTGATCAGCTTACTGATCTGATCCACTTCACCGATAACACCCTGATTAAAGGATGGAAAATGACGCCATTGATGGCCGTACACTGGCCCAAGGTCGCCATTTTCATCGGCCCATTCATTCCAGATCGACACGCCGTTTTCCTGCAAATAGCGGATATTGGTGTCACCGGATAAGAACCATAGCAGCTCATGCACAATGGATTTCAGGTGCAGTTTCTTCGTCGTGACCAATGGAAACCCATCGCTGAGCGGATAGCGGCATTGCAACCCGAAATACGAGGTGGTGCCGGTGCCTGTCCGGTCTGATGAGCGCTCACCCTGGTCGAGCACGGTGCGTAGAGCATCGAGGTATTGTTGCAAGATCGGTTCCCCCGGGGAATTGCCTGTGTTGTCGGCAGAATAGGACAGGTGGCCAAGCAATCGCCAGTGCAAAATCCCGCCGTTGCGAAACCCAAGGGCTGGACGATGCCCATAAAGGGCTTAGGATCAGACGCAATCAAGGAGAAACACATGGGTTTGACTTATTTGCACACGATGGTTCGGGTGAAGGATCTTGAGGCATCTATGGATTTTTACGCGCTGCTGGGCCTGAAAGAGACCCGCCGTTGGGACAATGAAGGCGGGCGGTTCACACTAGTATTCATGGCCCCCCCAGGACAAGAAGAATGCCCCGTGGAGCTGACCTATAACTGGGATGGCGATGATGGCCTGCCCTCCGACAGCCGCCACTTTGGCCATCTGGCCTACCGGGTGGATAATATTTATGAGACATGTCAGCATCTTATGGACAATGGCGTAACTATAAATCGCCCACCGCGTGACGGGCATATGGCCTTTGTGCGCAGCCCCGATAACATCTCGATTGAACTGTTGCAGCTTGGCGATCACCTGCCTCCCGCCGAGCCATGGGCCAGTATGGAAAATGTGGGCCAATGGTAAATTGGCCCGCCATCTGTCTGATTTTTGGGCTGGCATATCCAGCCGCGGCACAGGATCTGGCGATGGCTGAGGCAGCGCAATCGCAGGTTGGTGTCACGGTGATCTATGACCCTTCCTATCAAGGGTTGGACTTTCCTGGTGGGGATGTCCCGCGTGAGCGCGGTGTATGCAGCGATGTGGTGGTGCGTGCGCTGCGGGATGCCTGGGGGATTGATTTGCAACTGGCGATCAACCGCGACATGAAATCAGCCTTTGGCCAATATCCCAAAACCTGGGGGCTGGGCAGCACCGACCGCAATATCGATCACCGGCGTGTGCCCAATCAGGAAACCTTGTTGCGCCGCATTGGTGCAGCCCGAACCCCAAGCCGCAATCCGGATGGTTTTGAAGCAGGTGATATCGTCAGCTGGCGGTTGGTGGGGTCAAACCTGCCGCATATCGGCATTATATCCGACCGGCGAAACGCCGATAACACGCGCCCATTGGTGACCCACAACATCGGCTGGGGCACCCGCACCGAAGACATCCTGTTTGATCACACCATGATCCTGCACGCCCGGCTGGATGAAACAGCCCGCGCCCGGCTGCAAGCACTGTCGCAATGACAGCATGAGGATCATACGCATCGCAATACTCTTGGCGATTTCTCTGCTGGCGGGTGCCCCGGCGCAGGCTCAGCAATGTCGGTTGGCCTTGGCATTGGCGTTGGATGTGTCCTCGTCGGTGGATGCGTTGGAATATGATCTGCAAAGGGTTGGCCTGGCCGGTGCGTTGAATGCCCCCGAAGTGCGCCACGCCATCCTCAGCGGAGNACAGGGCTATGTGACATTGGCGGTCTATGAATGGAGCGGTTTCAATCAACAAAAGCTGCAACTGGATTGGATGNTGCTTGCTTCGGATGATGACATTGACGAAGCGGTGCGGGTNTTGGCGACGATGGAGCGTAGCCACGATGANTTTCCCACCGCTGTGGGCCAGGCCCTGGGGTATGGCGCNATTTTGCTGGAGCGCGCGCCCGATTGCACCCGTAAGGTGCTGGATCTTTCAGGCGACGGGACCAACAACTATGGCTTCGGGCCTGCGTCGGCATACGCTCATTTTCCGTTTGATGATGTCACGGTAAACGGTCTCGCCATTCTTACTCAGAACGTTGATGTACTGCACTATTATCAAAGTCAGATCGTGCGCGGGCCCAACGCATTTGTCATCGCAGCCAGCGGGTTTGAAAACTTTCAAACGGCGATGACACGCAAGCTCTACCGCGAGATCAATGATATCATGTTTGGTCGGCTAGAGCACCTCGCACCAGCCCCCCTTTCGGGCCCAAAGGGGTGAAACCTGCTGGCTGCCGTGCTGCTGGCATTTGTGGCCCATGGCGTGCNCGCACAGCCCGCCTGTCGTCAGGCCCCGGCCAGCATCGCCAAGCCAGGAAAGCTCNGCATNANTAGATATAGCGGATTTGATCGGTCCAGTATCTCTCGACCCGGCGAAGTGACCCGGTGATCTGGTCAATTCCATCCGTGCCCAGCACGCCTTTGTCCTGCAAGCCCGAGGCGTGGCGCGCAAACAATTGAGCCACCACATCACGCACCCCGCGGCCTTTTTCCGTTAACCGGACCCGGACCGAGCGGCGATCCATCTCACAGCGCTGGTGATGCATATAGCCCATTTCCACCAGTTTCTTCAGGTTATAGCTGACGTTTGATCCCTGATAGTAACCGCGCGTTTTCAACTCACCTGCGGTCACTTCGTTTTCGCCGATGTTGAACAACAAGAGCGCCTGAACGGCGTTGATCTCCAGCATATTCACCCGCTCGAACTCATCCTTGATGACATCCAGCAACAAACGATGCAGCCGTTCTACCAATGCCAGTGCATCCAAATAACCCGCCATAAAATTTTTCTGATCAACCGGCGGACTGAGGTCCGTGTGCAAACTCATTTCCGTCTCCGTTCCATACTGCTCAAACAGGAACGTGAGGCAAATTGCGTAATATTCAGTTAAATCGAGCGATTAACGCCTAAAATGCAATCCATTTAAGTGTTGGCGCGGCCGTCACAGGTCAATTTCTATCCGCGCGTATTCACCAGTGCCGCAATGTCGTCAATCATCAGGGTCAGCGTGTCAGGTGCAGGCACCTGCCCGGTCACCCATTGATACAAATCATGGTCATTCTCATTCAGCAGCGCCTCATACAGGTCCAGATCAGCACCCGACATCCCCGTCAGCCGCGCTTGGGCAAAGCGGCTCAGAATGATGTCCATTTCTTTGATCCCGCGCCGCATGGAGCGCATTTGCAACCGTTTCAGGCGCACCTCATGCGCCTCAGTCAACGGCTTCGACCTTTAGCGTGGCGCGCAGCTGGCGCTCCAGCCGCCCCAGACGTTCACTCGACAGAGCCAGTTGATTTTGCACGTCACGAAACTCCTCCAGCAACACGTTAACATCTGGTGACAAATCCCCCACTTCAGGGTTGCCCGGCCCGGTGCCCTCGCCCGTCAAAAGCCAGCGCAACGTGACATTCAACATGCCCGCCAGATGTGACAGCCGGTTCGCACGCGGCTCCGAGAGGTCATTCTCCCAGGCCTTCATCGTCTTGATCTTCACACCAATCCGCTTGGCCAGTTGCTCTTGGGTCATGCCCGCCTCTTCGCGCGCCCCCGAGAGCCGATCCCCAAAGGTGGTGGCCTCCGGATCGTACCAACCTTCTTCGGTTTCAGGGCTCATCTTTTGGTCCTTTCTGGCGATCATGCTTGATCCGCTTCGCGCCTGTTCATATGACGTGCATAGCCATCATGCAAACCGGAGCCCGTCATGACCTTCCTTTCCGCGACACTATCACGCGTCAAACCGTCCCCGACCATCGCTGTGTCAACCAAAGCGGCAGAGATGAAAGCGGCCGGTCAGGATGTGATCGGCCTTGGTGCTGGCGAACCTGACTTTGACACCCCTGCCAATATTGCGCAGGCCGGTATTCAGGCCATTCAGGATGGCAAAACCAGATATACTGCCCCTGACGGCATTGTTGAATTGAAGCAGGCCATTTGTGACAAACTCAAACGCGACAACAACCTGGAGTACACCACAGATCAGGTCAGCGTTGGCACCGGCGGCAAGCAGATCCTTTTTAATGCGCTGATGGCCACCATGAATGAGGGCGACGAGGTGGTGATCCCGGCGCCCTATTGGGTCAGCTATCCCGACATGGTGTTGCTGGCGGGCGGCACGCCGGTCATCGCCGAAGCCTCGCTGCAGACCGGGTTCAAACTGACCGCCGATCAGCTAGAAGCGGCGATCACGCCCAAAACCAAATGGTTGATCTTCAATTCTCCCTCCAATCCCACCGGGGCGGGGTATACATGGGACGAGTTGAAAGACCTGACAGATGTATTGATGCGCCACCCGCATGTCTGGGTGATGAGCGATGATATGTACGAGCATCTGGCCTATGATGATTTCAAGTTCTGCACA
>JGI24025J20009_10001032_pt1 | contig 21390 bp, 19 predicted proteins | sample Cruoilmetagenom3_FD_20009 | JGI IMG/M metagenome (IMG submission 20009) | reverse complement strand
AGGCACAGGGTATGCAGCTGTGGTCGTCCACCGCAAATGCGCTGTAACGAAGCAGATGCAGTAAGATCGGCTCGCCTGTAAGGTAAAGAATGCCGATTATAGATTAAGATAAGATGAATTTGAGGGCATGTTTGCGCTCCACTAAGATTTTTAACGCCATTTCCTCCCGATCTTTTCGGCTCTGATGGAACTCCGCATGCCTATCTTGAACATCGCCACAATGTCCGCGAGCCATCATTAACATCGCCTCATTGATTATGCAGTGCTCACACATCCATCAGGCCCGACTTCGCGGATTCCCTCGAAGATCGACTCAGAAAGGCTAAATCTTTCAATGTCGCTTCCTCCATCCTCTCAAATTCATCTGCTTTACCTTGTATAGATTAATATCCATATGTTAACTAGCCTGGATTATTAATAAAAATCGAAAGTTCGTAAATAGAATCATTGGAACAAATATGATAAGATATGAAGCAATTGAAAATTAGAGGCAGGAAATGGAAAAAGATTGGAAAGCAAATCTAGCGAGATTTTTCGATGAATTAAGAATTATAGAAAATAGCAAAGAAGAAACTATGGACAACTTTGATCAATTTTGTGAATTTATTGTGGAGCCTGCTTTTGAGGCTTTGGCTGAAGAACTTAGAGTATACGGTATGAAATCGAAATACAGCAGGTCAAAAAAAGAATCTATTACATTCATGATTAATTTTCCAAAATCGGGAATTGATAGTTTCCAATATATTATTCATCTTCCAAAAGACTCCCTGAAACTAAATTTGAAGCTCCGGATAAGAGGAAAGAAAAATAAAAAAAGCCAAATGAAGGAAAAAGAAGAACAATTTATGGGAAAAAGGAGTACTTTAGATATTTTGAAGTTGAAAAAAGATGATATTATTGATGATATAATCGAACACTACCGCTGTTTCAATTTTGAAGATATTCCTAAACCGAAATAGTAATTGATACATTTTTCTCCTATTAATTATCTCTCTCTATCTTATGGTGATGAAGATTCTTAACCATTGATCTATGTTTATTTTTCATCTAATACCTTATGCCAGGAATGTTTGCCTTTCAACAATTTTTTCTATTGGCAATTTAAGTCTTTACGATGAAGTATGTTTATGGTAATAGATAGGGAACAATATGAACTTTTTGACTTCGTTTCTGGAGGATTTAAGATATGCACACCCAGGAAGTGAACTATAATTTTTATTTTTTCTGTTTAAAAAACATCGAAGGATTAAAAAAAACATGAAGAAAAAAACAATAGCTGTTCTTTTTATACTGACTGTATTATTCTCTCTTTCAAATTTGAATGCCGCTGACATCAAAGGAAAAGTATTTACCCTGCACAAAGAAAAGCCCTTCACAAAAGGGGCAGTTTTGATCAAAACTCGCGGGGGAGAAAAATACACCAAGGTTGCTATTGATTCTGAGGGAAGTTATTTTTTTAAGGATATCAAACCTGGCAGGTATATCATTAAATTGGACCTTTACGGTCTGACTCCGTTTGAGAAAGAGATTGAAATCAAGGAAAAAGATGAGATTCTAAATGTTGACTTGCCGATCTCCCTTTCTGTTCTGGATAAAGCTCTTGTTTTTTTACAGGAATCAGATGATGCCATCTGGTTTCCTGTAATGGTCTTCCTACTTCTGGGCACAGGGATGATACTCACCTATGTCTGCAGATTGATACAGGTGAGACGTCTTTTACTTTCCATTAAAATGGTTTTACGCGGTGCCATGCATAAAGATAAATCAGGGAAAGATGAAGGAGACATTTCTCCATATGCCGCCTTGATGACGGCCCTGGCAGCTACCGTTGGAAACGGAAATATTGCGGGAGTGGCTACAGCCATCGCGACTGGAGGCCCTGGGGCTCCAGTCTGGATGTGGATAGCCGGTTTTTTCGGCATGGCTACCAAATACGCCGAAGGATTCTTAGGAGTCAAATTCAGGATAAAGAACGAAAGAGGAGAAATGTCCGGCGGACCCATGTATTATGCCCGGCACGGAATCAAGAACGAGAAAATAGCTAAATTCATGGGGGCATTTTTTGCTATCTGTGGAGCCTTTGCCTGTCTCTTCGGCACAGGAAACATGGCTCAATCCAATTCCATGGCCTTGGCGTTTAATGTCCAGTTTAATATCCCTTTCTGGCTTACCGGGCTTATTATCACGGCATTTGTTGGCGCAGTCATTATGGGAGGAATCAAGAGGATCGGGGGCGTGTCTGAGCGCCTTGTTCCGATCATGATATTCTTTTATTTCGGAGGAGCAATAATTGTCATACTTGCCAACATTGTAAATTTACCGGCAGCCTTTGCCGTTATATTTAAGTCCGCATTTTCGATGAAAGCTATTGGCGGAGCAATGGTAGGCACATCCATAAAGCAAGCGATTTCAGTGGGTGTGCGACGGGGGCTTCTCTCTAATGAATCCGGGTTGGGCTCAGCCGCCATTGCCCAATCCGCCTCAAAATCTTCTGATCCGCCAAGAAACGGCCTTATTGCTATGACTGGGACATTTATCGATACCATTATTGTCAATACGCTGACAACTTTGAGTATTGTTATTACCGGAGTCTACCTTCAAACCGCAGCTTTTGGCGTATCCAATGGTCTTACGTCAACTGCGCTTACTGCTGCTGCTTTTAATTCAGTCATTCCATTTGGCGGACATATAATTGCCATATCCTCTCTTCTTTTTGGTTATTCAACGCTTCTCGCCTGGTGTTACTACGGAGAAAAGTGTCTGGAATATATTTTTGGGGTAAAAATCGTTTTCTCGTTTAGAATCGTTTTTCTTGTACTGCTTTTTGTGGGGTCTGTCCTTCAGGGAGTCCATCTGAATATAGTATGGCTTACTGGAGATATAGCTAATGCTTTTATGGCTTTTCCAAATCTGGTATCACTGCTTATTTTATCTGGTTTGCTTGGCAAGGTTACAAAAGATTATTTTTTTAAAAAGAAACGCAAAAAAGGTATGGATTACTTCCGGGATTAGTCTTTTTTAACTAAATACCCAAGAATTGAATATTTTGACTCATAAAAAAGAATTTTTAGTTGTTCCTCGTTTTGAAAAAATTCCTTTCATTATTCACGGATTCGGGACAAAATATTTAAAGGAAGAGCATTTTAAAGAGAAAACTAAATTAAGAAATTTTAAGCTTCTATCCCTTACGCAAATTCATTCCGATATTATTCAAGTTATTGAAAAATTTCCCGACAAAAAGTTAGAAGGCGACGCCATGCTGACAAAATGTCCAGGGATTTTTCTCATTATAAAAACTGCAGATTGCCTTCCTGTTTTTATTGTGGATGAATTAAATAAAGTTATTGCATCGGTTCACTGCGGATGGAAGAGTACGTGCAAGAGAATATTAAAGAAGGTGATTCAAAAAATGGAAGCCTGTTATGGGAGTACTGCATCCTCCATTGTTGCAGCTATGGGTCCGTGTATTGGGCGAGAATGTTATGAAGTTGGCGAGGATGTCCTCAAAAGATTTAAGAATGAGGGTCTTTCTACTAAGGTTTTTTTAAATAGCCCAGGTGGGTAACGGAAAATATCTTATGGACTTAAAGAAAGCAAATTACTGCCAGATGATTGAGCTAGGTGTGAAAAAAAATAACATTTTTTCTGTAGATCTCTGTACTCATTGTGAAAAATACCTGCTTTCATACCGTCGTGATGATAATTTGGAAGGGAGGATGCTTAATTTCGTTGGGATATCATTTTAGTTGCTTTTTAACTGATTTTTTTTTATTCTTTATCTAACCTGGATTATTCACAGAGAATGAGAGTTTATGTCGGATCAGATTGACTTACATATCCATTCGAACAAAAGCAGTGATGGAGATTTTTCGACTTTCCGTATTGTTTCTCTGGCAAAAGAGAAAGGATTCAGGGCAATATCTATTTCTGACCATGATACTGTAGCAGCATATCCGGAAGCTTTGAGTATCGGTAAAAAATTCGGGGTTGAAGTTATCCCAAATGTGGAGCTTACAACCTGTTTCGATGACCGTGAGTTTCATTTATTGCTTCCTTTTATTGATTGGAATAAAAGAGTTGTGACTGATCTTATTGCTGAAATTTCAGAAAGGCGGGAAAAAGAGGCTCGTAAGAGGGTTATGAAACTTCAAAAATTAGGTCTTGATATATGCTGGAGTGAAATTGTAAATAAATGTGGATCTTTTCCTCCATTGGGAGTAACCATTGCTCAGATTTTTCTAGATAAAGCTGAAAAGGCAGGGGATNCTGGTTTTAGAAGATATTTAGATCCAGAAAACAGAATTTATGCTCCTTATCTTTTCTATAAAGACTATTTTATGGAGGGAAAGCCTGCCTTTGTTCCNAGCCGAAATTTTGCTTTGCTGGACGTTCTGAAAATAGCCCCTCAAACAGGAGGAGTTCCTGTTCTTGCTCATCCAGGAGCATATTTTCAACATGCCAATAGAGAAGATCTTGTATTATTAAAAGAAAAGGGGCTCGAAGGTCTAGAAGTCTATACATCCTACCATGATGCTGATCAGACAGAATATTATAAAATACTTGCTGGTGAACTTGAGCTTGTTCCAACGTCGGGTTCTGATTTTCACGGAACGATTAAACCCAATGTTCCATTTGGCTCTGTTAAGAATGGCGGGTACTGGATGGTAGAAGAGCTGAAAAAAAGGAGGGCTTGAATGATTTTTAACTGGCTTGATATAATTTTGTTTGTAATCCTTGTTATTACGCTTGTTTTGGGTATTATAAAAGGGTTAATAAAAGAGATAGTAGGCATTTTAGCAGTGATCCTAGGCTTGATATTGGCACTTGTCTATTATCCTTATGTTTCTGAGATTTATATACGCTTCATTTCCAGTCAGCCGCTCTCTAAATTTCTAGGGTTTTTTACGATATTTTTAATCGTTTTGTGTGTTGGATGGCTTATTTCAAGGCTGTTCTCGAAATTGATGAAGGGTCCCTTGAAAATTTTAAACCATGTTTTAGGGGGAGGCTTTGGTTTGGTCAAAGGCATTCTTATCTGCAGCATTTTGGTTTTTGCAATGCTGGTATTTCCTGTAAATATAAATGCTCTAAAAGAATCACGGCTTGCCCCGTGCTGCCTGAAAATGACAAGATTGGCCGTAGATCTTATCCCTAGGGAACTTAAAGAAAAGTTCAGCGATGCTTATGGAGAAGTAGTAAACAGAAGGGGGAAACATGAAAAAAGAATTTGAGGGATTTACTATACATAAAAAGATGGAAATACTTATCAAAGAATTGGTAGATAAAGAGCTTCCTATAAGAGATACTCTTAGAGAATTTGAGATGATCTATATAGAAACTGCCTCAAAAAAATACAAAGGGAACAAGACAAAAATGGCTAAGGCACTGGGTCTTCACCGAAATACTCTTCACAATCTTACTAAGGCTTTAGAAATAAAATAAATCTGGAGTCCAAAATACGGACATCAAATTGTTTGACTCATTTGTTCTCTTTAATTTTATCTGCTTGGATGTCTTATTCGCACAAAATAGAAACCCTCCCCATATAATTAGCAGTCTAGATGGAAGAGTGCTAATTTTTTAACATTTTTCTTGACAATTGGAACTTTTTCCTCTATATTAACATTTTCATTTTAAATATACTAAATCAATAATTTTATAAAGGAGGTTCAAATGAAAGTGATCCCTTTATACGACCGGGTTCTATTGAAACGGTTGGAAGAGAAAGAGGTCAAAAAAGGAGGAATAATTATTCCTGACACAGCGAAGGAAAAACCCCAGGAAGCAGAGGTAATTGAAGTTGGAAAAGGGAGAATTGAAGGAGATAAAATAAGTCCTCTCGAAGTTAAAAAAGGTGACAGGGTTCTTATCGGAAAATTCAGCGGGACAGAAGTTACGATTGACGATATGGAATATGTTATTGTTCGTGAAGAAGAAATTTTAGGTAAAATTACTTAATTTTGTAAGAAGGAGAAAAAAATGGCAAAACAAATAACATTAGGTGAAGAAGCAAGGCAGGCGCTTTTAAAAGGTGTCAATGTATTAAGCAATGTTGTTAAAGAGACGCTTGGACCCAGGGGTAAGAATATTATCTTGGATAAAAAATTCGGTGCTCCAACAAGCACTAAAGACGGTGTGACTGTAGCTAAAGAAATAGAACTTAAAGATCCCCTAGAAAACATGGGTGCCCAGCTTGTTAAAGAAGTTGCATCAAAGACTTCTGATGTGGCAGGAGATGGGACAACAACAGCAACTGTACTGGCGCAGATTATTTATTCAGAAGGATTGAAATATGTGACAGCAGGCGCAAATCCAAATTTAATCAAAAAAGGCATCGATAAGGCTGTAAAAGAGATTGTAAAGAAACTAAAAGAAAGCAGTAAGGAAGTAACTGGTGAAATGATTGCCCAGGTCGGAGCAATTTCTGCTAATAATGATAAATCTGTTGGGCAAATTATTGCTGAGGCAATGGACAAAGTTGGTAAAGATGGGGTTATCACAGTGGAGGAAGCAAAAGGATTAGAGACAACCATGGATATTGTTGAGGGGATGCAGTTTGACCGTGGATATCTTTCCCCTTATTTTGTAACTGATCCTGATAGGATGGAATGTATCTTGGAGAATTCGCTGATTCTTCTCCATGAAAAGAAAATCAGCAATTTGAGAGAATTTCTGCCGTTACTTGAGAATGTAGCCAAGATGGGGAAGCCGTTATTAGTGATTGCTGAAGAGGTTGAGGGCGAAGCTCTAGCTACGCTGGTCGTAAATAAACTAAAGGGAACATTTGCTTGTGCTGCGGTTAAAGCTCCTGGGTTTGGAGACAGACGGAAAGCCATGCTGGAGGATATTGCTGTTATAACCGGGGGGAAAGTTATTACCGAGGACATTGGAGTCAAACTTGAAAATGTTTCCATTGATTGGTTGGGTGAGATTAAAAAAGTCGTTATCGACAAGGACAATACTACAATAGTTGAAGGCAAAGGAAAAAAGGAAAATGTACAGGCCAGAATCAAGCAGATTAGAACACAGATCGAAGACACTACTTCTGACTATGATAGAGAAAAACTTCAGGAAAGATTAGCCAAGATGGTTGGAGGAGTGGCTTTAATAAAAGTAGGAGCTGCAACTGAATCAGAGTTAAAAGAGAAAAAAGCCAGGGTAGAAGATGCCATGCATGCCACCAAAGCTGCTGTGGAGGAAGGAATTGTAGCAGGAGGTGGAGTTGCCCTTTTGAGAGCCAGAAAAGTTCTTGAGTCTTTGAAGTTCGATGATGATATTCAAATCGGCATAAACATCGTAAAAAGAGCTATAGAAGAACCTCTACGTCAGATTGCAAATAATACCGGCTGTGAAGGATCTATCATTGTTGAGAAAGTCAAAGAAATGGAAAAGGACATGGGATTCAATGCTCTTACAGAAAAAATGGAGGATTTGATTGCGAGCGGAGTGCTGGATCCTACAAAGGTTGTTCGTACTGCCCTGCAGAATGCTGCAAGTATTGGAGGCTTAATGTTAACTACTGAAGGATTAGTTTCTGATATTCCTGAGGAAGACAAGGGGCCGAAAATGCCAATGCCCCCTGGCGAAGGTATGTACTAAATCGTATAGTCTCTAGTGTTAAAGGCTCCGGGTTTATTCCGGAGCCTTTTTTTTGGCGTCTTTCTATGGTATATATTACAGAGTGTTTAGATTATTTGACCGGTATATAATTAAAGAAATTATTCCTCCATTTTTCGTAGGTTTATTAGTCTACACATTTGTCCTTTTGATGAATCAAATTCTTCTCTTTTCTGAAGTCTTTATTACAAAGGGCGTTTCTTTAGAAATTGTCCTTTCATTGTTGTTTTATCTTATTCCTTCTGTGTTTGCATTTACTATACCTATGTCGGTGCTTATGGGAATACTGGCCGGACTGAGTCGTATGTCTTCAGATGCAGAAGTTACAGCATTCAAAACTTTAGGAGTCAGTTCAAGCAGGTTTCTTAGGCCAATTCTTGTTTTTTCTTTAGTGGGATTAATGTTAACTTCTTTTTTAACATTGTATCTTGCACCACGCGCAAACTTCCAATGGATAAAGACTTTTTCAAATTCTGTAGTGGCAAAGGCCCATTTTAGAATCAGGGCCAGAGAATTTAATGAGTCTATCCCCAATACTGTTATTTTTATACAGGATATTATGCATGATGAAAGCTGGAAAAACATTTTTGTTTATTTTTCCGACACTCCTGAAGAACCCAGGACTATTTTTGCAAAAAGAGGGAGGCTGAATTTCTACGCAGCTGAAAAGAGGGCTGCATTAGAACTGTTTGATGGTGTTATTCATTCTTATCCCTTATCTGACCCGGAGAGGTACAGGGTGACTTCTTTTAAGCACTTGGAAGAGGAGGTGCCCCTGGAAGATTTTTTCTCCTCGATTTCTGCTAAGAAGCGGGTAAGGGAAAAAGATATTGGAGAACTGAACAGAGATGTTAAGATCATTAAAAAGGAATTAGAGAAAATTCCTGAATCCGGGAAAACTTCAATTGAATTTTTACAGAAACAAAGGGAATATATTTCCCACNGGGTTGAGATACATAAAAAGATTGCCCTCCCTTTTGCATGTTTAATTTTTGCTTTTTTAGGACTTTCCTTAGGNGCTTCCACAAAAAAGGGGGGAAGAACCAGCGGATTCACTATCAGTATAGTAATTATAATAATTTATTACATTCTAATCACAGCAGGAGAACAACTGGCGATGGACGGCAAGATTTCTCCTTTGCTCGGAATGTGGGGTCCTAATATTTTACTGAGTTTAAGTGGTTTGTATTTTTTTATTAAATCAATAAAAGAATCATCATTGTTTTCATTTTATTCGAGGTTTTTTAAGAGAGAAAAAAAGGTTATTACCGGAGTAAGAAAAACGAAATTCCAGCGGAAACGAAGGCGTTTTTCACTTCGCTTTCCAAATATTTTGGACCGCTATATTATCAGAAGATATGCGGTCATTTTTTCACTCATTTTTATAAGCATTCTGGTTATTTTTTTTGTAGTCACTTTTTTTGAGCGGATCGATAGTATTTACGAACATAATAAGGCTATAGCTCTCTTATTTAAGTTTATTTGGTTTAAGACTCCAGAGTTTGTCCATTATACACTTCCTGTTGCTGCCTTGGCTTCAACACTTTTATGCCTTGGCATTTTAACCAAATGTAATGAAGCAACCGCTATGAAGGCCTGTGGCATCAGCCTTTATCGTATGGTTCTACCGGTTCTCTTTTTAGCTGGGTTGGTTAGCTTTTTATCTTTCTATATGCAGGAGAATCTTCTTCCTTATTCCAATAAAAAAGCAGAGGAAATATTAAATAAAATAAATGATAGACCGCCTCGAAGTTACAACTACATTAACCGACAGTGGGTCATGAACAAGAAAAACAATAGAATTTATCACTATTTGTATTTTGACCCCATTGGTTCAAGTTTTAGTCAGCTAACAATATATGATATTAATGCTTCCTCATGGTCCATGAAGAGTAGATTTTTCTCTGAAAGGGCATATCTGGAACGTGGAAGACTATCGTTGTCTAAATGTTGGTATAGAGGGTTTAAGGCTGATAGACCTATAAGATATGAAAAAAAGAAGGAAATAGAGCTTACACATATTGAAGACAGAAACTATTTCTTGAAGGAATGGAGAGAGCCTGACCAGATGAACTATAGAGAGCTTAAACGCTATATTGATGAAATTGAGGAGAAAGACTTTGAAACTGTGAGGTTTAAGGTAGATTTGAATTATAAAACATCTTTTCCACTTGCCGCTTTAATAATGACTATCATTGGAATTCCGTTTGCTTTTTCTATGGGAAAGAGGGGAACTCTCTTTGGCATAGGTCTGAGTATAGTCATTGCTATTGTTTATTGGGGAAGCATAGGAATTTTCAAAAGCCTAGGTTATGTCAGTTATTTGAATGCCTTTCTAGCTGCTTGGGGACCGAATCTCATATTTGGACTTGCAGGACTTTATTTGCTTCTTACGTTGAGAACATAAGACAGAGTCACATCTTATATTTTCCGAAATCTTCTGGTCCTAAATTATCAAGCCATTTCTTGAGCTTATCTGAATCTTCAAGATTATCATTAAAATTAAGGCTGTTGGCTTTTGAAACAACTTCTTCTTTTACAAATATATGGGTATTCATACGAAGGGCAAGAGCAATTGCATCTGAAGGACGAGAGTCTATTCCGATGAGTTGACCCTTATAGCGACAGTAAATTACAGCATAAAAAGTATTGTCTCTGACGTCGTTAACAACGATTTTTTCAATGGGAATGTTTAATTTACTTAGAATGTTTTTTAAAAGGTCGTGTGTCATCGGGCGTGGTGTCGCAATATTTTCTACTTTGAGAGAAATTGCATTTGCTTCGAAGACTCCAATCCATATCGGAAGGATTTGTTTGCTATTGAGGTCTTCAAGAACTACTATGGGCATCTTGGATATAGGGTCAAGTATGAGGCCTTTTATTCTCATCTCAATTTCCATTGTTTCCTCCGCCTCAAAAACTAAATATATATTCGGATGTATGTATTGTCAAGAAAATCTCTGTACAGAGGCTCTATGATTCAGGTTAGTTATTATAAACCTTTCTGGATAATCTTTGTGAGATTATCTGAAAGGCCTGCCACTACAAGGCGATCTCCTTCCTTAATGATTTCATCGGCAGAAGGAATGGGAATACTTTGGGGAGGGTACTTTCTTTTTATAAAGAGAATATCGATGCGGTAAAGAGCCTTAAGATTAAGCTCTTTCAGGCTTTTACCACAGAAAGTAGAAGGGGCATCGATTTCCATTATTTTATATCCAGCAATAATATCAAAGGATTTGGTTGATTGGGTAAATTTCAGCTTCTGCACCAATCCTTCTGCAGCTTCTCTTTTAAGAATCTCGTGGTTATAGGCTTCTATAACATCTTTTCTTTTTACAACTCCTATTAATTTCTTATCTTTCAAAATAGCAATTTCAGCCATATCTTCGTGGCCAAAGATTTTCATGGCTTGCTCAAGATTGTCTTTATAGTCGAGATTGATGAGCTGAACAGCCAGGTCCTGGGCAATAACAAAGGATGCGAGAAGGTCCTTTTCGAGCAGGAGTTTCTTCAGTTGATTGAGGGAAAAACAGCCAACGTAGTTATTTTCAGAATCGACTATCTGGAAAGAGTGATGTTTGCCTCCGATGGCGAGATTGATAATATTCCCTACATGCTCTGTATTTAGAAAAACTTGATAATCTTGACTTATAAAATCCTTTACAGAAAGTGCCCTAAGAATATTCATCTCTTTTCCTTCTTTGAAAAGTATCCCTCTTCGTTTTAGTTTCATTGTGTAAATAGATTCTTTCTGGAGGCCTGCTGCCATGAAGGAGGAGATGATACAGGAAAGCATGAGTGGTAGTATGATTTTATAGTCATTTGTAAGTTCAAAGATAATAATAATTGCAGTGATTGGAGCATGTATTGCAGCAGCAGCCACGGCTCCCATTCCGACAAGAGAAAAAGCCCCAGGAGAGGAGATAGAATTTGGAAATGCAGAATGGAAAATAGATCCGATGAAGTTCCCGCTCATGGCACCTATAAATAGAGAAGGTGCGAATATCCCGCCGGACCCTCCAGATCCCAAGGTTAAAGAGGTACTAATAATCTTTGCGAATACAAGAAGCAGGGCAAGCAAAATACCAGTCTGGGTATTGAGACAAATATCGATTGAATCATACCCCAGGCCGAGTATTTGGGGAAGTCCTAGCCCAAGCAGCCCGACCATGAGGCCGCCCAAAACCGGTTTTATAAGAGGATGAATCCGCAGGCTGTCAAATTTGTCCTCAAAGAAGTAGAGGCTTTTAATAAAGAGGATGCCAACTAATCCGCTTATGATTCCCAGCAGAATGTAAGGCCCAATTTCCCATATACTGCTGAGTGTGTAAGCGGGGACGTTGAATGCTGAAAAATCGCCTATGATAGAGCGGGAAGTAAAAGTTGCAATGACAGAGGCGATGATAACTGGGCTGAAGGAAAATATCCCGAATTCTCCAAGCAGGACTTCTACGGCAAATAGGGAACCGGCAATAGGAGCATTAAAAGTTGCTCCTATTCCTGCACCTGCTCCTGCAGCGACAAGAGTGCGCAACCCCCTTTCATTAGTACGGAATAATCGGCCAAGAGAGGATGCAATAGTGGAGCTGATTTGTACTATCGGGCCTTCGCGTCCGACAGACCCTCCTGAACCAATACAGATTGATGATGCCAGTGCCTTTACGGCTGCAACTTTTGTGTGTATACGTCCTCCGCGGAAGACCAATGCTTCCATGATTTCAGGCACGCCGTGGCCTTTTGCTTCTCTTGCTCCAAAGTAGATAAAAGGACTGATAATCACAGCCCCGAGTGCTGGAATAAGAACTGTCATATACCAGGGATGGGACGAAACCGTTGAAATGATACTGGTGCCTTTCCAGAATTGGCTCTGGAAGAAGTGGATCATAATTTTAAAAACAATAGATGCAAGACCTGCCACAAAGCCGACAAGAACGGCAAGAATCGTTAGGCGAATATACTCATTGAATTCGTTGTCTTTGAAATTAAGTTTCATTTTCAGTATTTTTCTTTAAGAATGATTAGAAAAGTTTGAGCTGGTTTTGTGCTTCTTCTTCAGAGCTTTCATCGTTGAAGAGACTTATTTTCCCATATGAGCCATCATAGCCGGGGAGAATATTTACCTGGTCTTTTCGCATCCTCTCAATACCGAGACTTACCCTCTCCGGGTAGACTCGGTTTAAATCGGAGACGGGAACTTCTGTTAGTATATGCAATTCACTGCCAAATTCGTGAATAAAGCGAAAATAAGTTTCCCAGACACTCTTGCACTGAGCTGTTTTTTTGAGGGCCTGGGCGATGACTTCATTTAAAGGGATCAGGTTTTTATAGGGAAGTCTTAAAGGTAATAAGCTACCGGGTTCCCTGTCAGCAAGTTCCTCGATTCTATGCATTACACCTATTGTGACTCTTCTTCCACATTTTGGACAGATATATTTGTTCTGGATTGTTTCCTGAGGAGAAAAAAGAACATCACATTTCCGGTGGCCGTCGTAGTGGTATTTACCTTCTTGGGGGAAAAACTCAATAGTATGGAGAAATTTGTCAGGGTCCTTGCTTTTTATGGCTTCGAATAATCCTTTATAGCTTAAATCTGTATTGAAAACATTGGCTTCTCTCCCGATCTTTGAGGGTGAATGCGCATCTGAGTTTGAAACGAGTGTGTATTTGTCAAGTTTGGATAAACGCCAGTTCATAGGTGGATCTGAGGAAAGGCCTGTTTCCAGTGCAAAGATAAAAGGGGTCATTTCTTCGAAACATTCCTCGATAGTGTCAAAACCCGAATTTGCCCCGAAGAGCGAAAACCAGGGGGTCCAGATATGGGCAGGAATAACTTTACAGTTTGGACAGTCATTGGCTACCATTTTAACAAATTCTTTTGCATCCATGCCCAGAATAGGGCGGCCATCCGAACGAAGATTACCTATCCCGGAGAGTTTGCTGTTGATCTTTTCTACAGACTCAAAATCAGGTGCAAATATGAGAAGGTGTATTTTCCGGACTTTACCATTTTTTGAGTAGATAAAACTTATTTCTGAAGAGAGAATAAATGAGATGTCTTTGCAAGAAATGTTGAAAGTATTAAGGTATTCATTTTCTTGAGGAATGGTATTTTTCAACTGGAATAAGCCATTCCCTTTCGGTTCTAGTTTTTCTTTAGCCAGGAAAAGCCATTCAGGATGCGTGAAATCGCCTGTGGCAAGGAGTGATATCCCTTTTATTTTTGCCCAGTAAGCCAGAGTGTCGAGAGTCATATCGCGGGAAGTTGCCCGCGAAAACTTGGAATGGATATGAAGATCAGCAATGTATCTCATAATAAATAGATTCAAGTTTAAAGAATATAGGGCTGCATTTCAAGGAAAATCATTATCTGTTTGATCTTGTTGCCGTTGACAAATAATTGCATTGTTATGTTCGGCTTTTTCTTTTTATCAAGTACAGGAAGAGAGCTTGGTACTTAATGTTGAGGTTCCTGTTAGAGTTTTTGACGGGAATACTTTTATTGACAATTTAACAATAGATGATTTTGAATTATATGAGGATAGCGAGTTCCAGGATATAGTGGCTGTCTATCTAGTCAAGAAAAAAAGTGTAGAAAGAAAGGAGGAAAGGAAAAGGTTTGCTCCTAAAACTTCAAGGAGCTTTTATCTTTGGTTTGAAATGTCAGAATACATGCCGAAACTTGGAGAAACCATAGATTATTTTTTCAAGCATGTGTTTTTTCCTGGAGACAGTCTTGCATTTAAAAGAGCCATTGAAGCTTCCGAACAATACTATCTTCTGTATTACATGCCAAAAAATTACAGAAAAGACGGAAAATTTAAAAAGATTAAGGTTAGAGTTAAAAATAAAAAGTTTTCAGTTTCGCACCGCGCTGGATATTTCGCGAATTAGAGATACTATTTAAATTCGAAATCCACAGTCTTCTTTAGAGTTTTTCCAGAAATAGTGTCTTTAATATCAATATTAAGTATNTAAGTACCCGGCTCTAAGTCCTTTGTTTCTTTTCTNTCTTCAGTTTTTCCTTCTTTTGTGGTTTTTATAAGCACTGTTCTTGTTAACGGGAGGGGTTGACTAACTAGGAGTGAATCGTATTTTTGGGGTGCATAGCGGATGACTGCCTCTTCCCCTTTTAAAACCGAGTAAGTGATTTCGATACTTACTTTTTGAGGGTCATCGGGATTAGGCTGAGCTCCATAAATAAATAAGAAAATATCAAGGTTGTCTCCTTTGCAAAAGATGCAGTCAAGATTAGGCTCGATTTGAAGAATAGAATATGTAAAAAATCCTTTATGAATATTTGTCGTTGACTCGGGTGCGGACATCTGGTTTATCTTCTTGTTAAAAAAGATAGGAGTGGTTTCGAGTCTTTCTGTGAAAGAAGCAGCGCTGGGAAGAGAAAATTCAAAGTATTGTGTTCCAATCTTTTCCAAATTTTGGGAAGTTATAGCCATGGAAAGAAGATAATTTCCAGGAGGTAGAGGATAGCCGGTTGAGTAAATTTCTTCTTTTTCGGGTTCATAGGAATCACTATCTACTTCAAGCCCAAATGGCATATAGATTTCCTTGGTAAAATCCCCGTCTAGCTGCTTGAACTGAAGAAAAACATGATTTTTAGCTTGAAGTTTGGGCGGAGTTAATTCAGTAGAAGACTCGAATATTTTTTCTTCTTTCTCTTTTTTGTCTTTCAGTTCTACAGCCGCAGCGGCAGAGGAAAAGCCAAGATCAGCATTTTTTATCTTAAAAAAGAATATGCTGTGAACGTTTTCTCTGGCTGGGAGATAAAGATGTTTGGTGATTGCAAAAGGAATATCCAGCTTTGCCTCACGAGTTTGCATTCCTTCCTGGAAAACAGCTTTGACTTTATCAGGAATATAAACTTTTTGGGGTGCTTTCTTTTCCTGGGCCGCGTTCTTTTTCTGAGCTGCTAAACCAGGTAGCGAAGCCAGACTCAGTGTAAAGCTATAAATAATAAATGTGCTTATTAGAGCTTTGATTTTCATGTTTCCTCCTCAAATTAATATAATGCGAATAACATGCCAAATTAGCTGCTACCTTAAAATATATGTTCTTTCTCACTAATGGAGTAAAAAGATTTTACAGAAAATAAAAAAATAATATAACAGAAGTGAACTATTTTTTCCACAAATAAATTTCTGTCTGTATGGTTTTATTTCCGCTGGAATTTATTGACTGCTCTTTGGTGCTCTTTGAATGAACTGCTGAAATAATGGCTGCCGTCGTTTTTCGAGACAAAATAAAGATAGTTGTTATCATCAGGATAAAGAGCGGCACGGAGTGAATCCTTTCCGGGATTAGCGATAGGGCTTGGAGGGAGCCCTGAAAAGAGGTATGTGTTATAAGGATTGTCAAGCTTAAGGTCTTTTTTTCGAAGTCTCCCTTTAAACTTATTTTCCTGTTTAAGCACATAGATGATAGTGGGGTCACAATCAAGTTTCATGCCAATTTTTAGACGGTTATGGAGAACAGCCGATATTGAGCTTTTTTCCTCTGGTAGAGAGGTCTCTTTTTCTATTAGCGAGGCTAGAATCACTATTTCCCGTACTGTCATTCCAATTGCACTGGCTCTTACCTTCCATTCTTCGGAGAATACCCTCTTGAATTGTTTAGTCAAGGTGGAAACGATTTCTTTTGCTGTGATATTTCTGGGGAAATAATAAGTTTCGGGATAAAGATATCCTTCTAGGTTCTGTGCTTTTTTATCAAAGGAAGATATTGATTCTGTAGAAGCAGATGCCTTGAGAAAATCTTCGGCATTAAAGAGAAAAAGTGATTCAAGAAGATCTGCTATTTCATTTCTCGTCAATCCTTCAGGAACTGTGAAGGAGTGAAGTGCCATCTTTCCGTCTGTAAGAGTGTGTAGGACATCTTTTACAGAAACCGGAAGACTAAAGGAATATTCTCCAGCCTTTAAACTTTTATTGTGGAAAAAGAGCTCATATGCAAGGAGAAATGTCCACTCTTTTTTGATGATTCTTTCTTCCCTGAGGTTATGGGCAATGCTTCTTGCGCTTTTTCCTTTTTCGACATAAAAAAATATTTTTTTTGCAGTATCTTTTGGAGGAGAATTTACCTCAAAGTAAAACCAGGACGAGAAGAAAAGAATAAAGATTATTGATAGTAAAAGAACCTTTCTAATGATTTTGTATATCATAAGAATTTGTCCTTCTGGCTTCAAGGTAGCTTGAAAGAATAATTACAGCAGAGATTTGATCTTTGATTTGTTTTTTCTTTTTTTGTTTGAATTTTTGCTCATTGAGAATTCTTAGGGTCTGTTTTGTTGTAAGCCGCTCGTCCCAGAAAACAATAGGAAGATTCAAAGCTTTTTCCAACCACCGGGCAAATTTTTTTGTCTTTTGGACCCTGGATCCCTGAGTTCCATCCATTTTAAGAGGGAGGCCTATCACGATTTTGCCTATTTCGTATTGTGCAACAATATTTTTAAAATATTTTTTGTCCTTATCTGGATTTTTTACCTTGTATTGACCCAGTCCCTGCGCTGTGATAGATAGCTTATCAGTCACAGCCAGGCCTATATTCTTATCTCCGAAGTCAATCCCTAGGAGTCTCATTTGATAAACTCAGTTATGTTTTTCTTTTTTTTATTATGCCTCTCCAACCCCAGTTCGATCAACTTTTCAAGAAGCTTGGGAAAAGGAATCCCGCTTACTTCCCATAATTTTGGATACATGCTGATTTTTGTAAAGCCGGGAATTGTATTGATCTCGTTAAGGAAAAGATCTTTTGTTTTTTCTTGGTAGAAAAAATCTACTCTGGCCATTCCGGAACAGCCGATGATCTTATATGCCTGGATGGAGATTTTTTGTATTTCTTCAGTAATGCAAGATGGGAGAGTGGCTGGGATGGCGAACCTTGTTTTTCCTTCGACATATTTGTCTCTATAATCATAAAATTCTCTATACGGAATTATTTCGCCGGGGAGAGATGCTCTGGGATTGTCGTTTCCTAATACGCTGCATTCTAGATCTCGCCCTGCAATTCCTTCTTCAATTAATATTTTTTCGTCATGTCGGAATGCTGTTTCCAGTGCGGATTCAATTTCACTATAGTCTTTAACTTTTGTAATCCCTATACTTGAACCCAAATTGGCCGGCTTTACAAAAAAAGGGAGGGGAAGCTCTTTTCTGATTTTGTTGAAAACAATTTTTTGCTTTCTTCGCCAGCCCTGTTCGAAAACAATTATATACTTGACTACAGGTATTTTTTTTGCTTTTAAGATTGTCTTTGTAACTGCTTTGTCCATCGCGATTGCAGAAGCCGTGACCGTGGCGCCGACATAGGCTACATCTGCCAGTTCGAAAAGACCCTGGATTGTTCCATCTTCACCGTAAGGGCCGTGAAGAACGGGAAAGTATATATCACCATCTATAGATTGGGATAGAGAACTTTTTCCCCAGGGGAGAAAAGAGAAAAACTTGCCGTGTTTCAGCTCAGAAGAAGAAAGGAGGGGAGATTCGACAGCCCTCCATTTTCCTTCCTTATTGATGTAAATCGAGCTAACAGCAAATTTCCCTTTATCGAGATTCTTGTAGACTGAAGCTGCGGATTTGAGCGAAACCTCATGTTCAGGAGAGCGCCCCCCCAAGAGCAGAACGACTTTTATTTTTTGTTCTGTCATTTTTTTATCATAAAAATTTATTTTATAAGAATAGGCTTCTGTTGTCCAATGTTTAAGCCTGTTCTAATTGGCTGATCCAGTTTTAACTTTAACAACACTTTTCGTTATGGAGTGTTTTACTTATTGACAGACTAAATTCGACTAAATATAATAAAAAAGATTAAATCTAGGCAAGAGGTGCTAAAATGAGTAAAATTATTCTTCATTTAAGCAAAAGGATTATTTTTTATTTAGCTGTAATATTAGTTTTTTCTCTTTGGAATGGTGTAGTACAGCCAGCTTTTTCTCAGAATACACAGGAGCAGGAATATAAAACAGAAGAAGCCATGACTAACGAGGATCTCTATTCTCTTATTTCTGAATCTGACTTATATTGTTCTATTTTTGTGTTGGATGAGGAATATCCGGATTTGAAGATCATTGGCTCGGAGAGGGAGTATGAAAGAAAGCTGATGAGTGATGGAGATATTATTTATATCAATAAGGGAAGACAAGACGGACTTGAGGCTGGGCAGCTTTTTTTAATATTTGAGGTTGGGCCTAATGTGAAAAGTTATGGACATCTTGCCATAAAAAGGGGTAGAGCCCGTGTAATTGACCTGGAAGAAGAACGGGCATCTGCTATGATTGAGAAATCTTGTGGTGGTGTTATGAAAGGAAATTACTTAGTTCCCTTTGAAGAAAAAGAAGGTTTCATAGGGAAAGATTTAGGCTATGATATTCCTGCTCATAAAGGCGAAGGACTAAAAGGGCAGGTAATCTACTTGCAGACAGATTTTGCCCAGATAGCAAGTAATCATTGGGCTATAATTGATATTGGAGAGGAAGATGATATTCATCTGGGACAGCAGTTGGTGCTTTTCAGGGAGATTCAAAAGGGCGCTCCGCTCCAAATTTTCGGCAGTCTGATCGTTATTGATGTTAAGAAAAAGACTTCGACAATAAAGGTTCTCACTTGTAAAGATGCTGTAAGAATTGGCGATGAAGTAATGGCAAGAACAAAATAGCTTATTTTTCTTAACATATCCTGAATACCCGATAAATTATTAATTATGTAAATTTATTCGGCAATTTTTACCTTTTTAAGTGCTATTGACAGAATTTTTTGATTTTGGTAGCTTAAGCCAAGAGTATTGATTTGTAGATAGCAGTTAAGAGCGGGCGTAGTTCAGTGGTAGAACGTCTGCTTGCCAAGCAGAAGGTCGTGGGTTCAAATCCCATCGTCCGCTCCATCGTTTCCTCCTATTTTCCCCCGCTTTTTTACTAGTTTTCCTCAAAGTATCCCTAATTCTCGGGTTTATGAAAGAAAATTGCAAAGATTTAAGAAAATAATAATATTTTAATTCCAATATACTGAAAAATGTTGTATTATATAAAAAATGTGATTAAGAAGGATTTTAAATCAAAATGATGCCCAATATTCTCTCTTAAGCCCATAGAAGATTCCTTCTCCCTCATCTTTGTAAAGTTGATATATGTAATATTAGTTTAATATACGTTTTGCTATTTTATGATAGAGAAGCCTAAAAGCAACTAAATAAGTTCTTTTTAGTTGTGTGTGAACAGCAAAAATGAAAAGTTTAAGAATTGGCCTATTAAATAAAAAAAGGGGTAATTTTATATTACAGGAAAAGTTTGCAGGAAAAGAAAATGTTGTGGATGAAACATCCAAAGAAGTTGCACAGTACAGAAAAGCGTTGACCGCAGCAGGGTATGATGTTGTTACAATAAATTGGGGCCCTAATTTTATTAATTCTTTAAAAAAAGCAAAGATTGACCTTGCATTCAATGTTTCAAGCCTTATTGAAGCTGAGGTACTAGAAAAACAAAGGATTCCTTATGTAGGTTCTGATAGCTCTACAATTGCTCTGGCAACTGATAAATCACTTGCAAAAAGGATATGGCAGATAAATGGTTTACCAACGTCACCCTATCATGTAGCAAGAAATAAGGAAAACTGTAAGCTCTTTAAAAAGAACCCTCCCTTTGACTATCCTCTTTTTATCAAGCCTCTATCCGGCAGAGGAAGTTGCGGGATAACTTCTGAATCTGTTGTTAAAAACTACAATCAACTGGTACGTACTGTTGAAAGAATATATACTAGAATGAAACAACCTGCTCTAATTGAAAGATTTCTTGACGGCAGGGAGATAATCGTTGGAATAATAGGGAATGATGGTGATGAAAGAGTACTTCCTCCATTAGAAATAAGAAAAAACGGTCAGATACTAACTTATGAAAAAAAGCAATTAGACGATGATGAATTCATCTGCCCTGTAGAATTAACTAAAGCAGAAACAGCAAGAATAAAGTCCTTAGCAATCAAAGCTTACAAGCAACTTGGCTTTAAAGATTATGGTAGAATAGATACAATCCTAACTAAGGAAGGGCCTTTTCTTCTTGAAGGAAACACTTTTGCCGGATTATTATGNACACCTAAAGAAAAACCCCATAGCTATATTGGATTTATGGCAGTGGCAGAAGGCAAAGGAGAAAAAGAACTGCTTGATGAGATANTANAAACAGCTGTAAAGAGATATGAACATTAAGTGATGCGCAAACCAGAAATATAAACCCCTAGCTACATTGAAATCTTGGATAGAGCGAGGGAAAATAATAGCAGGGGATTAATGTTGACATAAACCCGCCCCTAAACAAGCGAGTATGAACTTAAATATAACTGATTATGATAAAATGACTGCAAAGAAGGATACTAAAAAAATAAAATTAACATTCATGAATGCTGTTGGAAACAGATTGGTTATAGTTGATGAATATTTTCAAACGCTTGTAGAAGAAAAAGCCAAAAATGATTTTGTGAGAGAAGTTTCTAAGTCCTGCGGTTTTGACCCAGACAGCATATTATTCCTGTCTAGACCAGGTACAGGTAAAGAAGATATTATGATGAGGATATTTGATAGGGACGGAACAGAAGAAACCATGTGCGGCAATGGTTTAAGATCTATTGCAAGATACGCATTTCTGAATAATTACATTGGCAAAAAAGCATATATAAGAACACTTGATGGTATAAAAACAGTTCAACTTTTAAATGGAAATATTTGGACTAACTTGGGCATTGTAAAACAGTTTTGTAGTATTAACCCGGAACT
>JGI24025J20009_10001031_pt1 | contig 21398 bp, 22 predicted proteins | sample Cruoilmetagenom3_FD_20009 | JGI IMG/M metagenome (IMG submission 20009) | reverse complement strand
AGTCGTTAAACCCGTTTGTCGAGGCATCATTCAACCGGTTTGAACTGTCATTTGTCTTGCTATTACTCGACCCGTTTGTTTCACCGTTTCATTAGCCGTCACATCGCCGGTTACTTTAGCCGTTTTACAGCCTGTTTATTCTCCTGCTTCACTTGCCGTCTGACAAGTTGCTTTTCTGGTTATCTCTGAATCAGATTGCCAATACGTTTTATGACAGAAGTATGCCTGTAATCTGCAACCGGGTTCCAATACAGTATTTTTATTCCCTATTTACCCGTAAGCACTACCTTTCTGCTGAGCCGTTTGTTCCCGGTATCAAGCGCATAGAAATAAACCCCGGCTGCCAGTTTGCGGCCTTTCGCATCAGTACCATCCCAGACGAATCGTTGTTTGCCCTGATGAGTTGAACCGGGCTTGAGCTTTTTGACAAGGCTACCGTCCTGGGAATATACCGAAACTCCAGCATTCCTCTCGGCAGCGCCGGAGTATTCAACCGTCACCTTGTGCCGAAACGGGTTCGGATACGCCTTTAACCGAGACACCAATGGCAGAAGTGCGTGCCACTGCTCGCGGATGCCGGTTGCCGTGTCACGAATCACATATACGTACCAGCTATTGTAATGGCCGACATATACCCGCTGGAATTCCGGCACCGTCAGCACTACCGAGGGATAATCACCAACCCTAAGGGTTTTCACTACCCTCGAACCATCGCCAGCAATCACTGACACATTGCCCGAGGTCGCATTGGCGCAATAGACCAGATTAGTTGCTTGGCTCCAGGCGAGTGATGAAGGTCCCCTGCCTACCGCCAAGACCGATACTACCGAATCACTGACCGCATCCACCACGAAGACGGAATCCAAGCCAGGCACATCTACCCCAAACATGACCAGATTGCTTGCGTTATTCCCAACCGCTGATACTACACAGCCAAGCACTGGAATCCGGCCTACTATTGAATCACCGTCACCGTCAATGGCCACGACTTCACCGGAATCATGGCAATAGTACTTGTCCACCACTGAACTGTACCAGCCTGCTTCCGGCACCTCATCCAGCCTGATAGTCCTGATGACCTCATTGGTCTCCAAGTCAATGATTGACACCGATTCTCCATCCCAGTTCCGGACATACAGTTTGTGATGACGGGTGTTGAGGTCCATGCCGCTGGGCCAGCGTCCGACCCTTATATAATCAATAACTGAATCGGTCACGCAGTCTATCACCGCTACCCGGTTCCTGTCACCGCACGAAACATAAACCCGGTTGCTGACCGGGTCCCAGAGTGGAATTGTAGCCCACTCCAGGGGCATCGCTTTGAGGCGGTGGCCCCAACCGTCAACAACGGCCAACGATTCCTCGCCGCCATGACCAACCGAAAACGTGCAATAGACTTTGTTGTCTATTGAGTCATAGGCCAAATGATACGGCCGGTCCAGACGAAACGCAGATATGCACTCATTGCGCTCGCAGGAGATTGTGAAGAAAATGCCGTTGTTGCTTGCCCCGTGGACCAACTCAGTCTCGGAGCTATAAACCAGACTGTAAACCCAGGCTCCTCCGACACCAATCGAATCCTCCACAAATTGACCAAATCCTGCCGCCACTATCAGGCACACCGCCAGCAGAATCGGCAAAGGACCAGAAGTTCTATTTTTCACAAATTCCTCCTGACTTAGATATACCACGATTCCCTTCGGCTGTCAAGCCCGATTTCAGCGTCGTTGCGCTGGCGCTTTGCTCCAGGATTTCGACCTGAACTTTTCCGGTGCCACCTGCGATTTCGTGCCATTCGGCGAACGCAAAAGAAATGCACGCTACTAATGTAATAAAGTAAAACTTCGAGAATTTGAGCATCATCTATAACCTCAATTAAATATAAATGCCGCTTTCCCCATTGTCAAACGCTGGGATTCTACCTCCGAATCCGCAATTAGTATGCCCTTTCCCATAAGAAACCATTTCTTTACCTATTCTTTGTGTCTTGGTGTTTGAGGCCTGCAGCGGTCTAGTACCCCCACTCTTCGTGGAGGTACACCTTGCGACGGCATTCAGGACAGAGAATCCGCATCGTGCCTGAGCGGTAAGGGAATTCTTTGCCTTTGCCGGCATCAGTCGGCGGCGCAGTGCCAATGTCCTGATACAGAATCAGCAGCAAAGTCGGGTTGGCATTGACCAAATCTCCGACTTTGTGCGCAATCCACAATAGCTGTGCCTTGGTTGCAAAAGGCCTACCGCACATTTCGCAATAGACCAGTTCTTTATCAACTTCGGTCTGCCAGTTCTCACTCCGTTCTGTTTCGGCCAAATCGAATTCATTGGTGTGGTAAATAGCATCAACTGGACAGCTCGCAACGCATTGTCCGCAGTAAATGCAACGCTCGGCATGATGGATGCTGCGCATCACACCCTTTTCTTTATCCACAATCATCTCTCGGGCATTGGTCGGGCACACCTGAGAACAAGCACCGCAGCCGATGCATTTCTCTTCGTGGATTTTCAAGACACCCCGGAAATTGGGATGAACCGAATCCACTTTCTTCGGGAATTTGGTTGTGAACGGACCGGTGAACACTGCCCGCAGTGCTTCACCGAGCTCACGCAGTTTTGGCAAAGGAATCCTCAGCATATCAGCCAGCCCTTTTATCATCCTTGATGTCTTGCACGCATCGGCAACGCACGAGCAATTTCATCAGCCAGTTATACAAATCGAAAGCCCCGGCCGCACCAAGACGCAGCAGCCAGGAAATAACCGGCAGGCGTTTGAGCGATGAATAGAGAGCGGCCCCGGTAACCCGCCCCTCTTCAGATTCTGCAATCTTTTCACCCCCTACGAATGCCCTGACTTCAATCGGCTTGCGTGCGGTCCCAAAAAGGTAAATCAAAGCACCAATGCCCAAAGAGATGAGTATCAACAAGGTAGTCAGAACCGGCTGCCAGATGCCGAATGGCTCTACACAAAAAGGCAGGCTCGGATAGATGAAGTCTGGAAGCGGCACCTGATAAGCAAAGACCCCGTACACGATGCAGATAATTGCAAGAACCGCGGTCGGTAACCACATTGTGAAACTGCCTTCCCTTGCCTTTGCCAGTGATTTCGGCCCCCGGCCCAGGAAAATCGTATGGGTAAGCTTCAGGAATGAAGCCAGAGTCAACACACTGCCCAGCATTGCCGCTACCAGGAAGAATGGAAACAGCCGGTTGCCTGAGCCGCCGATATTGATGACACCCTGATAAACCATCCACTTGGAAAAGAAACCGTTGAGCGGCGGCACACCGGCAATGGCGAGAGCAAAGACAAGAAATGAAGCAAATGTGACCGGCATCTGCCGAGCAAGGCCACCCAGTTTGTCAACTTCGTCGCTCTTGCTCCAATACTCGACCGAGCCTGCGGAAAGAAAGAGCCCCGCCCCATACACTGAATTATTGAGCATGCAGAACAACCCACCGGCGATACCAATCGGTGTGCCGGTTCCGATTCCAATCAGCACATAACCGACCTGGGAAATCATATCGAATGCCAGAATCTTCATCACCCGGTGCTGCACCAAAGCCATCATAACCGCAGCCACAACAGTAACCGCACCAATCGCCATAAGCACATTCTGCAGCACCATATTGCTGCCGATATTGAACACATATACTGAAAGGCGAATCAGCAGGTAGATACCGAGAAGACCGCAAAGCGATGCCGGAATTAACGCCATCACCGTTGCTGGCGCGGTTCTTGACGCCTCGGGAATCCAGGTATGCAAAGGCATTGAACCGGCCTTGGCCAGAGCACCGACCACAATAAGCACAAAGGCCGCTACCATCATCGGGTCATAAAGACCCATCGGGACCCGCGGGGCAAGGTCAATCCAGCCATTCTTAATGACAAGAATAGCGATACCCAAAAGCATTACGAAATCAGAAAGACCCAACACCACAACCGCCTTGCAAGCGGTCTTATCTGCACCAGACCGGCCTATGAGCAACATGCCGTAGAGCACCACGAGCAAAGCGCCCCAGAAGAAAAACATCACCGGCAGATTACCGGCAAGCAGCACACCATTCGCCCCGGACAGAACCAGAAGCATATAAAGATAATAGCCCCTGGTTCCTTTCCAGTTCTTCATATACCGGAAAGAGAACAGAATCACCAGGATACCTGTCGCCGCAACAAACAGCAAAATGGAACCGGAAAGCTTATCAAGCCTGAAAAACACTGGAATCCGTGCCACATCGGCCAGTTTATAAATAACAATATCCTGACGCGACCTGAAGAACAACCGCACTGCATAATAGAGATTCAGAACGATGCCGATAAAGCTGAATTCATTGCGCAGCCGGCCGATAGCATAACCCAGCAGTCCGGTAAAAACCGGAATCAAAAGCATCAACATGAATGAATGTAAATGTGTCACGATATTCCAGGCCCGAGAAAACGGATTGGCAGGAAGGCAAAAAAACCGCCGGCCAGTGATACCAATGCCATCAGGACCACAATACCGACAAGAAACCAGTTAACAGGCCGCCACTCATTTGACGGCCCGTCACCCAGAAAAACCATGGTATAAAGCCTGACAAGGTCCACAAGACTTAAGAAAATGGCCAAAATCGCACCGATGCCGAGCAGAATACCCTCATCTACTGCGCCGAATACAATGCCCAGCCGGGCAAAGAAACCCAGAAAAGGCGGCAACCCGATAATAGAAAACCCAAGCATGGCAGTAGCTGTGGCCAACACCGGTGCCTTGCGCGCCCCACCGCCCAAACGCCTGATTTCACCGGTGCCAGTTGCATCCTCAACCAGACCCATCGAAAAGAACAACCCTGCATTTGCCACTGCATATGCAAACACATACGTTATCCCACCCAGAATTCCATAAAAACTCAGCATTGACAAACCGAGGAAGATAAAACCGGACTGGCTGATTGTAGAACAGGTTAGTATGCCGCGCATCGTGTTCGACCGCATGGCTACTCCACCGGCAACGATACTCAGAACAAGTGCCAATATCGCACTGATAGTCATAAGGCTATTCGGCACATGAACGGTCAGAAACAGCTTGAAGAACAAAACCACACCGATATTCCCAACAATACCGGAAACCAGTGCACCAACCCCCGCGGGCGCATCTTTGTATCTCTTTGACAACCAGATATGAAGCGGCAAACCGACAGACTTGGCAAGGATACCAATAAGCACCAGCAAAGCCGGCACCAATGAAACAGAAATCCCTTTGAACTGGCCAATGTTAGCGGTTTTCTCTTTCAGAAGGATTGTCAAAAGCCCGGCCAGAATCAATCCACTGGCCACAAAATCAATCCACCAGACCCAGGCCAAATGCTGTTCTGTCTTGCGAAACGATAACATCCGCCAGAGCGCAAAAGTGGCAATCTCCCAGAAAACAAAAACCAAAACAAGGTTCTGGCTGAAAACCGCACCGAGACTGCTACCAACCAGGACCATAAGGAACACAAAATATGCTATAGCCCGTTTGCCCCTTATGCTTATCACCGAATAAAGCAGGCTCATAAGCCCGACAAAACCGAAAACTACGGCAAAGAACAGTTCTACTCTGCCGCCGGCAAGACCGAACCAAGCGTTCATCTGAACCTCTGTTTGAGCCGCTCGGTCTTTCCCCAGGAAAGACGCAACAGGTCTTTCCAAGTAAACTTCATTTTGCCGTCTTCAAAGGCCGCCATCCGGTCAGTGCAACAATAGCAAGGGTCAACCGCAGCCAGGGTAAGTGCGGCATCTGCTATCGAACAGCCCTTTACCGCCACAGCATTGGAAGCAATATTCATATAACTTGGTGCCCTGATCTTATGACGCAGTGGTTTGTTTGACCCGTCAGAACGGATATAATGAAACACTTCACCCCTTGGCGCTTCGGTCCTGCCGATACCCTCACCTGCAGGTATTTCCTCAATCCTGGTTTGAATCGGCCCGTCTGGCAGCGCTTTAAGGCATTCCCGGATAATCTTGACCGACTCAATCATCTCAAGCAGACGCACTTTGGTTTTGGCAAGAACATCGCCTTCGGTAAACATGACTACATTCCACGGCACAAGACCATAAGCCGCATGGGGTTCATCATGCCGCACATCCCCGGGAATACCGGAACCGCGCGAAGTCGGCCCGGTTGTTGAATATGCTATCGCTTGCTCACTGGTAAGAATACCAACGCCTTCCATCCTGGCCCTGATTACCGGGTCATCAAGCACCGCATTCTTGAGCATCAGCACCTTTTTCTCAACAATATCCATCGCCTTTTCAATCTCAGGAATCTGCTCGGGCTTGATGTCACGGCGAACCCCGCCCGGCTTGTTCATCGCATAATGATTCCGGTTTCCGGTAATCATCTCAAATACCTGAAGCACGTATTCCCGATACTTCCAGGCCCACATCCACACCGTGTTGTACCCAACAAAGTGTCCGGCCAGACCTAGCCAGAGCAAATGGGAATGAATCCGCTCAAGCTCCTGCATGATGCTTCTGATATAATTTGCCCTTGGCGGTGGTTTGATTCCGGCACAATCCTCAATCGCCAGCACCGCAGCAAAGGGATGAGAATTTGAACAGATACCGCAAATCCTTTCAACCAGGAAAGGCACCTGGTCATAAGTCAATGTAGGTGAAATAAACTCATGGCCNCGNTGGTTGTANCCGATGTTGATCTCCAGGTCTACAACCTTCTCACCTTCAACAATCAGCTTGAAGAANTCCGGCTCCTCCTGAAGCGGATGATANGGCCCGATTGGGATTACACGCCTATTCGCTTCGCTCATAATCTCTCCGCAAAGGATAGTTGGTCTTTTCCCAGTCTGCATCAGAAGTCAGAAGCGGCTTCATATCCGGATGTCCGGGGAAATCAACACCAAGCATCTCGTGTATTTCACGCTCGATCCAATTACAGGCCGGAAACCAGCCGGCCTGGGATTCCAATTTGGGGTCGTCCTTTGGCGCAATCACCTTCAGGGTATAGATTATACCGGTCTTGTCTTCTGAAAAATGATAAAGCACCTCAAAGCCTGCGCGCGTATCTATCCCGGTGCAAGTTGAAAGCCTCATCCCGCATTCCTGGCGCAGAAACTTAACCGCTGAAGTAAGCTTCTCCCGTGAAATCTCAAAATAAACCCTGCGCGCATTATGCTCAGATACCCGAACTTCAGGGAAACGCTCTTGAAATTCTGCCGGCGTCATAGCTTTCCCAATGCCTTCAAAATCCCTGCAATCATCGCCTCAGGTTTGGGAGGACAGCCTGGAACATAGGCATGCATTGGCAGATACTTATCATACGGCCCGACGACATTATACGAATTCCGGAAAATATGATTATTGCAGACACAAGTCCCGATTCCGACAACAGCACAAGGCTTTGGTGTCTGCTCATAAACCTCAAGTACCCTGGGCAGATTCTTCCGGTTCAAAACACCGGTTACCAACAGCACATCTGCATGCCTCGGTGAACCAACAAGGACAATCCCAAACCGCTCAACATCATACCGCGGTGTAAAAAGCTCCAGAATCTCAATATCACAGTTATTGCAGGATGCTGCAGCAATATGGTAAACCCACGGCGACCTTTTTAGACCCCAGCGTCCAAGCTTATTCATAGGTTCAAGAACGCCAGTATTACCGCCAATACACCAAGACCACCCAGACCGAACCAGAAAAACCTGAGTGCCTGGTCAATTTGGAAACGGGGATTTGTATTCTTGATAAGGATTATCAGCAAAAGAATCAGAAGGAACTTGGGAATTGCCCACCAGTTCGCAAACCCGCCCCAGAATACCGTAATCAGGAACAGCGGAAGCAGGAAAAGCATCATCGCCTTGGTAAGTCGGAACATTATCAATGACGCACCAGAATATTCAGCATATACACCGGTCATTATCTCCTGGTCGGCATCGGCAATATCGAATGGCACATACCCCAGCTTGGCTTGAATGCTGGCAAGAACTATCAAAGCGGCAATCACCCCGGAAACCGAATACAGAAACGGTCCGCCTGCCTGCTGGGCCATGACCAGACTACCCAGCCGAATCGCACCGCCCGACTTGATAACCGGCACCACAAGCGCCAAAAGAAACGGCANCTCATACCCGAAATAGAGCGTCATCTCACGCGAAGCGCCGACCGCAGAAAGNGGGTTACGGCTGGCCGACGCACCGATAATCGTTCCCAATGGTGGCAATGAAAANAGATAAACCAGTACAATCAAATCGCCCACAAAAGAACCGTGCGGATTGAAATTAACATAAAACAACAACACCGAAATGATGCACATCGCAGTCAGACCGATAACCGGCGCAATAAGAAAAACCGTTTTCGAACTACCTTTCGGCACCATTGTCTGCTTGGTAAACAGCTTTACCAAATCGGCAAACGGCTGATAAAACTTCGGACCTTTACGCCACTGGACCCGGGCCGAAACAAAACGGTCTACCCAGGTTAAGACCAATCCAATCACAACGGTAAACAGAAAACCCGGGAAGACAATAAACCTGAATGCAAGACCCCAGCCGCTCCAGCCAATCATGGTCTCCTCCGGCCTGGTGAACGGACAACAAATCCGACACCAACCTTTTTCTCGGTCAGTTCCGCCTCTTCAACAAACTGCAATGCACCGGTCGGGCAGGTAGCCACACATCTCGGCCCTTCAGCCCGGTCATTGCATAAATTGCACTTCTGGGAAATGCCGCGCATAAGATTTTCATCCATCACCCCGAAAGGACAAGCCAGCACACACGAACGGCAACCAACACAAAGGAAACTGGACTGATAGACCAGACCGGTTTTCTCATCCCGCTGAATTACATCAAACGGGCAGGCAGCAACGCATAAAGGCTCATCACAATGCCGGCATGCCAGAGGCACCATTACAGTTTCGGTTATCTCTCCATAGCGAATCCTCGCTTCGCCCTTGAACCGGCTTCGGCACGCAGCTTCGCACGCCCGACACCCGATGCAGTAATCCAGTCTGAGAATAATTCTCTTAGCCATCAGAACTCCATCGCCTTTATCTCTGGTGCCGGTCTTGCCGTCGCTGTTGTTTTCTCAACCTTGACACTCACCGGCGGCATCGCAGTCTCGCCTGACTCCTTGTCGGTTTCAATCGGGAAAAGTGCCCGGTTACTGTGGGCATTAACACCAATACTCAGCACACCGTCTGGAACCGCGCTGGTGACATGCACCCGGAATTCGTTTCTTGAACTCGGACTTTCCACTGCAAGGAAATTCTCATCGGTGACATTCAGTTTCTGGGCAGCAACCGGATTTACGAAAATCTCCTGCTCGTCATCATAGAACCCACCGATACCAATCGCCTTTTTCTCGCCCACAAGGAGCCAGTTATCAGTCTTATCCTTGGGTATTTCAGCAGTCCTGGTGGCCATCTTTAATACATCTTCCATTCCCATTGGTTTGGAGAGCTCTTCTGGTATTTCATCTATTCTGGCAAGCTGACCGATTATCCACGAAACCGACCTCGTTCCGCTATAAGGTGAAGCCAAAGGATGCCGCTCAATTTTTCCCCAATATGAATACCCGATTGACTCCTTTTCAAGTTCACTCGGGACCGGCAGCACCAGTCCTGGTAATGTGTTCTCAGGCCTGAATATACTCGTGCAAACTCGATGCTCAACCTTTGCCATTTCCGGGAAAAGCTCGGGATAACTGTATGGGTAGAGTCCGCCGAACCAGAAAACCATCTTGATTCTGTCTTCATCAACCGCCTGCCTGAACTGGCCAAAGCCCATCAGCCCTTCAGGCAGCCTTGCTTCGCTAAAACCAACAAAAGGCTTATGCGCCTTCAGTGCAACAAGCTGAGAACTCAGGCTGTGCAGCACCGGGTATCGAACCCGGCCCAGATGCATCGCACTACCGACAAATCCGGGTGTGCCCGGTCCAAGCATCTTCGCAGCCTGTCTGAGTTGGTCCGGCTCAAGACCGGCCAGTTCGGTGAACCGGTCAACATCGATTCCGGAAACCGATTTATCCAACAGCCCAACCAAAGCCATCAAGGCAAAAGGCTCAGTACCCGGTTTCACCTGAAGGAACAGATTGGCAAATCCGGCCTGACGCGTCTTGATTGAGTCAATAACAACCAGCCGACTTTTGCGGTCCGCATAGCACGCCTCAATCATCGGACCTGAAGCTACCGGTGAAGTCGTGAACACATCGCCGATAAGCAGTATCGTTTGGGCTGACTTAATATCATCCAGTGTCGCATTCCCGGTCCCGGCCAGTCGGTAATTGAAGCAGCTCTCAGGCTCGATATGACCGCAAACAAGATTCCTGGTGCCCAGAAACCTGGCAAAACCGCGCAAAAGCCCTGTTTCCTGCGCGCTCAAACCCCGGCTATAAGCAACTGCCATCTCATCAGGCTCAACTGATTCCAACCAGGATTTCGCCCGTTCGATTGCCTGTTCCCAAATTATCTCGTTACCGTCGAGCAATGGATAGGCAAGCCGCTTCGGATGGTCAATAACCAGATTGGCGCTGTTCCCGCGCGGGCAAAGCTTGCCTTTATTCACCTTGGCGTCTTTCAGATACTCCATCTGGTACTGATACCCGTCAAAACTCACCCCGGCCTCACAACCGTTCCGGCAGAAAGGACAGGTAGTACGCTTGATTGCCATCAGAACGGGTCCTTAATATCCTTAATCTGGTCCCAAGTCAACACCGGCCCGTCCTTGCAGGTGAAATAAGGCCCGAGCCGGCAATGACCGCACTGCCCTAAACCGCAGGACATATTCTTTTCCATTGACAGGTAAATCATATCATCTGGGAAACCAATTTCGAGCAGCCGCCGGGTCACAAACTTCATCATGACTGGTGGCCCGCAAACCACGGCCACGCTATTCTTCAAATCGCAGGGAATCTCCTTAAGCAGTATTGTGACAACCCCGACCTTCCCTTTCCAGGTTTCATCACCGACATCAACCGACAGGTCCAGGTCTACACCCTTCATCTTTTTCCACTCAGGAATCAGTTTCTTGTATACAATATCCTTAGGCGAGCGGGCCCCGTACCGCAGGTAAATCTTTTTATACTTGTTAATCTCGTGGGCCAAGGCTAGAAACAGCGCACGCAACGGGGCCAAACCAACACCGCCGCCAACAATGAAAATCTCCTTGCCTTCAAACTTATTCAAAGGATAGGGATTGCCATAAGGCCCGCGAATTCCGACCATATCCCCGGCCCCAAGCTTGAACAGCGCGGTCGTAGCCCTACCGACCTTCATAATCGTAATTTCAATCCTGTCCCGCTCGAACTGAAAAGAAGAAGGCGTGAACGGTGCTTCACCGAATCCAGGCACGGTCAGCTCGACAAACTGGCCGGCAAGAAAACGGACTTCCTGCTCAGGCTCAAGCACAAAAGTCCGGATGTTCGGGGTCTCATCAGAAATATTCAGTATCTTGGCCTTAAATGGCTGATACGGATTGCTCACAACTCTGCCAGCACCTTTCTTATATCAATCTTGCCCATGCAACCCTTGATGCACCTGCCGCATCCGGTGCAGGCATAGAAACCATGCTCGTTCTTAAAATGCACGAACTTGCAGAAGAAACGATTCATGAATCTTTTCAGGAATTCGGCCTTTGGATTGGCACCGCCACCAACCCTGGCATAAGCTGCCATATAACATGCGTCCCAGACCTTTGTCCGCTCAACTCCGGTCTGCTTTGCCTCATCATATAAAAGGAAACAGAAACAGGTTGGACAGGCCAGAAGACACCCATAGCATTCAACACAAGATTCAGCATGTCTGCGCCAGAACGCCTCATCCTGAATTTTCCCTTCTATCGCTTTTGCCAAATCCGGGTTCCAGGACCTGGGGTTGATTCTATTAAGCTTGTCAACTGCGGCTTTGTGATTCTCATCCCGTCTGGCAACCTGGGCATCAGTAACCGGTCCAAATGCATCACCACCCAGGTCTATGAGTTCATTCCCCCGTCCGGTCATCACCTCAAACAGATACCCTTCACCCAGAACCGAAAGAGTCATATCTGCGCCTTCGGTCGCATAAGGCTTATTCCCCATAAGATTACAGAAACAGGTATCTTCAGGTTCTGAGCAATCAGCCGCAATCAGAATTGTATTCTTCAATCTCGCATCATAAAAAGGGTCCCGGAAATTGCCTTCAAGAAACATCTTCTGTTGCACCTTCAATGCCGAAAGGTCACATGCCTTGACCCCGAAGAGAATCCGCTTTTTCTGGTCCTCGGGCTCGAACTTTTCAGGAAAAGATGCTACCTTTTCGCGCGGGCTGAAGAAAAAACCCTTAATCGGCTCAGACGCCCTGATATGACCTAAACCCCATTCCAAGCTTTTATCAGCCAAATCATCCGGCGTCAACCTGTGCCAATGAACTTGGTTTTCAATAACCGCAGGCAAAAAAACAGTATAATATCCCATGAGCCGGCCTAACCAGCTATCAAGACGGTGAAAAGGCAGGAAATATCGTTCCATCTGGATGCATAAACTACCGAACAGGGCCCGAATGTCAAGAAGGCTAAATCTGCTTGACCTCACCGGTTTTCTGCCCAGAATAAAACAATGTCATATCTAATCCTCTTGGCACTTACCCTTACCCAGCCGCAAAACAACGCCCGGGCAAATTATGTATCTGCGCCCGATTCCCTATTCCAGTATAAACCACACGAGCAGGACCGTTGGTTCGCAATGGACAAATTCTGGCACTTATCGGCCAGTTTCGCCACGGTCGGGGCTTCCTATCATCTGTGCGCCAACCGGTGCAACTGGAACGAACCGGTTCCTACAAGCGTCGCTCTGGCTGGAACCTTCACCCTTGGTATCACCAAGGAATTCTACGACCTTTCCGGCCCGGAAAAACTCTTCTCCTGCAAAGACCTTGTTGCTGACATACTGGGAATCGGCATAGGGTACTTCGTATTTATCTACTAAGTTTGAATCAGCGCAACCTTCACAACCTGCTGGATAAATTCCAAACCGGAAAACTCTCCATTTTGGTGCTCGATAGTAACAAAGAGCTTTTCCGGTCTTCCCTGTCCGGTATCAAGCCGTTACTTGAGCTTGTTGACCGGTTTCCTCAAGGACTGGAAGGTGCAACCGTAGCCGACCGTATTGTCGGTGCTTGTGCAGCGCGAATCTTTGTCCATCTGAAGGTTACAAAGGTTCTGGGTGAAACTGGCTCAAGCACTGCGGAAAAGATTCTCAAAACGGCCGGCACCGATTTTCTATTTCAGGAAACCGTGCCCGAAATCCTCAACCGCGCTGGCACCGACACCTGCCCCTTTGAAAAACTCAGCACACAATACCAAAACCCCAAAGACTTGATTCATGCTATCCGTGCCAAACTGGCCGAACTTCAGGACTGAACCCTAATGGGTATCAGTTCAGATAAGTTCGAGCAGGCCGTTGACACCCTTGCCTTGGCCAATATGCTTGATACATGAAACCAGAATGCATGGACCTTGTGGAAATATGCTATGGATAAAGAGATACCAGTGCTTGATGCATTTTTCTCAGAATACCTCGGCTGCGACATCAGTAACATTGTGCCGGGTCATACCTGCATTACCACATCTCCCACTCAGGAACAGAATGCATTTGCCCTGTGGATGCTAATTACCCAAAGCCGCTGTATCGTCTCGGCCCGGGGTCGGCTGTTCAAAACGGTTTCCAGACTCGCCCACACCCTTGGCATCGAAAGGACCCGGGACCCAATCGCAGTCAAGAAATTTGTCATCGCGGCAGCCAAGAGTTTGGGAATCAAGAAAGGTGTTTCCTCGACATCAGGCCCGGTACTCTATTGCACACCAGAAACATTGCGCATCGCAAGGCTCCATCCATGCCGGTCGGTCAACCGTTTCAACATAGCTGCGGTTAAAGCAACCGGCCTGTGTAGTCCTTGGCTCGACAAAAGCATCAGTGAAGGCACATGCTTCGCAGCATGGGATGAGGACAAACCCGTTTCGCTTGCAGGAACATGTATGGTGCCACATATGGCAGACGAGGTTGCAGAAATGTCTGTCCCCGGTACACTCGCACCTTATCGTGGCAAGGGTTTTGGCCGGACCGCGGTCTCCCATGCAACCGAAGCAGTACTGAAACAGAACAAAGTGCCTGTCTATATCACTTCCGACCGCAATGTCGCATCGATAGCAACCGCCCGCTCGGTCGGGTATCGCCAATACGGCTGGCAATACCGCGTGCAATTACCCGCCCGAAAACAATAGCACATTCATTGTAGTCTGACTCATCCTTGACACACCCGGGCATCGTCGTACTATAACGCATGCCGTTATCGGAAAGCGATAATATGAAACCGGCAAGGCCGAAAAGGAATGTATTCCTGCTCGGTCTGGTCTCTCTTTTCAACGACCTGTCGAGCCAGATGATTTATCCGCTCATTCCCGAATTTCTCACAAGCATCGGTGCCGGTCCGGCAATCATCGGTATAATCGAAGGCATTGCCGAAAGCACGGCCGCACTGTTCCGGACCGTTTTCGGAAGGCTTTCAGACCGGCTGGGAAAGCGAAAACCATTCATCTTTCTCGGATACGGATTATCGGCCGTTTCCAGACCACTGCTCTATTTTGCCGGTGCCTGGACCGCGGTGCTTGGGGTGAGGTTCTCAGACCGGCTCGGAAAGGCGGTCAGAACCCCGGCAAGGGACGCCTTGATTTCCACTTCGGTTGACCCTTCAAAAAAGGGTCGGGCCTTCGGATTTCACCGGGCCATGGATAGAGTCGGCGCACTTGGCGGCCCTTTGCTCGCATTGCTGGTGCTTTCGCTATTCAATAATCAAGTCCGCCTGGTCTTTCTGTTTTCAGTAATACCGGCAATTCTGGCGCTCTTCTTTGCCATATTCGCCAAAGAGACCTCAGTCCAGAAAAGCCCGGCTACTTCCAAAAACAAACAGGGCCTGCGAAACCCTGGCTTTGTCATCTTTCTGATAGCCAATATCGTTTTCACCCTGGGTAATTCCTCAAATGCATTTCTGATTCTGCGGGCAAGGGAACTCGGGTTGTCGGTCGCGCTTCTCCCGGTTATCTGGATGGTATACAATGCGTTCTGCAGCATGTCCTCACCAATATTTGGTTCTCTATCAGACAAACTGGGAAGAAAGCCCATCATCGTGACTTCGTTCATCTATTATGCAGTCGTCTATTTTCTGTTCGGCCTGGCCAACAGTCTCTTGGCAATCTGGTTCTTATTCGGCGCTTATGGAATCTATTATGGGCTGTCAGAAGGCATCTTCAGGGCGTATATCGCCGATTTGGTTGAACCTCATAACCGGGCAACAGCATACGGCCTGTTCAATACCGGCATCGGCCTTGCCCTGCTACCTGCCTCTCTGATTATGGGCGCAATCTGGACCGAATTCGGCAGCAAATGGGCCTTCTTCACTTCGGCCGGATTCAGCCTCTTAGGCTTTCTCATCTTCATGCTCGGTCTCGCATTCAGAAAATCGGCAAAGCAAAAGGTCAACTAATGGCAGACGAACTGGTTCGTGATTTCCTTCTGGGGTTCATCAAGCTCCATATCCTTTATCATGCCCGAAAAGAACCGATATTCGGCCAGGAATTCAAGAAGGAACTGAAGCGGCATGGTTATGACATCTCATTCGGGACCCTTTATCCGGTTTTCCACAAGCTCGAAAGGAACGGTTACCTGAAAGTAGAAGAAAAGAATGTTCGCGGCAAAATAAGGAAATACTACTCAATAACCAGAAAGGGCGTCAACGCCTTGAAACATTCCAAAGCCAAAGCCAAAGAGCTCTTTGACGAGCTCTTTGAAACATAACCATCTGGTTGACAAAGACCCAACTCGCCTTTATATTCCACTAATGGATTTCGGTAGAATCTGGGCCGAGATAAACCTGGATGCATTGAACTACAACCTTGGACGGGTAAGGAAGCTCGCTGGTAAACGCAAACTGATGTTTGCGGTAAAGGCCGATGCCTACGGTCATGGCCTGCGCGAAATAGCCCGGGAAATATATGAACGGGTCGATGCCTTTGGCGTCGCCGGTGTTGAAGAAGGCATCAACCTCCGCAACGCCGGCATCAAAAATACCCCGATTCTCATCCTTTCACCTGCCCCTTATGAAGAAATACCCGAGATTTTTGAGCACCATCTTACCCCTTCGGTTACAGAAACCGGTTTTGCCCGTAGAATATCCCTTGAAGCAAAAAAGCGCAATACCGAGCTCGGCGTGCACATAGAAATTGATACCGGCATGGGCCGCACTGGTGTTTCGGTTTCCGAGGCATTCGGCTTTATCAAACAAGTCTCCGAACTACCCGGCCTGCGCATCGAAGGCGTTTTCACCCATTTCCCGACCGCAGACAGCGATATCCTTTTCAGTGAGACCCAGCTCGGCGAATACTACCAGCTGCTTGCTCGAATAGAAAAGCAGGGTTTTAACAACATCCTGCGCCATGCGGCAAATTCGGCCGGGCTTCTGAATCTGCCAGAATCCCATCTCGATATGATTCGTCCCGGGCTCATCGTCTATGGTATCCTGCCTGAAAGCTATCATTCGGGCAAGCGCAAAACCGACCTCGACCTGATTCCGGTAATGAGCCTGCGCAGTCGAATCGTCAACCTACGCGATTTCCCAAAAGGTGTTTCAATCAGTTATGAACGGAACTATTTCACTTCACGCGACTCACGCATTGCGGTAATCACCGCCGGATACGGCGACGGATACCCTTATGCCTTAACCAACCGTGGCGAGGCGATTGTCAATGGGAAAAGGGCACGGATAGCAGGCAATGTCTGCATGGACTTGACGATGCTTGATGTCACCGGTATCCCTGATATCGAAATCGGTGACCCGGTAACGCTTCTGGGCTCGGCCGAAGGGAACACCATCACTGCCAATGAACTGGCTGCCTGGGCCCAAACGATTCCCTATGAAATCATCTGCCAGGTCAGCCCACGCGTGCCCCGCATCTATATCCGTAATGGCAAGGTGACCAAGGTAAAAAAACTTTTAAGCAGCTATGGAAAAAAACAATAAAACCGAACAGCATCAGCAGAAATCTGCCGACTCGCTCACTAATCTTATCTGGAGCCTGTCGGCCGCAGCTTTGACATATATGGGCAAAACCATCGCCCCGGGTTCCGCAAAAGCGGAAATCAAACTCCCGTTCGCAAAAGAAACCATCGCAACGCTCGATATGCTCAAAACAAAAACAGCAGGTAACCGGACCCCGGAAGAGACAAAAATTCTGGACGAGTTGCTCTACGAGCTCAAGCTTGCCTATGTCAAAACAGAAGAGAAAGTAAACAAAGCTAAAAAGGAACCCAAAAAACCCGCCCAAAAGGAAAAAAAGCCGGATACGAATAAATGAGTGGAGAAACCTGGACCGTTGCATTCCTGGTTTTCATAAGCCTGTTCGGGTTTCACTGCGGCGGCCAGAATATGCCCAAGGCACGGCCCAAAAAAAACGCTGAATCAAGCAGGTCCGTTTCCAACTTATCACCTTCTGATTCAGTTGTCTGGGAACGGGTTGAGGAACTGTTTCCAAAAGTCCTGTCAATACAAAAGAGTCAAAAACCATTCCCCCACCAGATAATCTACGGCCCGGATAAAACAGTCCTCGGGTATGAAGTCGAATCAGACAGTGCCGGAACCACAAAAGAAGGCTTCAGCGGGCCAGTCCCGGTCAGGGTCTTTCTGGATACTGCAGCAATACCTGTTGGTATCGACATCCTGGAAAATGAAGAAACCCCGTCCTATCTCGAACTCGTGCGCAAAAGTGACCTGCTCTTCCGTCTCCTGAAATACCAACCTGGCCAACCCGACACCGTGGATGCAGTCACTCTGGCAACCAGCTCTTCCAGCGCAATAATCAAAGGCGTTACCGGTATAATCGAGCGCGTATCCAAAGAAATCCTCCGCCATTAGATACATCTGCTTATTTCATTGACAGTCTGAAGCCCGAGCCTAAAATTATTGCAGTATCAAACCGTTGGAACAAACTTTGCTGCTGATTAAACCGGATGCGGTGCGAAAGCATTATACCGGTGAAATTCTGGCCCGTCTGGAAAAGGCCGGATTTCTAATCACCGGTATTGTAATGCGCCGGTTTAATCGTGCCGAGGCCGAAAGTTTCTATGCGATTCACAAAAGAAAGGAATTCTTTCCCCGACTGGCTGAATTCATTACATCAGGCCCGGTGGTAGCCGTAAGGCTTGAAGGCGAGGATATTCAGCACCGGGTCCGTGAATTCATCGGCGTTACCGACCCGGCCCGGTCAAAAGCCGGCTCAATCCGCAGAGACTTCGGCACATCGGTGCCGATGAATGCGGTGCACGCGTCCAACCCGGAAGAAAATGTTGAAAGTGAACTCAATTTCTTTTTCTCAAACAAATAAGGAGGTATCGTGAGAAAAATCTTATTGCTGGTNCTGGTTCCTTTGCTGGCAGTTGCCGGCACGGTAACCGAAACCATTATATTCGACAGCCGAGACCTGAAAATTACCCGGGCCAATAGCTATGATGTAATCCAGCTCGCAGACTTCACTACAACACTCGAGCTGGGCAAACCGATGATGCCCGAAGCGGTATTCAATGTCCTGGTCCCCCCTACTGCCACGGTCACGAATATCAATGTCATCCCACTCAAACCAGAGCAGATTCCAGGCAACTATCTTGTCCATCCGGTTCAGCAACCGGTGCCAATCTCTTCTGAAACTACCCCGAAATTCATCCAGCCCGACCCTGAAACCTATGCCAGGACCAAGCCATATCCTGATAAACTTGTGGACTGGGTCCGCACCGGCACCAAGTCCGGTTTCAGGCTCTGCGGATTTGCGCTCCATCCTTTAATCTATACACCCGCTACCGGCAAGCTCACCCTTTATCAAAAGATGAAAGTAGAAGTCACATACCAGGAAAACGAAATCGTACCGACCCGGCTTACGCCAAGCCAGCGCTCACTCTTTGCCCGCGATGTTGTGGGTCTTGCCATCAATCCAGAAGACATTGACCGCTTTGCCCCTCCATTGAGAATCTCCGATGACCCGGATGTTGACTATGCCATTATCACATCCGCTTCCCTGTCCAGCGGCTTTGCCCCGCTCGTCGAATGGCGCACAAAGAAAGGCTACTACACCCGGATTTTCACAACCGATTGGATAAGTTCCAATTACCCTGCAGGCCGCGACTTGCAGGAAAAAATGAGGATGTTCATCATTGACTACTTCCAGAACCACGGACTCAAATTCGTGCTCCTTGGAGGCGACAATGCAATCGTGCCCGGCCGTCGCTGCCGCGCGGTCGTAAGCGACAACACCACTGGCAACATCCCGGCCGATGTCTATTATGCCGACCTCCAATGGTCTTATGACGGCAACCATAACAACATCTTTGGCGAAGCCGGCTACGATACCGTTGATTTTTATTATGATGTTTATGTTGGCCGGGCCTCGGTTGACAACTCAAGCCAGGTCTCGACTTTTGTCAACAAGGTGCTCAATTATGAGAAAAACCCGACGACCGACTATCTGAAGAAAATGCTTCTCCCCTATGTCGAGCTCTGGAGCGGTTATTCGGGCAAGATTGTATCCGACTCGATTGCAGCCCAGACCCCTGCCGGCTGGACCGACTATTATATCGCCAATCCAACTTCGACCTCGCCGATGCGCAATGCCATCAACCAGGGTTACCACTTCTGCCACGTCGCCGCCCATGGTAATGCGACCGGATTCTACACCCACAGCGGCACACCGATATACACCACTTCAACCGCCGGTGGCCAGACCAACTCAACCAGACCGGTAATCATGAACTCCATGGCCTGCATCTCGGGCAACTTCGAATACTCAGACTGCCTGGCCGAAGCGGTAATGAACAACGCAAACGGCGGTGCGGTTGCTGCAATTATGAACTCACGGTATGGTTGGGGCACACCGCCTTCAATGGGTCCATCCGAGAAAATAGACAGCAAATTCTATGACTTCTATTTCCGCCGCGACTCGATTGAAATCGGTGTCACCCATGCCCGTTCCAAGGATTTCTATGTATATTCTGCCCAGAGCCAGCAAGTCTGGCGCTGGTGTTACTGGGGCCTGAACCTTTTCGGTGACCCGAATATGCCGATGTGGAAAGAACCACCCGCAGCCATGGATGCGTCCCATGCCGGGACCATCCAGACCGGTGCCCAGAGCTTCGATGTCACGGTGACTTCGAGCGGCAACCCGGTCCAGCACGCGTTCGTCTGCTGCTACAAAGAAGACGAAGTCCACCAGACCGGCCTTACGAATTCGAGCGGCCAGGTGTCCCTGACCATCAACCCGATAACCACGGGGATTATGTATGTGACCGCGACCGCGAAGAACAAACTGCCGGATGAAAACCAGGTCACAGTAACCCAGGGCGCACCCCAGCCTCATCTGAGCTATCTGCACCATTTTATTGACGACGGCGCCAACCACCGACTTGACCCGGGCGAAACTGCCGACCTCTATGTTACAGTAAAGAACATCGGCAATGCCCAGGCGACAAATGTGCAATCTGTGCTTCGCACCGGCTCGAGCTACATCACCATGACCGACTCAACTTCAACATACGGCAATATGAATGCCGGCGACACGGCCCGTGGCGATGCTTACAGATTAACCGCATCCGGTTCAACACCGCCTGGTTCCCATATCAACTTCACCCTGCATATCACCAGCCCTGAAGGCAACTGGGCCCCGACATTCGAGCTGATTGTCGGCCAAGCTACGCTACCGGGCCGGGTCGTAATGGACCACGATACCGGCTACTGCAAGCTCACTGTTACCTGCCTCGGCTCAATCGGATATACCGACCCGCCTTCTTACATCGGCAGCGGATTCTGCTACCCGAAAACCATGCCCAGCCAGCTCTTCTACTCCAGCTTCATGCTCGGAAACAGTTCCTCCTATCTTGTGGACCGTTTCTATAATCAGCCCGCGAACAGCGGTGTTAACACCGACTTCCGCATCGTTGACAGCCTGCATGCAGTAGTTCCGCCCGGCTCTGGTGATGAACACTTCAAATGCGTCATGAACGATGCCGGCCATCCTGCACACAAGAACCTGAGAATCACCCAGCAGTCGCACATGTGCGCNGACACCAGATACGACGACTTCGTTATTCTCGTATATGACATCGAGAACCAGGGCTCAAACGCCTTAAANGGCCTNTATGCCGGCATCGTCTCTGACTTNGATGTNGGGAGCGACCCGAGAAAAGACGATGTCCATTCGGATACGGTAAGGCGTGCTGTCTGGATGAGGTATTATACTTCAGCAAATCCCACTATTGGACTGGTTGTGCTTGACCCACCTCATTTCGCCGGTCTGGCCGGAATCAATCATCGCTACTATATATATCCGGATTCCTGTGTAACCGACGGCCAGAAATACCGGATGCT
>JGI24025J20009_10001028_pt1 | contig 21430 bp, 19 predicted proteins | sample Cruoilmetagenom3_FD_20009 | JGI IMG/M metagenome (IMG submission 20009) | reverse complement strand
TAAATCCATCTCAAGCAGCTATTTTCAGCGCTAACTGCGTTGAATTTACTTGCAATAGGCTAGCTATTGACGCGTAATTTCGCCTTGTTTTCACTAAAAATCTCTAGCTTGAGAAAATAAACATAAATATCATTTTGATTCAATATGTTAGTAAATCTCTTAACCAGAGTTCAGGTTAGATACTTACTTTGTGTTTCTAAAAGTAGTACTGAGAGAGTGCAATTAAGTATCCACTAAGCATTGTCGCTAGTGTTACCTCATTTACTTCTCATTTACTTCTCATTCACTTCTCTTTGCTCATACTATTTCAATTATGCATGTACACAGAGGAGGGGATTCTGCGCTTTTAGAATACTTAGGGAGGGCTGCGAAATGAAGTTTCTAATTCAGCTTTCTACTGGTCTGTTTCTTATTTTAATTAAAAGATAAGCTCAGCGTGGGGTAAGCCCTCGCTGAGCGATAAAGTTACCAGCTATACGTGGCACTTAGTGTATATTGCTCGCCGCGACCTGGCGTACCTGGAATTTCCTCAAACGACTCATCCCATAAGTTATCAGCCGCAAGACTAATAAAGAAGTTAGGCACAGCTGGTGGAGTTATTTTTAACGTCAGCTGAGTAAATAACGCCTCGTCACCTGAACGGCGTAGCGCATTTCTATGCTGTTTACGCCATTCATTATCTACTCGAAATTCTAATACATTAGTCGGGTTCCAAATCGCACCTAGAGTTAACCGGTGATCAGGAAAATTTAAGGCATAAAAGCTAGCATCAATATTTTCAGCGCCGTAGGTTTCTGTTTTATGTAAGTACGCATAGCAGGCAATAATTTCTGCGTTATCAAATTGTTTAGTAGCTAAAAATTCAAGGCCTGTGGTATCAATATCAACCGGCTGTGCAAATCGTGCTGAGCTTGAATCAAAGTTAAATGTCCAATCGGTTAGGTTGTTATCTTTACGGTAAAAAAGCGCGGAATTGAGTTGCCAGCTTTGTTGCTCAAGCAATAAGCCCAGCTCTAAGTTTTTGGTGGTTTCACGCTCAAGGTTAGCGTTACTTCTAAACAAACCACCTGACTCACTGCCACCAATGGCGGTGTAGCCTGCTACTTGGCTTGCCTCGGCATACGATAAATACAATGTACGCTCAGTGCCATCGTTATTTTGGGTATTGAAACTAACATCACCAATCAATGATAGCTCAGAGTCATCACGACTAGTGTTATCAAACGCAGCCCCTAAACGCACGGTTAGTTGCTGGTTGCTTGCTAGTGTTGTTGTGTATTCAGGCAATACACTAAGCTTAAAGTAGTTACGTGAAGTAAAGTTATTTTCAAGGGTGGTGGAGTCAATACTGTCTTCTATATATTGCGCCGAGTAATTAACCGCAACTGACTTTGTTTGCGCATGACGACCTGAAATAGCCAATGATTTTACTTGTGTTTCATGAAATGCTTGGAACGCGCTTGGGTTTTCTCTTGAATAAACATAATGGTCGTTATGCTTGCGGTAATAAGCCGATACTTCAAATTCACTGTTGGTAGCATAGGCTTGTTTATGGTTGAGCATCCATAATTGAGTTTCTAAGTCTTCGGTTTCATTTACACCAAATGGGGTATAAAGGTTTGGCCAACCAAAAAACTTTTCTTGTAAGCCGTAAAATAAATCAGTTTGTGAATCGCTCCCAGTTAACTGCACTCTGCCAGAAGTACGGGTAAAGTCATGATCGCCAAAATCAATTGAACCATCACTTTGTGAGTGCGAATATTCACCTTCAAAACCAATGCGCCAATTAGCGTTTGCTTCAAGTGGAGTACTCACACCTGCATGAATTGTTTGTAAGTTAAAGTCATTTGAGCCTGCGCCCAAAGAGACACTGCCACCGGTTGTTATTGGTTTCCAAGCAAACGACACAGTACCCACAGAGCTATTCATGCCATAAAGTGCGTTATCGGCTCCTGTTAATACACTAGCACCTGTTAGCATTTGTGGTGCAATAGGAATTTCTGCAAAATAGTGACCAGATTGCGGGTCGAGTAGAGTTGCACTGCCGACTCTAAAGCCGGTATTTTCAAAAATCCCCCCGCGTATCGTTACATCAGCTTGTGCTTCAGCCATATTGCGTGATTGCAAGTCAACACGCGGGTCGTATTCTAAATTTGAAATAGGCGAATCAAATGTACCAACGGGTAAGGTATTGGCAGTGGGTGACGCTTCAATTGTTATTTGTTCTATGGTTGCTGTTTCTTTACTCTGCTCTGCATAAGCAACAGTCGAAATACTGGCTAGTATAGCCGGTATAATAAGGTGCGGGACACGATTCATATCATTATTCTCATTTTATGCAATGGCGCTAACAATTAAATACCTATCACTTTTTATCACATGATAAGGTAAGCTCACTAAGCTAGGGTGATTTTGGGCGCTATTGTACATTAATGATAAAAAACTGCATTTGATAATCAAACCTAGCGTTACAAAATAGTAACTCTGCATCCTATAAATTATTTACATTGGTCACTTTATTATGCAAACACAACAATCGAGTCATTCATTAAATCAGCACACACTTTATTTTGCTGGTGGTTGCTTATGGGGTGTGCAAGAATTTATGAAGTATTTACCTGGAGTAGTGACTACTGAGGCGGGGCGTGCCAATGGCACTAGTAACACAACACAAGGTGAATACGATGGCTATGCCGAATGCGTGAAAGTAACCTTTGATGCCCAAGAAGTAACCTTAAATGAATTAATTGGCTATTTTTTTGAGATTATTGACCCATACAGTATCAATAAACAAGGTGACGATGTAGGCGAAAAATACCGTACCGCCATTTTTAGCCAAGAAAGTGATTATTTAAACATCGCCAGAGACTATATTAGCCAGCGTGATGATGCTGAAAAAATAGCGGTACAAGTAGCGCCATTGACTAATTATGTCCCTAGCGATCCCGAGCATCAAGACCGTTTAACTAATCACCCAGATGACTACTGTCATTTACCCTTTGAGCTATTATATAAGTACAAAGCGAGTTAATTAAACCTCAGATTCAACTCGATAATCTGTTGGTGTATGAACATAACCGTCGTGTATAGAATTTACTGCGATTATTATAAGTAATAACCCTAAAGCAAAAGAAAACAAAGAGAATGCGATTTGGTTCAATAGCATTCTAGTATTACTAATATTAGCGTGTTTTATTTTTTGCTTATTTGACCGTTTCATGCTTACCAAAAAAAGTAATAATTATAGCTATAATAATTCCAACAAAGCCTACGGTTGAGAAAACTAAACTATATTCACTTTTAATACTGAAAATATTTAGCAAGCTAGTTATTAATAAAAGTGATACTCCAAGTGTTTTTAAAGCTTCTAGTGTTTTATTCAAACGTATCCATGTTTGACAATATGGGCACTCTACTTCAGAAAACATACCTTTTTTTTTAGTGTTTTTTATATCTGTACTATTAATTTTATTCTAACAACTAGGGCATGTAGGTTTCATTTTAATCCTTTATTTAACCTTTTTAATTTCTCTTAATACCCTAAAGCCAATAGAATTAGCTCTCGAATTTATAGTAAAACCCATTCTAAGTGAGTGATGTACATGTGGCTGTGGCATGGTCCAACTAGCCCCTTTAACCGTCTTATTTTTACAATTAATTATTTTAATAGGAGCAATCGTCTTTGTTGCATTGTTATGATTATCTACATAACAGTCCTGTACCCACTCGTAAACATTAGAAGTAACGTCATATAAGCCAAAAGGGTTTGGCTTTAAAATACCTACATTCCAAGGTTGCCCTAAATCAGAACCTTTAGGGCAACCACCTAAGTCTCTGTCGCAATGATCAATGCCTTGTTCATAATCATTACCCCACCAAAACTTACTATTTGTTTTAGCTCTAGCCGCGTATTCCCATTCAACTTCGCTAGGCAGGCGATAAATATTGTCAGTTTCTTTGCTTAGCCACTTTGTGTAAGCAACAGCATCAAACCAAGATATATTTACAACAGGTTGCTTACCACGGCCCCAGCCTTCGTCGTCAGGGCAAGACCTAATTCCGGTTTTACAAAACTGATCATATTGTGCAAAGGTAATCTCTGTTTCACTTAGTGCATAGCTTTCTTTTATTTTCGCTTTAAAAATCGGTGCTTCATCTTGAAAAGAGCGAAAATTTTCACCGCCTATGGTGCCTGTACCTGGCGGTATTATTACCATTTTAGGTGATAATTCACCGCTTTTAAGCTTATCTTGTATATAAGTGACTTTATGATTTGAGAGTTTAAGACTAGGCCAGCTAATATTAAAAAAGCCAATACAGAATCCAATCAAAATTATAATAATAACTAGATATTTTATTTTTAATTTATTTAACATATATCACTCTTTAGTTCCTGCTTTGTAACCAAAATGGTTGATATGAACTTAAGGCATTAGCAAATTCAGTTAGTTATGTACGATTTAGCATTTCAATAACTCTGTATTATATTGATGCAATCATTAATTACTATAGCGCTTTCAGCCTTGCCTTGAATATTATGGACTGACATATCCATGGAACTGGAGCCTTTGGCAGCAGAAAGCTCCTTATGCAATGCTGTCAATATACATTGAAGTGTGGAAGAATTAAGGGCGCCATATTTAGCTAAGTATTTGGTTGTATGAGGATAGTAGCAGTAGTCATATGTAGACGAGGTATTCTCTGATGGTTGAGCAATAATGTTATCGAACATACATTTTTTATTTAAACATTGCTCAATTAGGTCAAAGGACAAAATTTTTCGTTGTTTTTTGATGAAAACCATGGCTAAAGCAGCATCCTTATCGTAAGGAGAATTTTTACCTATAATGTCTAAAAATTGAGTAAAAGAATCTGTTAAATAAGCTTTTATGCCACTCATTATTTTGATCTCCATATTCTTATTTTTAAATGATTTGTGTTAAAACTCTTTGGCTTTATGGTACATAAAATTACAGCGCTGCGAATATTCTGAAGTAAGTACGGTGGCCGTATCATGTGTGTAAACTAGGTGGAGCAATTGCTGAGTTTTGGTAATCCCAGATTAGGCTGAGCTAGACATGTACTTTAATTTAAATTTGGTACGACTGAGTGGATTCGAACCACCGACCCCTACCATGTCAAGGTAGTGCTCTAACCAACTGAGCTACAGTCGTACAATTTTAAATTCTTAAATTAAATATACTTTTGGGGGTAAAGTATATTTGGTACGACTGAATGGATTCAAACCACTGACCTCTGGACCGGGTGTTCAAGAGTAGGTAGTGCTGTTTCCTTCAACGTACTTTAAATACATTATTTACTAATTTTGGTACGACTGAGTGGATTCGAACCACTGGCCTCTGGACCGGGTGATCAAGAGTAGGTAGTGCTATTTCCTTCAACGTACTTTAAATACATTTTACTAATTTTGGTACGACTGAGTGGATTCAAACCACTGACTTCTGGACCGGGTGATCAAGAGTAGGTAGTGCTCTTTCCTTTAACGTACTTCAAATACATTCTATACTAATTTTGGTACGACTGAGTGGATTCGAACCACCGACCCCTACCATGTCAAGGTAGTGCTCTAACCAACTGAGCTACAGTCGTACTATAAGTTTACATACTTTTTAATTCATCCATGAAGCTTCATCCTGTCGGCGTCCTGCCTCCACCTCGTTCGGCTGCGAAGCTTCGCTTCGGTCCAATCTCGCTCAACTGAGCTGCAGTTGTACTGCATGTATTTAAGAATTGTTAATTGCTTAACAACGGTCGCTAATATATAGCGTGATGGGGAGTGAATCAAGCATGTTTATGCTATTTGAGTTTATTTGCCGTTTTTTTATTCATATTGGACTGATTTCACACGTTTTATAAAATTTTTGCCACCATATAACATGCTCTTTTGCTGACGATTTTAGCTGAGCGAGTAAATTTTTAGCGTTTGGGTCAAGAAGGGCATTTACTTCTTCACTGCTTATTGCTTGATTAAACCACAGCTGCACATACAGCGGCTGCAATGTTTCTAAATAACCACTAAGCTGCGCTTGATAAGGCTGAATTTGTTTTAAATAATATTTATTGAATATATTACTGACAATTTTAGCTTGCTGTTTGTTTTTACCCTTTGGGCATATATCTTCAAGCGTTAAAGTATTTACAAACTGGGTTGCCGCATGATTTAAGCTAATTTGTTCACGCGCGGCTTGAATAAGTTGTTGGTTAAACTTGTATCTGTTAAGCGGCTCAAGCGCTGACAAAATATCATCACTGTTTATTGCCATACTATTTTGGTTTTCTATTAGCTGTTTTATGGTAGTTAGCTTTTTAAGCCCCTCAACTGTGTCGCTAAACCCAGCCGGTTGAGTGCTGAGCTCTTGGCCGGTTAGTTGCCAACTGCTGTTGAGTTCGGGCTCACTAAATAACATATTGTTGAAAAACTGAGTAAGCTGAGCTTGTTTTTGAGTTTTTGCCGCAGCAATTTTGTTGTAAATCTTGCTTTGTTTATCCAAGCTATTTAAACAGTTTTGCGCGCTTTGAATAAAATCTATTTGGTACTTCAATTGGCTAGCAGCGGTGGCTGTTTTACCTAACTGATTATTATGCTCGCTTATTAAAACGTTCAGTTTACATTGGCTAATACCAGCAAGTTCAGTTATGCCAATTTTAATTGCTGGTTGTAAAGCTTCAACAGGCTCAACTAAAGTAAGTTGTTGCAATGGGTTTGTGTTTGGCTTAGGAACTTGCAAGGTACTACTTAAGCGAGACAAATAAGTTTTATTTGCCTCACTGGGCTGCTCTGAGCAGCCAAAAAGTAAGATACAACACACTGCCAGTAACCATTTAAGTGGCAGTGTGGTAGTTATAGATTGATTAAGAGAGAATAAATGGTTCACGTTTAAATCGCCTATGCACTGTCAGCATCAGTAGTACAGCTGCAACTGATAATCCAACGATAATACCTATCCAAAAACCGTGAGGGCCCATTGCTGGCACTATTAAGTCTGTTCTTGCTAATACGTAACCTAAACTAAAGCCGATTAACCAATAAGAGATAAAAGTGATATAAGAAATAGGCGCGGTGTGCTTTAAGCCTCTCAATATACCATTTGCAGCTACTTGTAATGCATCAGGAAGTTGATAAATACAGGCTAAAATCATAATTGATGAAGCAAGTGCGAGTACCGCAGGGCTATCGCTATAAAGCTCGCTAATCACATCGCGACCTATAAAAGTAATAAAAGCGATAAATAGGGCGATAATTGCCGCTAAAATATAACTTGTAGACACGGCTACTTTTAATTGGTCTAAATGATTTTGCCCAAATAAATTACCAATTCGTATGCTAATTGCAATTGAGAGGCTAAGAGGCATCATAAATAATAGTGCCGTAACACTGGCTGCAATTTGATGGCCAGATACGGCAACCGCACCCAAGTGCGCAATAAATAAAGGTATACAGGCAAACAAGGTTACTTCAAAAAAAGTGGCTAGTGATATAGGAATACCGAGTTTGGTAATAATACCTATGGTTTTAAAGTTAGGTTTTTCAAAGCCCGCTAATAAGCCTTTGGCGTCTACTTTTTTGCTGAGCTGGCAATAAGTCACCTGCGCAATGGCCATAACAGTAAATACGAGTGCGGTAGCAATACCACAACCGGCTCCGCCAAATGCTGGTAGGCCAAATAAGCCATTGATAAAAATATAATTGAGTGGAATGTTTACCGCAAGCCCCAGTAGGCTAATATAAAATGCAGGCTTGGTCATCCCCATGCCTTCGGTCATATTTCTGTAAACGGTAAAAATTAAAAAGCCAAATACACCCCATTTAACAAAATGAATGTAGTCAAAAGCAAGTCCAGCAATTGCAGGGGTGGTATCTAGCTGTAGAATAACAGTATTGGCAAGCTGCGCCGCACTAAAACCAGCAATACTTAAAAGGAGTGTTAAATAAAGGGCTTGCTGAAAATAATGGCTGATGCCGTTTCGATCTTTAGCACCAGCGAATTGTGCAATAACGCCCGTTAATGCTAATAAAATCCCTTGTATTGCTAATAAAATTGGGTTCCATATCCCCGTTGCAATTGACAGTGCAGCTAAATCGGTAGGGCTCACTTGTCCGGCCATAATGGTGTCAACCACAGACATTAATACTAAAGTTACTTGTGCTAAAAAAACGGGAACGGCAAGAGAAAGTAAACGTTTGGCTTCCCAACTACAAAAAGTCATAAAAAACAGCTATTCAGAAAAACATAGTCGCATTGTAATCTATTGTGATCTGCCAAGCTATGCTGGTGGTCGGTGTTTGTATTTAATTCATCTTGGTGGTGAAAATAACCATGAATAAGTGCTATTAAGTGAATGATTTTGTCTTTTGATACGTTAAACTAGCACTTTGTTAGAAATAGAAGCGATTTTTATGTTTACCGGTATTATTCAAACTCAAGCAACGGTAGTTTCTAAAACCCATGCACAGGGCGTATTACGCTTGGTAGTTTCTGTTAATGAGCAATACGTGAAGCATTTAGACTTAGGTGCCAGCATCGCTATAAATGGTTGCTGTTTGACTGTTGTGAAAGTAGAGCTAAGTAATCATGATGTGGTTGCTCAAGTGCATTTTGATGTTATTGACGAAACTCTGCAGCTAACTAATCTTGGGCAACTGGAATTGGGTAGTTTAGTTAATTACGAGCGTTCAGTGTCATTTGGTACTGAGTTGGGTGGGCATATTGTATCTGGACATATACATTGCACCGCAAAAATTGCGCAAATAGTGAAGTTAGAAAACAACTACAAAATACAGCTCAGCCTGCCACAAAAATGGCAAAAATATGTGCTATACAAAGGATTTGTATCTGTTAATGGTGCAAGTTTAACGGTGGGTAATATTGATGAGTTTGGCTTTTGGTTGCATTTAATACCAGAAACACTCGATATAACTAATTTAGGTGAAGCCGTTGTGGGTGATGAGTTCAATATTGAAGTCGACCAGCAAACCTATACAATTATAAACACCGTTGAAAACTACATGCGCCAACATAGTTAAAATATTTGTTCGTCATCGCTGTCCACATGTAACTCTAACTTATTACTTGCATAATCTATATGCATGTTTAAGTGTATAAGGTTACAACAGGCACTGCATTCTTCATAGTAGTCTTGATCGCCCATACTGGCATCGAGATCTAAATGAATATGGTGTCCACAATGTGGGCAGGCGATACGTTGTGATAAAAAGTCTTTCATAATAACACCTCATAAAAACTAAGTTTTTTTACGTGGGTAACACACAACGAGCTAATAATAACTATAGTGCTTATATTTTGTTTACTACATTTATTTTAGTTTAATTAGTTTATCAACGTGGTCTTTAGCCTGATTTAGATAATGCCCCGCATAAATGTTGGCGTTGTTTAAAATAGGGTAAAGCTGGTAAACAAGCTTACGTTGTTCATAACCCTGAGCTAAAGGGTATTGGTGATTGTAGGTACTATAAAACTCTTCAGGGAGGGGGGCATAAAGCTCACTCATAGCAATATCGACCTCCCGATCACCGTAATAGCAGGCAGGGTCAAATAAGGTCGGAATGTTATTCACAAAGCCCAGGTTACCGCGCCAAAAATCGCCATGTAATAATGAGGGTAAAACATGATGATTATGCAGTTGCTCTTTTACTAAATTTATCAGTTGCTCGGGGTCTGCAAGTACAATGCCTTTTTCAGCTAATAGCTGTAATTGCCAACCAATACGTTCTTCTGCAAAAAATACATCCCATTTTTTATGCCACTGATTGGGTTGAGGTGTTGAGCTTAAATAATTGTCGGTGTCAAAACCAAACATCGCTTGCTGGTGTTTTTGATGTAACATAGCAAGATGCTCCCCCATAGCTGACCAATGGGTATGGGGAAGCTCGTCAAGTGCAAGCCACTCTAATACAATAAAGGCGAATTCTATATTGGCCCCAGTTGTAATGCAGTCGGGCACCATAAATACACTGTTTTGAGTAAGCTGTTTTAAACCTTGAGCTTGAGCCTCAAAGCGTTCTAGTTCATGTTTTTGCGCAATTTTAACTAAGTAATTGTGCTTGCCATCGCTTAAGTGAAACAACTTATCGGTGGATGTATTTTGCAACTGACGTTTATGGGTGTGTTTAAAATCGTAATGGATAGCTTGGCTGATCTGTTGATTGATTGTTTTCCACATAACAATAGTCACCTTTTAAACCTATAAATAAACTATGGCAAAAAGGGATTAAATAAACAAATTAATCGGTGTAAAATTAAGACTATCAATTTCTGATACAAATCACTGAAATGGAATAAAAATGAATAAAAGTTTTATCACTAACTTATTAGCAGCGTGTTGTGTTGTTATTGGTTTTGTATTTGATCAAGCCATTGTACTTTCAGTGGGTTTATTTGCACTCTCTGGTGCGGTTACAAATTTACTTGCTATTCATATGCTGTTTGAAAAAGTACCGTTTTTATATGGATCAGGTGTAATTGCGCTTAAGTTTGAAAGCTTTAAAGTGGCTATAAGAAATTTAATACTTACGGAGTTCTTTTCTGAGCATAAAATAGACAAGCTTCTAAGTAAGGCACAGCCAACGATTGATTTTGAATCGGTAATTTATAAAGTAGATTTAAACCCTGCATTCGATAATTTGTTAGTGGTTATTGAACAATCACAATTTGGTAGCATGCTTGCAATGTTTGGTGGCACTGAAGCCGTTGAGCCAATGCGAGAAAAGTTTATTGAAAAAATGCAATCATCACTGGTGCAAATAAGCGACACCGACGATTTTAAAATACTATTAAGCGACATGTTAACCCAAGGCAATAACGCGGAAAGTTTGCATAACACGGTGCTTAAGTTAGTGGATGAACGCCTAGATGAACTCACCCCTAAAATGGTAAAAGAAATAATTCAAACCATGATCCGCGAGCACTTAGGCTGGCTCGTTGTGTGGGGTGGGGTATTTGGTGGCTTATTTGGTTTGTTGGCAGCGCTTATTTAATAATAAATACACGTTAAGCAGGTATGTAGATCCTGCTTAACGTGTTTGACTCGAGTAAATTAAACGCATTTAAAACTCACGATTTTTTAATTAGAACTCAGGTTATTTAGACCCCGCCATAATAACCACAAGCGGTTTGTTTACTTTCGCTAAATCTCTTATTGATGTACTGGTAGACGTTTCCATATTTAAAAATCGTGCTGATTTGTTTAAATCATAGAGCGCTACAAAATCACCCACTGATAAATCATTACAGAGTAATTTTTTACTAATTACATGTTTACTAATACGCAGATCTTTTATGGTTCTGTGAAGTGTCAGTCTTTTGTTAGATGCAACTGCCATACAAGCTTGTGTACCAGGTGATGAGTCAGCGGCAATAAATGTGGTTGCCATTACAGGTGCTGTTAATGTTGCTGCGCCTAATAATACAGTTGAATATAGTGTTGCTTTAAGAGAAATCATTGTGTTTGCCTCTTTGTTTATGTGCAACTTAAGTATTGCTTAATGTAGCCAAAATGTTATTAACTGAATGGGGCAAGCTGTAAGAAAATGTGTATGTAAATTGTGCTATTTTGTAGGTGTATGAAAAGTTGCTCATAAATAATTTATTTTTGACACAGTTTAGCGTTTTCCTACTGAAATATTTTTTCAGACTGTTATTATCGCGCCCTAAATTTGTGGCATTTTATCTTTTTGGAGCGCAATTGTGAATAAAACGTTAGCCAGTTACTACCAGCAAGCCTATGCGTGTGAGCAACAGCATTTTAACCAATGTTTTTATTGCGGCTGTGAAGCAACAGAGCGCGATCATTGCCCGCCATTGCATATGCTACAAAGTATTATTGATCTAGGTGAAGAAGCTGACTTTGTTGCCATTGCAGCCTGTTACGAATGCCATGCATTACTTCACAATGAGCGATTAATGACCATTGATGAGCGATTTAGCAAACTTAAAAAGAAATTATCTAATAAGTATGCAAAGCCTTTGCGTGTTTACAACATGTGGGAAGAAAACGAGCTCGCTGACATGAGTGATGAATTTGCTCATAGTATTCAAGCGGGTATGAAACTCGGTAAAGAAGCGGCTGAGCGACTCGCTTTTACGGGGTTTAGTTATGCCACTGAAGAAGCACGTGTCACAGTGCGTGAAAAAACCAAAGAGTTTGATGTAGAAGGCACTGTATTTTACGACTTTAAAGAAGCGCTTAATTATTGCATTAATGTTTTAAAGGTACAAAAAAGTGATTTCTATAAAATTTTAGTGGAAGACTATCAAGGTGATTTTAATAAGGCATTGAGCCAATACAGACATCGCCATGATAAAGTCACAGCCGCAAAAGATGGTAATACATTGATTAAAGATTTTTCAAAATTACATAAGCAAAACTCAGATTTTGTAACCCGAACGGTTAAACACTTTATAAGTAAAGATCCATCGCTCACCACCGAAGGAGCTCTGGATAAGCTTTATAACAATTATATAAAAAAATAATTACAGAAACTCACCTTAAATAACCGCCTTTTCACCTGTTTTTTTAGCTTTATGCGTTTGCTTTCGCTAAAGTAGTAAAAAAACAGGAGAACCTAAAAACATGCAAAAATTTGCTCCCTCATTGTTAGCTGTTGGTTTAGCAGCAGCACTTGTTGGTTGCCAAGAAAGCGGCCCACAAGATCCAAAAGTAACCATTAACAAAAACCCATACCCAAGTACTTATCAGCCAGTAGCGACATCAAGCACCTTGATCACTAATGCAACGGTATTAACAGGGACGGGTGAGCGTTTAGATGAAGCTGACGTACTGATTGTTGACGGTAAAGTGCAGCAAGTTGGTAAAGATTTAACCGCTAATGCAGACACCACTATTGACGCGCAAGGTAAATGGGTAACACCAGGCATTATTGACGTTCATTCACATTTAGGTGCTTATCCAAATCCATCGGTTGAGTCTCATCAAGATGGTAACGAAATGACCAGCCCTAATACGGCAGAAGTATGGGTTGAGCATTCAATTTGGCCACAAGATCCAGGTTTCAATCGTGCACGCGAAGGCGGTATTACGTCATTACAAATTTTACCAGGTTCAGCTAATCTATTTGGTGGACGTGGCGTTACACTTAAAAATGTACCGGCTCATACCATGCAAGGAATGAAATTTCCTGATGCGCCATACGGTTTAAAAATGGCCTGTGGTGAAAATCCTAAACGTGTTTACGGTCGAAAAGGTGTATTACCGATGACACGTATGGGTAATATGGCAGGCTACCGCACAGCATGGATTGGCGCTCAAGAATATAAGCGTGAGTGGGATAAATACGATGCTGATTACGCTGCGGGTAAAAACCCAGAAGCTCCACACCGTGATATTAAATACGATACATTGCGCGGTGTTTTAGAAGGTGACGTTCGTATTCATAATCACTGCTACAAAGCAGAAGAAATGGCGATGATGATCGACCTTTCAAAAGAGTTTAATTATCATGCGGGCACATTCCATCACGGTATTGAAGCCTATAAAATTGCTGATTTACTGGCTGAAAACGGCTCGTGTGCTGCACTTTGGCCAGACTGGTGGGGCTTCAAAATGGAAGCCTACGATATGGTGCAAGAGAACGTAGCTATTGTTGATGCCGTTAAAAACTCATGTGCCGTTGTGCACTCAGATTCTGATACCACGATTCAACGCTTAAACCAAGAAGCAGCGAAAGTTATGTTCAGTGCAAACCAAAATGGGTTTGATATTTCTGAGCAGCATGCAATTAAGTGGATCACAGCTAATGCCGCAAAATCGTTAGGTATTGAAGATAAAACAGGCTCACTTGAAACAGGTAAACAAGCTGATGTTGTTATTTGGAATCAAAGCCCGTTTAGTGTTTATGCAAAAGCAGAGCAAGTGTTTGTTGATGGTGCAAAAGTTTACGATAGAAACGATAGCGCATTCCAAGCACAAAGTGATTTTATGTTAGGTCAACAATAAGGAGCCCCCAGAATGAAAAAATTATCACGTTCGTTTTCGCTTTCTCTGGTTGCTGCAGGGCTATTAGCATCGGGTACCGTGAGCGCAGAGTCACTGGCAATTATTAATGCAACTTTGCATACATCTTCAGATCAAGGTGTATTAGAAGGAGCTAGCATAGTTATGAATGATGGCAAAATCACTGCCATTAACCCTAGCGATTTTAAAGTTGACAAAGTTATTGATGCTCAAGGTCAAATAGTGACCCCAGGTTTTATAGCCAGTGTAAACCAGCTTGGCTTAGTTGAAGTAGGTGCGGTTGCCGGTTCTCGCGATGCAGGAGAAGACAAAGCGGGTATCGATTTTGATGCAAGCTTGGCATTTAATCCTCGTTCAAGCTTAATTCCTTATGCACGTAAAGGCGGTATTACTCGCGATTTGATCACCCCTTACGGTGGTGACAGCATATTTGCAGGCCTTGCAAGTGTTGTTGATTTAAGTGGTAGCTTCGAAAGCGTAAATAAAAAGCAAGCAGCATTAGTGGTTCATTTGGGTGAACGCAGCAAAGGCTCGCGTGCATTTACCTTGCAAACACTTATCAATAAGTTAGATGAGCATCAAACTAAAGCAAGCAAAGAAGCTAAAAAAGATGACGCTAAGCCAAGTGCTGAAGACACCATAATGGCTAAAGTACTAAAAGGCGATATGCCATTACTAATTAGTGTGTCGCGTTCGGCTGATATTGTTGAACTAATAAAAGTGAAACAGCAGTTTGGCGTAAACATTGTCCTTAATGGCGCTCAAGATGCCGTTGTAGTTAAAGATCGCATCGCTAAAGCAGGCATTCCTGTGATCATTAGTGCAATGGATAACTTACCAGGCAGTTTCGACTCACTTAATGCAAGCTTAAATAATGCCGGAATACTAGAAAAAGCCGGTGTTAAAGTGCTATTAACTGTGGGTGGTGACGCAAGTCACAATGTTTACCAGCTTCGCTACGATGCCGGTAACGCAGTGTCTTACGGTATGAGCCAGCAAGGCGCATTAAGGGCCATGACCTCGAATGTAGCTGATGTATTTGGTATTAATGCCGGTAGCTTAGAAGTAGGTAAAGCCGCTGATGTTGTTATGTGGAGTAACGACCCGTTTGAGCTGAGCAGCCACGTGAATAAAATGTTTATCAATGGAGTTGAGGTTAGTACTGAATCTCGCCAAGATAAACTGCGTGAGCGCTATACAACAGAATCGAACATGCCACGCGCATACACAAAATAAACTTTTTAAGTTGAATTTAAAAGGCCGCATTAGCGGCCTTTTTTACGAACACCTTTCGCCTAAGCACAAAAAAGGCGCTCTATGAGCGCCTTTTCATTCATTTAAATGATTTATACTAGTTTAGATAAAATCTCGTTAAATGTTGTGCTCGGACGCATTGCTTTGAAGGCTGCATCGTCATTTGGCTGGAAGTATCCGCCAATGTTCATTGCAGGACCCTGTGCATCGTTTAGCTCGCTAACAATTTGCTCTTTGTTGGTTTCAAGGTCGCTAGCAATTTGTGTAAATTGCGCTTTAAGCTCGCTATCTTCATTTTGCTTAGCAAGTTCTTGAGCCCAGAATAAAGATAAGAAGAAATGAGAACCACGGTTATCAATTTCTTTTACTTTACGTGAAGGCGACTTGTTTTCAGCTAAGAATGTACCCGTTGCTTTATCAAGCGTATCCGCAAGTACTTGTGCCTTGTTATTACCCGTTGTTGTACTTAGGTGTTCAAGTGACGCAGCAAGTGCTAAGAACTCACCTAAAGAATCCCAACGTAAGTGGTTTTCTTTTTCAAACTGTTGAACGTGCTTAGGAGCAGAACCACCTGCACCTGTTTCAAATAAACCACCGCCATTCATTAGTGGCACAATTGAAAGCATTTTAGCACTGGTACCCAATTCTAGAATTGGGAACAAATCTGTTAGGTAATCACGTAATACGTTACCTGTTACAGAAATCGTATCTTTACCTTCTTTGATGCGTGCTAGTGAGAATAAGGTTGCATCCATTGGCGATAAAATTTGAATATCTAGGCCAGCAGTGTCGTGATCTGGCAGGTATTTATTCACTTTTTTGATTAGCTCAGCATCGTGTGCACGTTCTGCATCTAACCAGAAAATAGCCGGATTACCTGTTGCGCGAGCGCGGTTTACTGCAAGTTTAACCCAATCTTGAATTGGTGCATCTTTAACCTGACACATGCGCCAGATATCGCCTTGCTCAACACTGTGCTCAAGTAGGGTGTTGCCATTTGTGTCAACAACACGAATAGTACCGTCAGCTTTTGCTTCAAATGTTTTGTCATGTGAGCCGTATTCTTCCGCTTTTTGAGCCATAAGGCCAACGTTTGGTACGCTACCCATAGTCGTAGGATCAAAAGCACCGTGCTCTTTACAAAAATCAATGGTTGCTTGGTAAACGCCAGAGTAACAACGATCTGGAATTACAAAGCTTGTGTCTTGTAATTTATCGTCTTTATTCCACATTTGACCGCTTGAGCGAATTGCAGCAGGCATAGAAGCATCGATGATCACATCACTTGGTACGTGTAAGTTTGTAATGCCACGATGAGAATCAACCATTGCGATAGCAGGGCGGTTAGCATAAACAGCTTGAATATCTGCTTCAATTTCTTCGCGCTTAGTGTCATCTAATGTTTGAATTTTAGAGTACACATCGCCTAAACCGTTGTTTACATCAACACCTAGCTCTTCAAAAAGTGCACCGTGTTTTGCAAAAACGTCTTTGTAGAATACTTTTACAGCGTGACCAAAGATGATTGGATCAGATACTTTCATCATGGTTGCTTTCATGTGAAGCGAAAATAACACGCCTTTTTCTTTCGCTGCATTAATTTCAGCTTCTAGGAATGCTTGTAATTTTGCAGCGCTAATACGTGATGCATCAATTACTTCACCAGCAAGTAATGGCGTGCTTTGCTTAAGTACAGTGATATCGCCATTAGCCGCTACGTGTTCAATACGAACATCCGTTGCTTCATCAACAGTTACTGATTGCTCAGAACCAAAGAAGTCACCTTCTTCCATGCTTGCAACGTATGATTGTGAATCTTTGCTCCACGCGCCCATTGAATGCGGGTTATTACGTGCATACTCTTTCACTGAACCTGGTGCGCGACGGTCAGAGTTACCTTCACGAAGAACAGGGTTTACTGCGCTGCCTTTAATTTTATCGTATGCTGCTTGAATGGCTTTTTCTTCATCGTTTTTAGGTTCTACAGGGTATTCTGGAAGTGCATAACCTTTTTCTTGAAGCTCTTTAATTACAGCGCGAAGTTGCGGAACTGATGCACTAATGTTCGGTAATTTAATGATGTTAGCTTCTGGTGTTTTTGCCATTTCGCCAAGCTCTGCAAGTGCATCACCAATGCGTTGTTCTTCTGTTAGGTAATCCGGGAAGCTCGCAATTACACGACCAGCTAATGAGATGTCGCGTGTTTCAACTTCAACACCTGCCGCATTTGTGTACGCTTGGATAATAGGTAACAACGAATAAGTTGCTAGTGCCGGAGCTTCGTCCGTTTTTGTATAGATAATTTTTGATGTCATCATCATTCCTAGATAGTAGGCCGCATTGGCCAAATTCAACAATGCAAAGAAATCATCGCTTAATACCTTATAAATAAAGCATTAGTATATGCAATGAGTAGTCTGTTAGGTGTTGGTACTCGTATAACCTAAACAAGGTAAGAATAATCACACCTGACGGACTAGTGTCTTTTATAACTGAAATTTATGTAATTAAAAACTAGCCATTAGGCTAAAGTAATTACGTTTTACAGGATAAAGAGTGTAACAAGCTTGGCTAAAAAGGGCTAGGATTACGCGCCAAACGCCAGCAGTTAAACATCTAATACTGAAATTATTGGGGTAGATAAAATAAAATCAAGGAGCAGGGTTGAATTAACAAACAATGAAGCAATTTATATGTAAGTGGTTAGGGATATTTAGGGGATTAAGCGAGGATCTAAACAGGTCGCTCGCTTTAGTCTCATATTTACAATCACTCTATAATATCGCCGTTAGGGGCTATATTAGTAGCGTGTAGACCTTTAGGGCCCTGTTGTAATTCGAAGGTAACATCTTGACCAGCTTTAAGCGTCTTGTATCCGTCCATTACAATAGTGGAGTAATGAGCAAAAATGTCGTTCTCGCAACCGTCTTCTACGATGAAACCAAAACCTTTGGCGTTGTTGAACCATTTGACTTTACCACAAGCCATACTTCTACATCCTTCTATAAGTTGACTAATTTAGTTATCCTAAACTGTATTGTTTGCTAGACTGACTAAGGTTTAATCAATCACCATTTGACTGTAGTTTATTTAAGCAACCAGTCAAGTGTTTTAGGTTATTTTTTAACATTTTATTTATTTTTTTATTCAAGTTTGCTTGAGTTACAAAGACAAGACTATATTTAATTATGAGTGGTATGAAAGATTCTGGTGTTATCGACACCGTTCGCGATAGTGAAAAGCAAAAGTTGCAGCCACCGCGAAAATATAAAGTTGTGTTAAACAACGATGATTACACGCCGATGGATTTTGTAATAGAGATCTTAATGACGTTTTTTAATATGGATAGCGATAGAGCAACTGATGTGATGCTGCAAATACATCAGCAAGGTAAGGGCATATGTGGTGTTTACAGCGCCGACGTAGCACATACTAAGGCTGAGCAAGTTAACCGCTACTCAAGGGATAACGAGCATCCACTGCTATGTAGTTGTGAGCAGGAATAAATACCACAAAGGTGAACTTTCATCTTTGAAGTGCGGTATAAAATTATTATCTCTGTAAGGGGTTGCCAATGCTAAATAAAGACTTAGAACTAACTTTGAACACTGCGTTTCGTGAAGCGCGTACACGTCGTCATGAGTTTATGACCGTAGAGCACCTTTTATTAGCTCTACTCGACAACCCATCAGCTGGAGAAGCGCTTAATGCGTGTGGTGTTGACGTTTCTGGATTAAAAACAGAGTTACTTGAATTTATTGATGAAACCACACCGGTTATTCCTGATTTAGAAGAAGAGCGCGAAACTCAACCAACACTTGGTTTTCAGCGAGTATTACAGCGCGCTGTATTTCATGTGCAATCTTCTGGCAAAAATGAAGTGACAGGCGTTAATGTGCTGGTCGCTATTTTTTCTGAGCAAGAAAGCCAAGCCGTGTACTTACTTAAAAAGAACGATATTTCTCGACTTGATATTGTTAACTTTATTTCTCATGGGATTGCCAAAGGTGACGACGAATTAGGCGATGATACCGACGATATTCATGAAGAGGTGCAAGAAGTAGCAAGCGAAGAAGCGAGTAAGCTCGACAGCTTTACAACTAACCTTAATATACACGCTAAAGAGGGTAATATTGACCCGCTTGTTGGCCGTGACAGTGAAGTAGAGCGCACAGTGCAAGTGCTGTGTCGTCGTAAAAAGAATAACCCATTACTGGTTGGTGAAGCCGGCGTAGGTAAAACTGCCATTGCCGAGGGCTTAGCCTATCGTATTGTTAACGAACAAGTGCCTGAAGTCATTGCAGATGCGGTTGTGTACTCTTTAGATATGGGCGCGTTACTTGCCGGTACCAAATACCGAGGCGATTTTGAAAAACGCTTTAAAAGTTTATTAAAAGAGTTACAAGCAAAACCAGGTTCAATTTTATTTATTGATGAAATTCACACCATTATTGGTGCAGGTGCTGCCTCAGGTGGGGTAATGGATGCCTCAAACTTAATTAAGCCGTTACTCTCAAGTGGGCAATTACGTTGTATGGGTTCTACCACTTACGGTGAGTACAAGAATATTTTTGAAAAAGATCGCGCCCTAGTTCGTCGTTTTCAAAAAATTGATGTGCTTGAACCTAGTGTTGAAGATACCACTAAAATTCTTAACGGCTTAAAAGATCGTTACGAAGCACACCACGGTATTCGTTATACGCAAAAAGCGTTAAAAGCAGCCGCCGAGCTAAGTGCCAAGTACATTAATGAGCGTCACTTACCTGATAAAGCGATTGACGTTATTGATGAAGCAGGCGCAAGCCAACGGCTACTGCCTACGTCTAAGCGTAAAAAAACCATTGGTGTATCTGATATTGAGATGATTGTGTCTAAAATGGCGCGTATTCCGCCTCAAAATGTGTCGTCGTCTGATAAAGAAACGCTGAAAAACTTAGACCGTAATTTAAAAATGTTGGTGTTTGGACAAGATCAATCCATTGATGCATTAACTTCTGCTATTCGCTTATCGCGCTCAGGTTTAGCAAACGAGAACAAACCGGTTGGTTCGTTCTTATTTGCAGGCCCAACAGGGGTAGGTAAAACAGAGGTTACCAAGCAATTAGCTAAATGCATGGGTGTTGAGTTTATTCGTTTTGATATGTCTGAATACGTTGAGCGCCATGCGGTGAGCCGTTTAATCGGTGCGCCTCCGGGTTATGTAGGTTTTGAACAAGGCGGCTTATTAACAGAAGCGGTGATCAAAAACCCACATGCAGTGGTATTGCTGGATGAAATTGAAAAAGCGCATCCTGATATCTACAACATTTTACTACAAGTTATGGATCACGGTACGCTAACAGATAATAACGGCCGAAAAGCTGACTTTAGAAACGTAGTAGTGGTGATGACCACCAATGCCGGCGTACAAGAAACCACGCGTAAGTCGATTGGTTTTAGTGAGCAAGATCACACACACGATGCAATGGGTGAAATTAACAAAGTATTTTCACCTGAATTTAGAAACCGCTTAGATAACATTATTTGGTTTAATCACCTCGAGAAAGAGGTTATTTTGCAAGTGGTTGATAAATTTGTTGTGGAGCTTCAAGCGCAACTGGATAAGAAGTCAGTTAACCTTGAGCTTACTTCTAAAGCTCGTGAGTGGTTGGCTGATAAAGGCTATGACAAAGCAATGGGCGCGCGTCCTATGGCGCGTGTTATCCAAGAAGATCTTAAAAAGCAATTGGCTAACGAAATACTGTTTGGTGAGCTAATTTCTGGCGGTACGGTAAAAGTATCGGTTAAAGATAAAAAGCTGCGTTTTGATTATGAGAGTGACTTAACGCCAGCCTAACCTAAAAAAGCTAGCAATTTAAAAAGCCTGCTTTATGCAGGCTTTTTTTATTTGCCAAAGAAATAGGCAACAAAAAACCCAGCAAAGGCTGGGTTTTTTGTTTATTAAATGTAATTACTGGCTACTACCATTAATTACATTTAATAAACGCTTAAAGCTAGTTTTCACTAGCCAAAAACTAAATCTCGTTTACGCACTTACTTAGCGAGCACGGAATACGATACGACCTTTCGATAAATCGTAAGGAGTCATTTCTACCGTTACTTTATCGCCGGTTAAAATACGGATATAGTTTTTGCGCATTTTACCTGAAATATGAGCCACAAC
>JGI24025J20009_10001027_pt1 | contig 21459 bp, 24 predicted proteins | sample Cruoilmetagenom3_FD_20009 | JGI IMG/M metagenome (IMG submission 20009) | reverse complement strand
AGCACTTATTTAGGATTTCCAGTGCCTTATCGATACATTCCAACCCCATCTTTATCTTTGTGAGATCTCTTTCCCGTTTTAAATCTTCCAATATTTCCCCTATCTTTTTTCTCAATTCTCTCTTTATCTCATTCTCATCGGGGGATCTCTCACGGCTCTTTAAATCTTGAGAAGCCGCAGAAATTTTCGTTTTTCTCTCTTCTTTCGCGTCTACTTCTGCGAAGCTTGTCCCACAGACCGGACAGATGATCTCTTCCCCAAATTTAAATAGTGGGCTATTACACGTGGGGCAGTGCCTCGAAAGCATCTTCCCACCCCTAAGGAGCATCTCGGATATTTTATCGATATTCTCGTCTCTCATCTCTGTTCACATACTTTGAAGATTAACCAGAAATCTTTTCTAACAGTTATCTTTATTTAATCTTTCCTCGAAGAATATTTTGAATTTCTTTGGGGGGTGATTTGATGACCAAGAAAGATGAGTTGATAAAACAATGTGTGGAGCAATTGGAGAGGATGGCAAGAGACAATTCTGTGCCAAAAAATATTAGAAGAATGGCTAGCGAAGTTAGATCAGAGATTTTAGATTCGTCTAAGGATCTTAGCATGAGATCCGCCACGGCTATCTCGATGCTTGAAGAGATAGGCAGTGACCCAAACATGCCTCTACAGACGAGGACTCGAATATGGGAGATCTTAAGTCAGCTAGAAACGGTATCGGTAGATTAAATGCAAATATCTGATAAACAGAAATATGATAAGGTAATCGAGCTTTCAAGGAGAAGGGGTTTTCTCTGGAGATCTTTTGAGATATACGGTGGCACTTCCGGTTTTTGGGATTATGGCCCACTTGGAGCCGCTTTGAAGAGAAAGATCGAGGAGGAATGGAGAAAAATTTACGTGATTGGAGAGGGATTTTTTGAGATAGAGACACCCACGATAGGAATAAAAGAAGTCTTCGTCGCTTCTGGTCATGTAAATAATTTTGTTGATGTCACCGTGGAATGCACCAAATGTGGGGCGGAGTACAGAGCTGACCATCTCATCAGAGACGCAACAAAACCTTTGGTTTTTGAGCACGGTGAAAATGGAACATTTTCACACGTCCTTGAGACGAATGTGGAAGGATTGGACGTAAAAGAGTTGGACAAAATCATAAGAGAAGATGATATAAAGTGTCCTTCTTGTGGTGGAGAGCTCGGCGAATGTTATCAGTCAAACCTCATGTTCAAGACGTCTATAGGAGCAGGTGAAAAGAAAGTTGGCTACTTGAGACCCGAGACCGCCCAGGGAATCTTCGTCGATTTTCCCCATTTACTAAGGTTCTATCGGGAAAAACTTCCATTCGGCATCGTTCAGATAGGTAAGGCATACAGAAACGAGATTTCGCCGAGACAGGGGGTGATCCGGCTTAGAGAGTTCACGCTCGCCGAGGCGGAGATATTCATAGATTATATGGATGATACTCACCCAATTTTTGAAAGAGTTGAAGGCGAAAAGGTCGTCCTATATCCAAGAGAGGATCAAAAAGATGGTAAAAACGAGCCAAAGGAGAGGGGTATAGAAGAGGCACTAAATAAGAAGATGATTGAGAACGAATTTCTCGCCTATAATATTGCTCTTGCACATAAGTTTCTGACAAAGATAGGCATTCCAAAGGAAAAGATAAGGTTCAGGCAGCATAAAGAAGAAGAGATGGCTCACTATGCCTCAGATTGTTGGGATGCAGAGATAGAGACGGAGCAGTTTGGTTGGATCGAGGTGATTGGAATAGCAGACAGGGAGGATTACGACCTGAAAGCTCATTCCACGGCGAGTGGGCAAGATTTAACCCTATTTAAATCCTTTGAAAATCCGATAAAGACCAAAAAAAAGTTGATAAAGCCAAAGATGGGTAAGATAGGGCCAGTGTTTAAGGAAAAGACGCCTTCCATCCTGAAAAAGTTAAAAGAAGGAAAAAATGAGATAAAAGATGGAAAAATATCTTTGGAGATAGACGGAGAAGAGATAACGATTGGAGAAGAGATGTATTCTTTAGAGGAGGTGGAAGAAGAAGTCTATGGAGAAAAGATAATTCCACATGTGATAGAACCCTCTTATGGGATAGATAGGATACTTTATGCCCTGCTTGAACATTCGTACAGAGAAGAGTCCTTAAATTTAGACACAGATCTGAATTTGAGTGATGAAAAAGAGAATGAAAAAAGGATCGTTCTCGGTTTTAATGCGTTCTTGGCACCCATAGACGTGGCGGTTCTTCCATTATTAACTAAAGAAGGACTTATCAAAAAGAGCAGGGATGTCGTCGAGACCTTAAAAAGAGAGAATTTATTAGTGGACTATGATGATTCTGGAAGTATCGGAAGGAGGTACAGGAGACAGGATGAGGTGGGAACGCCTTTCTGTGTCACGATCGATTTTGAGACATTAGAAGACGACACCGTGACGATCAGAGAGAGGGATACGATGAAACAGATAAGGGTTAAGAAGAAGTATTTACCAAATGTTTTTAGAAGATTGAGAGAAGGAGAGGAATTTAAGAAGATGAACTAAAGATTTTTTTAACTCGTTATACAGCCATAATAAAATCCCATAAATAATAGGAAAGAAAAAAGGTGTTTATCCCCTCCTTCTTATCACCAGATAGGCAACTGATAACAGACCGGCTACGGTTATAACAGCTCCAAAGCCAGGTGTTTCTTCTTCAGGCACGGCTGGCTCTTCAGGCACGGCTTCTGGCAGTGCGTCCTCTGAATGATAGGGGTTTGGCCCAGTTACCGTTGGATTTTCTGGATACGCACTCCATTCTGTGAATGATCCTTCGTAGATCCTGACGTCAGGATACCCTAAGTACCATTTTAACAGGGTAAATTCGGCTGTTGCCTCTCGGCTGGTACCACATGAGCAGATGATGGTTTTATCTGGCGTAACACCATCTTCTTTTAGAATATCTTTTATCTCTTCGTTAGATTTGAGAAGACATGTATTATTTTCATCCATGAGGCTTACCCATGGGAGATTAACCGCTCCGGGAATGTGCCCTGGCTTGATCCATATAGCTTGTCCCTCGTACGCTTTAGCAGGCCGCGCATCGAGTAGGACGACCCCCTTATCATCCTTTATCTCCTTTAACTCTTCCATGCTTATGGCGTATTCCGAGACTCTGCAATTAACCTCGAAATCTGACTCTTCAACTTCTGGGAAGACCTTTGTAAGCTCCCGTCCTTCCTCCTGCCACTTGTTGAAGCCTCCGTCAAGCACATATATATTATCCTGGCCAAATCGTGCAAGAGAATACGTCATCATCGTCTGTTCAAGACCATCTCCAGAATTATTAAATCCTCCTTTCCCTGTATATACCACAACAGGCACGTCTGCTTTGAGGCCCACACGTTGCAAGACAGGCTCAATTGCTTCCGAAGGAACATGCACGCAAGGCCTACCATTCAGCGGAACACGAAGCAACCCCTCATTCATGTAAACCGCACCAGGAATGTGCGCCTTTATATAATCAGGGAAACCTGGCTGAACATCGAGGATCACGAGATCTTCGTCGTAAAGATGCTCTTCCAACCATTCCGTTGAGACCCACTTCACTATTCCGTCACCTGCGGGATAGGGATAATCTATTTCTCCCATTTCCGACGCCTTTACGGGATTCCCAAAATTCTCTGCCACTACCAAAAATGTAGCACCCAACAACAGTGCAAAAGCTATTAACAGCACCACTATTTCATATTTTTTCATATCGATCACACCCAAAAATTAGTTTTGGGTTTATATGTCATATATAACTTTCTATTATTATTTAGTACCTTCAAAACTATTGATCGATCAGGGGGGCAATGAGATGATTGGAGGAAAGAGGAACATCTCGCCTTCTTCGTATCTCTTCAAACGTTTCCCCAATAGCGGCGACAAACGATAATCCTCTTATTATTCTAACAGATCAAATTCCTTTAAGATCTCGATTATGCCCTCTTCACTTTTATAAATTTTAACGTCTCTTTTTATACGATCTCCTTTTACTACACCACTTATCCTGCATCCATTTGAGAGCTCAACCACCGCAACAGCGTCTTTATCTTTTTTTACCGCATAAGAGATTATTCTACCTCTTTCTGGGAGTTTTATCCTTTTCATCTCATTAGAGCCACAATACGGGCACGTATACTTTCTTTCTGGATAAAATGTCCTGCCACAATGCTCGCAATATCCCCCATTCATCATATCACGACCTCTTCAATATGCTGACGATCACATTATCACCAAATCCCCCAAAATTTACGCACAATCCAGTTTTTGCGTCTTCTACCTGCCTTCTAGCGGCTTTTCCCCTCAATTGTTCCACGATCTCGTATATTTGATATATTCCCGTTCCTCCCACCGGATGCCCCCTCGCCTTGAGCCCTCCCGATGTATTCACAGGAATCTCTCCATCTATCTCAAAAATTCCGTCTTTGTATGCCTTTGCTATCTCCTCCCTCTTGAAGAGACCGAGGTTCTCTATCTCGCAGATCTCAAGTATCGTGAACGCGTCGTGCAACTCCATCAGATCGATATCTTTAATTGATATCTTTGCCATCTTCTTTGCCCTCTCAAATGCCATCTTGAGGGCTCTTAGATCCGTTAAATCTTCTCTCTGATAAACTGCATGCATATCCGTCGCTTGACCAATGCCAGCCACTAAAATACCGTCTTTTTGGGTGTTGGAGGAGATAACAACCGATGCAGATCCGTCCGATATGGGGCAGATGTCATACAACCTTAGAGGATCAACGACGATCGGAGAGGTGTTAATTTTTTCGATCGTTATCTCCTTTTGAAAATGGGCGATTGGATTTTTTGCGCCATTTCTATGATTCTTTAGCGATACCATCGATAGTTGGTCCCTTGTCAATCCTTCGTTCATATACAATCTGGTCAAGAGAGCTCCATATGTTGGAAGCGTAAAGTTATGAATTTTTTCAACGGGGTGAAGCATCTTTGCCAGGATTTCGGTACATTCCTCAGTGGAGACGGACGTCATCTTTTCTCCAGCTGTGACAAGAACAGAGTCATAGAAACCGGATATCACAGAGAAGAAGGCTGCCATAAAGCTTGCAGAGCCCGATGCTGGCCCATTCTCTATCCTCATCGCGGGTTTTCCTCTATATCCAAGCTCATCCGCTAAATACGTTGCGATAGACTTCTTTCCGGTAAATTCCTCACTTGCCATATTTCCAACAAAAATGGCGTCTATTTCAACATTTCCGGCATCGGAAACGGCATCTATAGAACTTTTTGCCATGAGATCGATCAGATCCTCATCTGATACTCCACACTTCTCCGCGCCGATCCCAATTATATTGACATCTCTCATAATTTTTCTGAAGATGATCTCTTGTCCACCTTTTTATACTATCCGCAAATTTTATATATTAAGGTTCAAGAAATGAGATTCGGATCATCTATGGATATAGAACTTCTACAATTACGCAAGAAATCTATCGTAAAGAACGACATTTGAACCAATTATATTAAAAGGCACCCTCCTCTTCTTGTCTTCAACCCAAGAATAAATATCAACGTATTGCTTAAATGTGTCATTGCTCACTATTTTTACGTCTCTTTCGTCAGCAAATTTCAGCAAAGCATCGTCAGCCTTTATCTGAGCAGGTGCCTGGATCACCTTTCCATCTTCAACCCATCTCTCAAATCTTTCTTTATCGATTTCCGGTATGATGTGCCTCAGATTCGAATCAACGATAGCTATGGGCGCGTAACCCCTTCTTTCCAACTCAATTTTAATCATCTCTATATTATCTATGTTTGGTTTCCCATCCTTTTTTGATGCCCATGCAACGTTGGATCCATCAACAAGAATTCTTTCCTTTTTATATTTTATAGTTATCTCTGAGCCATACCTTTCATCACAATTTATTTGTGGATATACTTTATCATTGTAAGAATAGTTCTTTGCCAGTCCTTTTTTGATGAAGAGTACATCATCTTTCTCAATATCGTTCACAAGAAAAGAGAATGTGCCCCACAGATTTATTCTAATGTTGGTTTTATCATCAGCTTTGCGCCCAATGTCTCCTGCTGTCAATGAACCTACGCTCCATTTATCACCCTCTCTTATTCTATTATCTATAGCAATCACTTTAGCACTGGTGTTCACAAAAAAAGTTTTCTCCTCGTCAAGACCTAATTTTTCATGCACATCCTTTATGCAGGCGTCAACAACTTCTTTCTTTGCTCCAGCCACGATTTTTAATTGCCTGCCAGCTATAAATATTTATCGTTTTAGTTGATTTGTTGCACAATTATAATATAGCCTATTCACGATTACATCCTTGGGATGGGAATAGAGAAAAATTAGAGACCGATGAGGCCAATGAAGGAAAGAATATCTGCAGAAATCGTATGTTAGCAGTTGAACGCGTGGCATGGTGATATGCAAAAGAATAGGGGTTTTATTCCCAACGAAGATTTAGAAAAAGAAGAATGTGGCGAATATAAAATGTATAAGAAAAAATTTTATATATTATACAATACCACTAAATTATTAATTTAATTTTAGGAGATAGAAAAATGCCAATCGTCCATGTAAACGTCTGGGAAGGTTTCGGAGAGGAAAAAGTCAAAACTGTAATTCAAAATATAACAAAAGTCTTTAGAGATTTGGGCATCCCTGCGCACGCTGTGGAGGTAATCGTGCATGAAATCCCAAAATCGCACTGGGGAATTGGTGGAGAAACAGCTTTAGAAAAGTTCAAAGACCTAAAATAGACTATGGAGATAAAAACTTGCACAAGATAAAAGGAGGAATCTGTGCCATAGAAGGCGTGAGGGCAAACGGGATAAAGGAGGAAAAGAAGGGGCTTACGGTAATATTGGGTGAAGGAGAAGCAGCTGGAGTGTTCACGAAGAATAAGATAAAGGCGGCCCCCCTTATATTAACGGAAAAGAATCTTTCGAGTACTGGAAAACTTAGGGGGATCATTGCTAATAGCGGATCTGCAAACGCATTTACCGGTAAAGAAGGTTATGAAGACGCGGTGAAGATGGCAAGATTACTTGCGGAGGAGATAGATTCTCCTGTGGAAGAGATCGGCGTCGCATCGACGGGTGTGATAGGGGAGAGAATAGATTTCGATTGGATACGAAAGAAATTTGGAGAGGTATTTCTAAAGATCTCGAATACCGAAGACGCATCTAAGATGGCGAATAGGGGCATAATGACAACAGATACGAGAGAAAAGGAATTTGCCATCGAATATAAGGGGGTGAAGATCGGGGGGATCGCAAAGGGATCAGGCATGATTGCACCAGATATGGCAACAATGCTCTCATTCATCTATACGGATGCAAAATTTTCGTCAAAGATTTTGAGGAGATCTTTAATGCGTGCAGTGGATAAAAGTTTCAATATGTTGAGCATCGATGGAGATATGAGCACAAATGACACCGTTCTTCTCACGGCAACCGGAGATTTTTCAATGAGAGAAGAGGATTTTCAAAGGGCATTGGATGAGGTCTGTTTGGAGCTTGCGAGGAAGATCGCTTTAGATGGAGAGGGTGCCACCAAGTATGTAGAAGTGCGAGTAAAAGGAGCTAAAAAGAGAGGAGATGCGAGAATTGCGGCAAAATCCGTCGTAAACTCCTCTCTGGTTAAAACAGCTATATTTGGGGGAGATCCAAATTGGGGAAGAATAATAGCCGCTTTAGGCTATTCTGGAGCGGAGATAGATGGAGATAAAATATCTCTATTCTTAGGAAATCCAGACGAAGATCAAAACACCGTTATCCTAAATGGTGAAGTACTTCGATTAGACGAAGAAAGGTTTAGAGAGATATTGTCAAAGGATAAAATTATTATCGAGGTCGATCTCGGTCTCGGGAGGGAGGAAGCGATCTCCTTCGGATGCGATCTTAGTTATGACTATGTGAAGATAAACGGAGCGTATAGAACGTGAAGAATCGTGAGTTTCCAATCGAAGAGGTGTTGATCGAGGCATTTCCTTATGTGCAAGAGTTGCGCGATGCAAAGATCGTGGTCAAGATGGGCGGACACGCGATCGTGGATCGAGAGATTCTCAAAAAAGCCGTTCAAGATGTCGTCTTTCTTAGATTAGTCGGGGCAAAGCCGATGATCGTCCATGGGGGCGGACCTGAGATAACTGAAAAGATGGAAAAATTTGGAAAGAAACCTAAGTTTATCGATGGATTGAGGATAACGGACGAAGAGACGCTCGAGATCGCGGAGATGGTCCTCGTTGGAAAGATAAATACGAATATCGTTAGATACATCGTAAAACACGGGGGAAAGGGAATTGGACTATCTGGAGAGGACGGTCTCCTCTTAACCGCAAAGAAAAAAGATAAGATAATGAGAGACGGAAAAGAGAAAAAAGTAGATCTTGGATGGGTAGGAGAAACAGAAGCGGTGGATACTGGAATACTAAATATGTGTATTGAAAATGGATATATTCCGGTTATATCTCCCATCGCGATCGATCTAACGGGTGATCATTTTAACATAAACGCGGACACGGTGGCAGGGGATATAGCGTCTGCGATGAGAGCAAAAAAATTGATATTCTTGACGGATGTTCCAGGAATCTTGGACAATAGGGGAGAGGTGATATCAAATATCTCTTTAGATGAAGGAAAATCTTTAGTGAATGATAGGATAATAGGTGGAGGAATGATCCCAAAATTGGAGTCCTCCATCAAATGTATCGAATCTTCTGTGGAAAAGGTTCACATAATAGACGGTTCCAAACCCCACGCGCTACTTCTCGAGCTATTCACCGATCGCGGCGTGGGAACGATGATCTGTAGATAGCCGCCGTTCTACGTATTCCTCGATTAAAAGCTTCTCTCTGGTATTAAGCTTCTCTCTCAATCTTATCCCTTTCACAACAGGTTTATAATCATGGGAAAGCGCCCCAGAAAAAACCAGAGAGCCAGATCCACTTCCATAAGCACCGAATCCTATCTTCTTTCCCTCCTGCAAGTATCCTGTCTTCTCTCCTTCCAATGTAAGCATGCTCGCGAGGGAAATAAAGATAGAGGCAGTATATGTATTTCCTATCTCTGAGATTGCCCATTGGGATGGTAGAACCTTTCTTTCGTATATATTCTTAAACTCCTCGCTTCCGAAGAGTTTCTTCCTGGATAGATAATCCCCCGCCATCGTTTTTTTATCGGAAAAAACACTTTCCAAGGTTTTACCATCCATATATATCGGTTCATCACCTATCTCTTCACAGATTCTCTTCCATCTATCCGTTCCCCGCAATTCGTGTCTTAAAAGGAATGCAAGAGCATGTTTCGTTATCTTTGGGTATGGTGTGTGAAAGACGAGATAATCAAAAATATCTGTAAGGACGTATCTGTTTTCCTCTTCTTTCTTTCGAGAAAGAGCATTTTCCTCTTCTTTCTTTCGAGAAAGAGCATTTTTTCTGACATTCTTCACATACCGATCGAATGCCACACGCATTGCATAGAGATATGAAAAAGTGGAAAGTTCGCCATTAACGATCGGTGTGCTCTTCCCAAATGGACGATAAAAATCATACGAATCCTGAGTAAATACACCCGTATTAGTAAAATCCAAATTCAAAAGGCGAGGATTATCTTTTATCAACATTGCTACTGCGCCTGCACCCTGAGTGGGTTCGCCACTGCTATTAAGATCATATTTCGCCTCATCCGCGCAAACAACGATGCCAACTTTATCTTTGTTCATTTTAGATAGAACCCAATTGCACGTATCAAAAAGCGAATAAGAGCCTCCCAGGCATGCAAATTTATTTTCTAATCCCTGCACGTGGTTAAATTCTACGCCAAGATTTTCTTCTAATTTTTTGATTACAAAACAGACGAGTGGCTTTGATTCATCGATGCTGCTTTCCGTGGCGGCATACAGGCGTCCTATATCTCTTGCATCGAGATTATTCTTATTTATGAGCTCGAGGATAGCGTCCGAGGCTACTGTTATCACATCTTCATCTTCTGTAAAGATGCCCATCTTCCTTATTCCAATGCCATCGGTAAATTTTTCTCGGGGAACGCCGCGAAGATCAGCTAGGTCTCCCGTCTCTATATATCTCTTGGGAACACAAATTGCAAGATCATCTATACCAACGTCCTCAAAAACCGAAGGTTTTTGGGATACGACAAAATCTTTGATTTTGTCTCTCGAAAATGTCCCATTTTCGCATACAGAAATCTCCGATTTCTGACCACTCTTCATCTTCGATATCTCCTTTCTTCATGAGTTCTTTTATGGTATTTAAAAATCTTTTGCATTTTAAAACAAAGATCTTAATTTAGAGAAACTCCACGGAAGATGTCCTTGACCCGCAGTAAACACATCTCAGGGACAATGGGTCTTTCGATTCCACTTTAAACCTCGTGACCACGTGTTCATCCATATTGGTGATACAATTTTGGTTTTTACATCTGATTATCCCATTTATGAATTTTGGAACGCTCACTCTATACTTCTCTACCACATCATACTCCTCAACGATGTTTATCGTCGCGTTTGTGGCGATGAGGGCTATCTTATTCAACTCCCCCTTCTCGAGTCTTCTATCTTCCACCTTCACGATATCTTTCTTTCCCATCTCTCTACTTGAAACGTTCATCGCCATACTCACGGTCTCTTCAGACGGGGATTTTATCTTGAGAACCTTCAAGACGTTCAAAGCTTGACCAGACATTATGTGGTCGATGACCGTTCCATCCTTTATTGGTTCGACCCTCAATTTTTCTCTCTTCATTTAAAAATCTCCGTGTAAAAATCTTCGATTTGCAATCATTCAAATCCCCCAAGAATCAGCCCCAGAATTGCCATTCTCACAACTACACCATACTTTGTTTGAAGAAAATACCTTGCATACTTCGTGTCGTCAACATCCGGGTCTATCTCTCCCGTCCTCGGCAGGGGGTGTAATATTATCAAATCTTCTTTTACCCCCCCTTCCAATATATCTTTCGTTATCTTATAGCTCCCAGAAACCTTCTCGTACTCCAGTATATCTGGAAATCTCTCTCTCTGGATTCTCGTCACATAAAGAACGTCCAAATCTTCGATGACCTCTTCTATCTTATCACATTCCTCGTAACTGATCTTTTTATCGTCTAAATCCTCTTTTATCTCTTCTGGTAAGCTAAGATCGGGGGGTGAGATGAAGGTCATATCTATTCCATACATAGAGAGCGCGTAAACGAGGGAATGAACGGTCCTTCCATATTTTAGATCTCCGAGAATACCAATATTTGCTCCATCAAGTTTGCTCTCTTTCTTTATGGTATATAAGTCCAAGAGCGTCTGGGTTGGATGTTGCCCCGTGCCGTCTCCGCCATTTATGATCGGAACGTCCGATATCTCGGAGGCGTATCTCGCGGCTCCATCGCTTGGATGTCTCAATACCATCACATCGGCATATTTAGAGATCACCTTAATCGTGTCCGAGAAAGTTTCTCCCTTCTTTACCGATGTAAGCTCCGTTGGGCCCATATCTATACATCTTCCACCGAGTTCATACATCGCCGACTCAAAGGACATTCTCGTCCTTGTGCTCGGCTCAAAGAAGAGTATAGAAAGAATTTTTCCACTTAAAAGACCAAATTTACTGTCTAAATCTTTTTCTATACCATCAGAAACCTTCAAAATGTGATCTATCTCCTCTCTTGAAAAATCATTTATCGAGATCACGTCTCTACCTTTGAGCGTTCCTCTCATTGCCACCATGAATTGTAAATCTTTCAAGCACTTATATCTTTCCGAGCTTTTGATAACCCGGGAAGAATCTTCGCACGAGATGGCACAGAGCCATATTTTTATATGATGGGGTCTTAAACTTTATCAGGTAAGTTTACTATGAAGATTGAGTATTTTTGGTGGTCATATGACAAATAGAGTAAAGATCGTCACCGACGCATCGGATCTAGTTCCTCTCATCAGAATCTTTAACTCAAAGGTGCATAAAAGGGTATTTGATGAGCTCTTAAAGGGATGGAAGACTAAAAAGGAGTTAGACGAGGTCGTTAATGAGGATGTGGCGAGAAGCCTTGAACTTCTCAGAAGGGGAAAGTTAATAGAGGGCAGGTGGAAAACGCCAAAAAATGGGGAAATACCCGAAATGGAGTTTGAAACGGCTTACCCCATGTTCCAAGCGGATTTTCAATGTACCTTAAAAGAATTGGGCGATCTCATAAATATAGCTCTGATAGATTGGGAGGCATTTAAAGGATATGAGTTGGAGATAATGGAGCAGGTAAAAAAAGGAAATCGATCGATCCGAGATATATGTAGGGAATTGGCCCTTACACCACGGTTCTTGAAAGGGGTAATGAAGAGATCATCCATCCTATCGTTGAGAGGGCAAAGAGTGGAGATGGTCGGCGATGCCACTATTACTGAAAAATAAAAAGAATAGTACAAAATTTCAGATTTTGGTGGAAGTGGCATCCGGTCAGCCAAACATCAGACAGAAAGATATTGCTAAAAAGTTGGATATAACTCCCCAGGCAGTATCTGAATACATAAAAGAGATGGTTAAAGAGAGAACGATCTTCTCACCGCGCAAAGGAAGATACTATATAACGAAAGAGGGCATAGAATATATAACCAAGAATGTAAACGAACTGAAAAATTATGCAACATTCATACTGGATGATGTGATTAGAATTATAGATGTTTCTACTGCGATTGCAGACGGTGAGATAAAAAAGGGGGATTTGGTCGGGCTTTATTTAAAAAAAGGCATACTTTATGCACATTCTGGAGCAAAAAGTTCCAATCGGGGAGCGATCGGAGAATCCGTGTATGATGTATTGGATGGGGAGGACGTCGGCGTAAAAGATATAAAAGGTTTTATAGAGATGGAGGAGAAGGAGGTAAAGATTATAAAGATACCAAATATAAAAGATGGTGGTAGCAGGAGGGTAAATTATCCGAGGGCAAAAAAAATTTTAATGGGTGTGGATTTCATCTCTGTTCTTGGTTTAGAGGCGTATACAGTATTAAAAAAGTCAAATCTCAAGATGGATTCCTTTTTTGGCGCGGTGGAAGCGGCGAGAGATGCCGCAAAGCACGGCATGAGTTCTGCTATTCTCTGCCCAGATGATGAGGTAGAGAGGGTTATAAATGGGCTTAAGAGGATGGGATCGAGATATACGTTGGAGAGCGTTATAGATGAGTGATAGAGCATTCACAAAGATGATCCAGTCTTTAAATGGACATNTCCCAAAGAGAAGAAAGATGCTTGCTGTGCTTTTAAAGGAAGATCTCCCCCATATAGAGGGAAGAGATGGATCAACACATGTCTTTAAGAGAGATGAACTGAAGAAGATCGTGGAGATCTTATCCGAAGAAGAGTATGAAAAAATACTCCTACCAATTTATATAGAATTAAATTCGGATTACGGGAGGGGTGCAGGTAGGATAAACGGAAAGATAGACTGCAATCTCGTCAAGAGCATTATAAAAGTTGAGAGTAAAAGAGAAGATGAGTTGATACTCTATGCCGATGATGTGAGGGCACTCAGGAAGAATCTTCCCACGACGACCCAATACATCTTTGGCATGAGGTGAAGAATGGATTAGAGGGAGGGCCAATATGCCTTATGAAGGAATGATATTTAGACCCCCAAGTGAAGCGAGAAGCCTTATCGTTCAGACCACCGTAGGGTGTTCCTGGAATAAGTGTACGTTCTGTGCTATGTACCGCGGGAAAAGATTTAGAATAAAATCATATGATGAGATATTTGACGATGCGATCTCGGCAAAGATGATCTATGAAGAGCCACATAGGGTTTTTCTTGCCGATGGAGACGCCCTTGCCATAGATACGGCATCACTTTTAAAGATACTCGATATGTTATACGAAACTTTCCCAAATTTGGAGAGGGTTAGCAGCTATGCCAGTCCCCTAAGCATCCTTGAGAAGAGTGCAGATGATCTAATAGAATTGAGAGAAGCTGGTCTTAAGATGGTATATCTTGGAGTGGAGACGGGAGATGATCAACTCTTAAGAACGGTGGCGAAGGGTGTAAGTGCAGAAGAGATGCTTGAATCTGGGAAAAAAGTGGTAAAATCGAAGATAAAACTATCCACTACTATACTTCTCGGACTGGGTGGACAGGAGAGGAGTGAGATACACGCGAGAGAGACCGCAAAGATTTTGAGCGAGATGGATCCGGATTACATAGGCGCTTTGACTCTCATGGTTATTCCCGGAACTCCTATGTATAACAAGGTTAGAGAGGGAAAGATGACGCTTTTAACACCAAAAGAATCAATTTTAGAGTGCAAAAATATGGTAAAAAATCTAAAAGTTAGCAACTGCGTCTTCAGGAGTAATCATGCATCCAACTATCTGCCTATCGGAGGAACGCTTCCTTGGGACAAAGAGGCATTGATAAAGACGATGGAAGACGTGCTAAAGAATGATAGAAAAGATTTATTGAGACGGGAAGATATGAGGGCATTGTAATCTAAAAATTGGAGGAATTTTCTTGGGGAGCACAGATTTGTATTTGATTGGAGAAGCGTTGATTGGGGAAGGAGATGAATTGGCACACGTGGATTTGATGATCGGGGGAAAGGAGGGACCGGTGGGTATGGCATTTACAAATGGGATGGTAAATCTCTCGAGAGGTCACACGCCGCTACTCTCTGTTATAAGACCAAATTTACCGACGAAACCTTCCACGCTGATCGTTCCAAAGGTCACCATACAAGATATGGAGGATGCGAATAAGATATTTGGCCCTGCACAGACGGCGGTGGCAAAGGCGGTTGCAGATTCCGTTGAAGAAGGAGTGATACCGAGAGATATAGTGGAGAAGATCGTTGTGGTTGTGAGTGTCTTTGTCCATCCTGCGGCGAAGGATTACGAGAAGATATACAGGTACAACTATGGGGCAACCAAGCTTGCGATTCAGAGGGCGTTTGAGTCTTTCCCAGATGTGGATACCGTTTTATACGAGAAAGACCGTTCAACACATCCCATCATGGGATTCAGGGTAACTAAATTATGGGATCCACCATATCTACAAGTTGCATTGGATCTAACCGATATAGATAAAGCCCTAAGCGTTGTAAGTCAACTACCCGATAGTGATCATCTGATATTGGAGGCAGGAACGCCGCTCATAAAGAGATACGGCATAGACGTTGTAAACAGATTGAGGGAAAATAAACCAGGAATATTCATCGTCGCTGATTTAAAAACGTTAGATACGGGCAATTTAGAGGTTAGGATGACTGCGGATGCTTCTGCGGATGCAGTGGTGATATCAGGACTCGCACCTGTATCAACGATTGAAAAATCTATCAAAGAGGCTAAAAAAACTGGCATTTACTCTGTCATCGATATGTTAAACGTAAAGGACCCACTTGGGGTTTTAAAGAGCCTCTCTATGAATCCAGATGTGGTGGAGATACATAGAGCCATAGACAACGAATCAAGTGAGAAAGAACGATGGGATCTTATAGAAAAGATAAAAAAGGAGTTTAGCGACATATTGGTTGGGGTAGCAGGTGGCATAAGACCAGAAAACTGTCAAGAGGCACTAGAAAGTGGAGCTGATATCTTAATAGCCGGCAGGGCGATAACTGCGGCAAAAGACGTTGAAGGAGCCGCAAGAAAATTCTTGAAGATGTTTAAGGGAGAGATAGATCAGTTCAGGATCAAGACTGACTTTTGATTAGATCTATTATCTCTATCTCTTCATTTATTTTTATCGCCAGCGGGGCAAACGTCGGTCTCTCGGCCCCGGTTAAGACCTTGAAAGCCTCGAATGCCTGCAGATATCTCATGATAAGGTGAGAATATGTATCAAATTTTAGCCCTTCGAACCTTGAGAGATCCAGATCATCGTAGCCATAGCCGTCTGGAAGGATCACGGTGATCACCTTTCCAGTGATGAGCGGTATTCCAAGGTCAGAAGCCATTTCACAGGCAAATCTCTCATCTTGATGGCCACATATCATAAGGTCACATCTCTTGAGAATATTTTTCATATATCTTTTATCTCTCTTAAATACCGCCTCTTTTATATTTTTAAACCCCATTTTGAGGAGTATCTCACTTAAAGGCGAGCTGAAGGTTGCAACGGTGCATCTGCACAACAAATCCTCGTATCTTCCGATCTTTTCTAGCAAGTAACTCCTCTCGTTATACTTCTTTCTCTTTGTTGTGGTTAGACATATAGATAAAGCTTTATATAATTTGATCCAAGCATTGCAAAAGATGAAGATCATAGATAAATTATATTGGTATCCCGAGAGAGGATTCATGGATTGCAACACATACGTGATAGGAGACGCGATCATAGATCCCGGATCTTCTATCTATCTGCCAGAAAAGATCTATGAGATGCAGAAAGATGGGATCGACGCGAATGAGATCGGTTGGGTCATCAACACGCATCTGCATCCCGATCATACGGGGGCAAATGATGAATTTATGGAAGATTACGGGGCAAAGATGCTCGTTTACGAGGGGGTGAAAGAGTATTTCCCAAATCCCCATCATTACTTTGGAGACGAACTAAAGATAGATGGGATCGATTTGGATATTACATTAACACCGGGGCATTCGCCGGAGAGCATCTCGATATACTTGCCAGAAGAAAAAGCGCTCATCTGTGGAGATCTGATATTTGACCGTGGGGTTGGAAGAGTGGACCTTCCCGGCGGAGATTTCAAAGAGCTAAAACGTTCCATAGAAAAGGTATCTAAGTTGGAGATAGAGTATTTACTCCCGGGGCACGGGGAGGTGATATGGGGCAAGGAAAATATCGATAAAAACTTCTCGTTNATAAGAATGTCTTACTTCTGGATGTAGATCAAGATGATGCCGATATTCATCGATCTTAATGATAAAAAAGTCGTAATATTTGGGGGAGGAGAATTAGGGGGCTGGAAGGCAAAGAAATTTCTCGAAGGTGGATGCAAAAAGATATTGATCGCCAGTAAAAATTTTTCCGAGGAGATAAAATCTTTGGAGGAGGGTGTAGAAATTATCCAAAGGGATCTTACCAAAGGATTTGAGGATCTTTTAGAGGGGGCTTTCATCGTTATTCCGGCAACAAACGATGAAAAACTCAATAACCTCATAATAGAAAAATCTATGAAGAGAGGGATTTTAACAAATCATAAGAAGGGGGACCTCTTTTTACCTTCTGTTGTGAGAGATGGAAAGATCCAGATCGCAATCTCTACAGGGGGGCAGAACCCCGCGGTATCGAAGTATCTCAGAATAAAACTCGAAGAATTTTTGAAGATGGAACTACGGAAGATGAGGGGATGATAATGAGAATCGCCCTTTTGGTAGTATCACATAAAACCGCAACGATAAAAGATATAGAGAGGATAATCTACGAAGATATCGAAGAAGCTTACTCGGATCTTGCTTCAACAAAGACAAAAGAATTTTTGATCCTTCAGACATGCCACCGATTTGAATTGTATGTAAATGCGATGTCTCCTCTTTCGGTCTTGGAAGAATACGCCAAGAAGAGAAGCATAAAGGATTGTGAGATCTTAGCTGAAAGAGACGCAATAGAACATTTGATGCGACTTTCATGTGGGTTGGAATCTCTCGTGATAGGAGAAGACCAGATCTTAGGACAGATAAAAGATGCATATATCCACTCAATTGATAAAAATTATCTGAACGATAAGCTGAAAATAATCTTTGATAGGGCGATAAAAACTGGTAAGAGAGCTAGAAAGGAGAGTAAAATTAACGAGGGTTCCGTCTCAATTGGAAGCGTCGCCGTCAGACTCGCAGAAGAAATTTTCGGTGGATTAAAGAATAAAAAAATTCTCGTTATTGGGGCAGGAGAGATCGCGACGTTGGTAGCGAAGTCCCTTTCAAATTCGGGAAAAGCCGGTAGTGTTGTCTTCGTTGCAAACAGGACGTTTGAAAATGCGAAGTGTCTCGCGTCAGAGGTTGGCGGATTTGCGGTGAGATTCGATGAGAAGGAGAGATATCTTGCCGATTCTGATCTTGTGATAACCGCGACTGGGGCCCCACACACGATATTGGATTACGACACCGTTAAGCGGGTGGTAGAAGGGAGGGATAAACCTCTCTTGATCATCGATATAGCGAACCCGAGAGACGTAGAAGAGAAGGTGGTGTCCATAAAAGGTGTTAGCCTCTATAATATGGACTCGTTGAGAGGCGTCAGCAAAACCAATTTAGAAAAGAGGATGGGAGAGATAGAAAAAGTGGAGAATTTGATAGGAAAAGAGATCGAAAGATTGGAAGAAACTTTGAGGGAGAGAGAGATAGATAATATAATCGCAAAAATTTATGATTATTCGGAAGAGATAAGAAAGAGAGAGCTTGGAAAGGCAATAGAGATGATTGATTTTCCCGATGAAAATACTGAGAAGATCATGGACGATATGGCAAGAGCGATTAAAAATAAAATTCTTGCAAAACCTGTGGAGAGGATGAGATATTTGGCGAGAAATGGAGATCTTGAATCCGTCAAGATATTTTCGGAGATCTTAAAATGAGTTTCTATGGGCTCCCACAATTCCCGAATATCCGGATGAGAAGGTTGAGGCGGCTGAATCTCATCGAGGAGACGTCTTTTAAAAAAGAGGATCTTATATATCCAATCTTCGTCGATGAGAATATAGAAGGTAGAAGAGAGATCAAATCAATGCCCGGGCAGTATAGATTCTCAATTAAAGATGCGGGCGTTGAAGCATTGGAAGTGAGAGAACTTGGAATAAGATCCGTGATTCTGTTCGGGATACCGTCGAGGAAAGACGAGATCGGAAGTGAAGCCTATAACAAAGAGGGAGTGATACAGCGGGCGATAAGAGAGATAAAAAGAGAGGTGGGAGATATAACGGTAATTGGGGACGTGTGTCTATGTGAATACACGTCTCATGGACACTGCGGTCTGATCAAAAATAAAAGAGTCCTGAACGATGAGACCCTCGAGATTCTCGGAAAAATTTCAAAGACGTATGCCGAGAGCGGAGCAGATGTGGTCGCCCCATCGGGGATGATGGATGGGATGGTAGGGCATATAAGGGAGACGTTGGATGTGAGTGGATACGAGGACGTTGCCATCATGTCCTATTCTGCAAAATACAACTCAAACTTTTATGGTCCGTTCAGGGACGCTGCCGAGTCGGGATATAAGTTTGGAGATAGATCTACGTACCAGATGAACTATAAAAATTCGGATGAGGCGATGCGGGAGATACGCCTGGATATAGCGGAGGGGGCAGATATCGTTATGGTTAAACCTGCACTTCCTTACTTAGATATAATCTATCGGGCCAAGAAAGAATTTAACTTTCCTCTGGCGGCATACAACGTCAGCGGGGAATATTCAATGGTAAAATATTCATCTTCGGTTTTGGACGAGGATAAGATCATTGAAGAGATTCTTTTATCTATAAAGAGGGCTGGGGCCGACCTTATTATATCGTATCATGCAAAGGATTTTGCCAAGCGTAAATGAAAAATGGTGGTTTAAAAATTTTAGAAAGAGGAGAAAGATTATATATTTTATAAAGAAAAAAACAGAAAGTATGGAAGAGGTAAAGGATGTTCAAAAGAATAAACCACTCGCTGGTTTCATCCTCTCGCTCATCGCCGGAATACTGATACTCTTTGGTGGAATAATGATCTTCTTCGTCCCAGGAATCATACAATCCATACCGGAATCCATACCTGAAGGTGCGATGACGGAAGAAGAGATCGAAGAGATGGAGGAAGGTATATCCATTGCGATCTCAACGTTAGATGAGATTTTAATTCCTCTCGCCATCATAGGGTTGATTTCGGGCATATTGATTATATCTGGAGCCGTTTTAGGTTACCAAGGCAAAAATATGCTCGGAGGTCTATTGGTGTTGATCCCCTCCGTCTTTTATATTCCTGCTATAGTAGGGATAATTGGGGTGATAGGTGGTGCCCTCATCATCTGGAGGCTGGAGAAGAGGTGAAGAGTTCCGACTTATATAAAATTGCAAAAGAATCGATGCCTGGAGGTGTGAGCAGCCCCGTCAGAGCATTTGAACCAAATCCGATATACATAAAAGAATCGAGGGGCTCCAAATTAATAGATGTCGAGGGAAGAGAATACATAGACTACTGTATGGGTTTTGGCCCCCTAATTCTTGGTCATAAGAACCCGGACGTATTAGATGCTGTTAGGAAAAGATTGGAAAGAGGCTGGCTCTATGGGACCCCGATAGAAGAGGAGATAGAGCTTTCAAAGTTGATAAAAAAACATTTTAAAAGTATAGACATGTTGAGATTCGTCAATACCGGGACCGAGGCCACTATGTCCGCAATAAGGCTCGCGAGAGGATTTACTGCAAGAGATAAAATCATAAAGATAGGAGGAGGGTTCCATGGCGCTCACGATACCGTTCTTGTAAAGACTGGAAGTGGTGGAGCGACCTTTGGTATTCCTGATAGCGCCGGCGTTCCGAAAGAGTCGGTAAAAAATACGATTCAGATTCCTTTCAATGATTTAGAAGCTCTATCGGATGTTCTGGATGATCATAAAGAGGAGATAGCTGCACTCATAATTGAACCTGTCATGGGAAATGTCGGCGTGATCTTACCCAAAGACGATTACTTGAGAGAGGTTAGAAGTTTGACGAGAGAGAACGACGTTCTATTGATATTTGACGAGGTCATAACGGGCTTCAGAATATCTCTCGGAGGGGCACAGGAATATTTTGGGATAGATCCAGATTTAACGACGCTTGGGAAGATAGTTGGTGGGGGATTTCCAATCGGAATTTTTGGGGGTAAAAGAGAGATAATGGAGAACGTAGCACCAGAGGGAGATGTTTATCAGGCGGGGACGTTCAGCGGAAATCCAATATCGCTTACTGCAGGAATAAAGACGATAGAGATACTGGAAAGGATTTTAAACGATATAAATGAGAAAGGGCGAATAATGGGGAAGTCATTGGCCGGGATTGCAGAAGAGAAAGGATATTTCTTCTCTGGGATAGCATCGCTCTTCAAGGTATTTCTTACAGAGAAAGGAGAGAGGGTCGAGAACTATGAAGACGCGATCAAGTGCGATAAAAGAAGATATATGGAATTCTTTAAGAGGATGCTCTCCTGTGGCATCTATCTGCCTCCCTCCCAGTTTGAGACGAACTTTCTCTCTCTCGCGCATTCCAGAGAGGACATAGAAAGAACACTGGAGGCCTATAAAAATTGCCTCTGATCGTGGGAACAAGGCGGAGTAAATTAGCACTCGTACAGACTTATTTGGTCAGAGATAGATTAGAAGAGAGAGGATATGACGTTGATATAAAAAAAATCGTAACAGAGGGAGATGAAAGAAAAGAGATCGGAGAGATGGGCGCATTCGTCAATGAGATAAACAGACAACTCATGAAGGGAGATATAGATGTGGCAGTCCACAGTTTAAAGGATGTCCCAA
>JGI24025J20009_10001026_pt1 | contig 21469 bp, 22 predicted proteins | sample Cruoilmetagenom3_FD_20009 | JGI IMG/M metagenome (IMG submission 20009) | reverse complement strand
GGCTCACGCCCTATGAATACATCTGTAAGATCTGGACTTCTGAGCCGGATCGATTCATCCTGAACCCGATCCACCAGATGCCGGGACTAAACACCTAGGCGCATCGCCTCTTGTTCACCGAATCTTAGTGTGAAATGATTCCTGTAAGAGCAGATCAATAAAATCTTACAGGAATTCCATGGACGGCGCTGCCACGCTTCTTCGGGACGTTTTCGGCTATGATGCTTTCCGCCCCGGTCAGGCGGAGATCGTCGAGGCTGTCTTTACAGGACAGAACGTGCTGGCCATCATGCCCACGGGTGGCGGTAAATCCCTTTGTTTTCAACTGCCTGCGCTGATGCGCGACGGGGTGACGGTGGTTGTCTCGCCGCTGATCGCCCTGATGCGCGACCAAGTGCGCGGCCTGCGCGAAGCGGGGGTCGAGGCGGGCGCGCTGACATCCGGGAACACCGAGGAAGAAACCGACGCGGTTTGGCGCGCCTTGGACGAGGGGCGGCTGAAGCTGCTGTATATCGCGCCCGAACGGCTGGCGGCGGGGTCCGCCATGGGGATGCTGCGGCGGATCAACGTCAATCTTATCGCCGTGGACGAGGCGCATTGCGTCAGCCAGTGGGGCCATGATTTCCGCCCCGATTACCTGCGCATCGGGGAATTGCGCCGCGTGCTGAACGTGCCCCTGGCCGCCTTTACCGCGACGGCTGATGCCGAAACCCGCGAGGAAATCGTCAAGCGCCTGTTCGACGGGCAGCTGCCGCAGACCTTTCTGCACGGGTTCGACCGGCCCAACATCCACCTTGCATTCGCCGCCAAGGACAGCCCGCGCCGGCAGATCCTGTCCTTTGCCGCGGCGCGCAAGGGGCAGTCAGGCATCGTCTATTGCGGCACCCGTGCCAAGACCGAAACGCTGGCGAAGGCGCTACGCGATGATGACCATTCCGCCCGCCACTATCACGGCGGCATGGACCCGAACGAGCGCCGCCAGGTCGAAACCCGTTTCAGCCAGGAGGACGGGTTGATCGTCGTGGCCACGGTCGCCTTTGGCATGGGCGTGGACAAGCCTGATATCCGTTGGGTTGCCCATGCCGATCTGCCCAAATCGATCGAGTCCTATTATCAGGAAATCGGCCGCGCGGGCCGCGATGGTGCACCCGCAGAAACCCTGACCCTGTTCGGCCCTGATGACATCCGCCTGCGCCGCACCCAGATCGACGAGGGCCTTGCCCCGCCGGAACGCCGTGTCGCGGACCATGGTCGCCTGAATGCCCTTCTGGGGCTGGCAGAGGCGTTGGAATGTCGCCGCCAGACACTACTGGCCTATTTCGGCGAAGACTCGGCCCCTTGCGGGCATTGTGACCTGTGCGACAAGCCGGCGGAAACCTTTGATGCCACCCAAGCCGTGCGCAAGGCACTTTCCGCCGCGCTCCGGACCGAGGAATGGTTCGGCGCGGGCCACCTGATCGACATCCTGATGGGCAACGCCACCGACAAGGTGCGGCAAAAGGGCCATGATGACCTGCCCACTTTCGGCGTGGGCCGCGAATATTCGAAACCGCAATGGCAGGCGATTTTCCGGCAGATGATGGGCCATGACCTGATGCGCCCCAACCCCGACCGTCACGGTGCGCTGACCATGACCGATGCGGCGATCCCAATCCTGAAGGGCGAGGCAGGGATCACCCTGCGCGCCGACAGCGTCAAACGCCCCGACCGCCGCCCTGCCGTCAAGACGCTGGTGAATGACGAAGACGCGCCGCTTTTGTCCGCCCTAAAGGCGAAACGCCGCGCCTTGGCCGAGGCGGCGAATGTTCCAGCCTATGTGATCTTCAACGATAAGACCCTGATCGAAATGGCAGAAACCCGCCCCCAGACGCTGGACCAGATGGCGCGTATTTCTGGCGTGGGGGCCAAGAAGCTGGAACGCTACGGCCGCGATTTTATAGGCGTGATCAATTCTGACGCGGCGCAGATGCACCCGATGCGGCGCAAGATGGCTGGCAAACCGCAAGGCGCATTGTTCGACCGTTTGCTGGATCTGCAAAACCAGTTGCAGCGCGGCGAGGATGGCACGCTGAAGCCGCTTAGCTGCACCCATTCCACCCTGCGCCATATCGCCGAGCGCCGCCCCGCAACCCTGTCCGAACTGGAACGCCTGCCCGGCATGGGTGCAAGAGAGGTCGAGCGTTTCGGCACGGCCTTTCTGGACGTGCTGGCCGAGGCAAGCTAGGTTTCACGGCCTGATGAAAGGAACGATGCCATGCTGATCACAGTCTCGCCCGCCAAGAAAATGGATATGACCCCGGCAGAGGGGATCACCCCCACGCGCCCCGTCTTTGCGGATGAGGCCGAGAAGCTGGCAGAGGTCGCGCGCAACCTCACCGTGGGCGATCTGATGAAGCTGATGCACATCTCGGAAAACCTTGGGAAACTGAACGCGGACCGTTTCCGCGATTTCGGCCAGATGGACGAGAAACCCGCTGTTTTGGTCTTTGCGGGGGATACCTATCAGGGATTGGAAGCAGGTTCATTGGACCCTGATGAAATGGAATTTGCGCAGTCCCACCTGCAAATCCTGTCCGGACTTTACGGCGTGCTGCGGCCCCTTGATGCGATCCAGCCTTACCGCCTGGAAATGGGCAGCCGTCTGAAAACCGGGCGCGGCAAGAACCTGTATGAATGGTGGGGCGCGCGCATTTCCGAAGAGCTGAACAAGCGTGCCGCCGCCATCGGCACCGATACGCTGGTCAATTGCGCCTCTCAGGAATATTTCGGCGCGGTCGATCTGGGCGCGCTTTCCCCCCGCGTCATCACCCCCGTGTTCATGGAGGAAAAGCCCGGCGGACCCAAGATCGTGTCCTTCTATGTCAAGCGCGCGCGCGGGGCGATGGCGCGGTTCATCATCCAGAACCGCCTGACCGACCCGGCGCAGTTGCGCGATTTCGATACTGGCGGATACCAATTCCAGCCCGATATGTCGGATGCGGACAAGCCTGTATTCATTCGTCCCGCCGACGCGGCTAAAGCTGCCTGAAACAAGGATGACACGGATGCACGCCGAAGCCATGGAACTGCCGACCATCACACCCGACCTGCCTGCGCCGCAGGCCTTTGATGACGCGGAAAAGGCCGTCGCGCATCTGGAAAAGCTGTACGAGGTCGCAACCCGTTTTCTGTGCGACAACTTCCTTGCCACGCTGAAAACCGGCGCGCCCGCGCATCGCTATCGCGCATTCTACCCCGAAGTGCGGATCACCACGGCCAGCTTTGCCCAGATCGACAGCCGGCTGTCGTTCGGCCATGTGGCGGTCCCCGGCACCTATGCGGCGACCATTACGCGGCCCGATCTGTTCCGCCATTACCTGTGCCAACAGATCGGGATCTTGCTGCAAAACTACTCGGTCCCCGTGACGGTGGGCGTGTCGGATACGCCGATGCCGGTGCATTTCGCCGTGGCGAACGACGCCACCCTGTTTGTCCCTCAAGAAGGCGCGGCGGATTTCACCCTGCGCGACGTGTTCGACGTGCCGGACCTGACCACCACCAATGACGACATCGTCAACGGCACCTATGTCACGCCCCCCGATGGGGCCGGTCCATTGGCGCCTTTTTCCGCGCAGCGGGTCGATTACTCGCTTGCTCGTCTGGCCCATTACACCGCCACCGATCCCGAGCATTTCCAGAACCACGTTCTGTTCACCAACTACCAGTTCTACGTGGCCGAGTTCGAAGGATACGCGCGCAAGATGCTTGCCGATCCGGATAGCGGCTACACCGCCTTTATCAGCACCGGCAATGTCACGATCACAAGCGCGGAGGAACCGCTGCATACCCCCGCCAAGATGCCGCAAATGCCGACCTATCACCTGAAGCGCGCAGACGGGTCGGGGATCACGCTGGTGAATATCGGGGTTGGCCCGTCGAACGCGAAAACCGCCACCGACCATATTGCCGTGCTGCGCCCGCATGCGTGGCTGATGGTGGGGCACTGCGCGGGGTTGCGAAATTCGCAATCGCTTGGCGATTTCGTGCTGGCCCATGCCTATCTGCGCGAAGACAAGGTGCTGGACGATGACCTGCCCGTCTGGGTGCCCGTTCCCGCCCTAGCCGAGATCCAGATCGCGCTTGAAAATGCCGTGACCGAAGTGACCGAGCTGACCGGCTATGACCTGAAACGGGTGATGCGCACCGGCACCGTTGCCAGCGTGGACAACCGCAACTGGGAATTGCGCGACCAGACCGGCCCGGTGCAGCGCCTCAGCCAGTCGCGGGCGATTGCCCTGGATATGGAAAGCGCCACGATTGCGGCCAACGGCTTCCGGTTTCGGGTGCCCTATGGCACGCTGTTGTGCATTTCGGACAAGCCGCTTCATGGCGAATTGAAGCTGCCGGGAATGGCCTCGGATTTCTATAAAACGCAGGTCTCGCGGCATTTGATGATTGGCATTCGCGCGATGGAACATTTGCGCGATATGCCGCTTGAAAGGCTCCACAGTCGCAAATTGCGCTCTTTTGAGGAGACCGCGTTCCTTTGACCTTGGGGAAGGCGACGAAAAAAGCGCGATTTCCCCTTGTCTCATGACACTAATCGTTGTGTTAAGCCACCATATACAGTTAAATCACGACCCATGAGGCCCTAATAGTCGGGCAAGACGAGGAGACAAATATGTCCAAACCGATGACCAAAACCCAACTTGTGGCCGCACTGGCCGAAGAAATGGGCAGCGACAAGAAAACCGCAACCGGCGCACTGGATGCCGTGGTTGCAATCATCACCCGCGAAGTTTCGGGTGGCGGCGCAGTGACCCTGCCCGGCGTCGGCAAAATCTATTGCCGCGAGCGCCCCGAGCGCATGGTGCGCAACCCCGCCACTGGCGAGACGATGAAGAAAGAGGCCGACAAGGTTGTGAAAATGACTATCGCGAAAGCGCTGAAAGACAGCGTGAACGGCTGATCTTGCATTCGTCGCAAAGTTTCGAGAGGGTCGCCCGCAACGGCGGCCCTTTTTCGTTGGAGTACAAATGAATCTGCGCGCAATCCTGATGGGGCTGGCTTTTGCCCTCATGTGGTCCTCGGCCTTTACCTCGGCGCGGGTGATCGTTGCCTATGCCCCGCCCTTGGCGTCGCTTTCCTTGCGCTTTCTGGTGTCGGGCATTCTGGGTGTGCTGATTGCCCTGGCGCTAGGGCAAACCTTCAAGCTGACGCGCGCGCAATGGCAGGCGACGGTGATTTTCGGCATCTGTCAGAACGCGCTGTATCTGGGGCTGAACTTCATGGCGATGCAATGGGTCGAGGCGTCGCTGGCGTCGATCATCGCATCGACCATGCCACTGATGGTCGCCTTTGCCGGTTGGATCGTGTTCCGCGACCGGCTGCCGCGGCTTGGCGTGGCGGGGCTGGTGCTGGGGGTGCTTGGCGTCGGCCTGATCACGGGCGCGCGGCTTGAGGCGGGCGTTGACCCGCTTGGCCTGATGCTGTGCCTGCTTGGCGCGGCGGCGCTGACGGTGGCCACGCTGTCGGTGCGCGGCGCGTCGTCGGGCGGGAACGTGATGATGATTGTGGGGTTGCAAATGCTGGTCGGCGCGGCCTGCCTTGCCGTGGTGTCCGCAGCCATCGAACCGGTCGAGGTGCAGATGTCTTGGCAACTGGTCGTTGCCTTTCTTTACACCACGCTGGTCCCCGGGCTTGCCGCCACATGGGTCTGGTTCACGCTGGTTGGCATGATCGGGCCGGTCAAGGCGGCGACCTTCCACTTCCTCAACCCGTTCTTCGGGGTCGCCATCGCGGCGGCGTTGCTTGGGGAAAAGCTGGGCGCTTTGGATGTGGTCGGCGTTGTGGTCATCGCCGCCGGCATTCTGGCGGTGCAACTATCAAAACAAAAGACCTAGGCCCGCCAGCCGATCAAAAACGTCAGTGTGAAAAAGGCGCCAGTCGTGGCCCCTAAAAGCGCAAGCGAGGCCAGCCCCTCGTAACCGTAATCCTGCGACAGGATCGTGTAGATCCCGAACATGGGCATTGCGGCGGACAGGATCAGCGCGGTCGCCAAGTCGCCTTGCGGCATGGCCATCCCGATACCGGCCAACCCGATGATCAGCGCAAATGTAATGGCTGGATGAACAAGCAATTTGCCGATCACGATCTCGGTCGCCAGTATGCGGTTGCCCCTCATCGGTAGGCCCACAAGTGCGCCGCCGATCACGAACAGGGCAAGCGCCGAGGCAGAACTTGCCTGCATATCCAGCACCCTGACCAGAACGGCGGGAAGGGGCGCACCCGTCACCGAAACGGCCAGCCCAAGGATAAGGCCGATGACCATGGGGCGCTTGAGCACGCTAAACAGCAGCGCGGGCAGGGCGATGTTCAGAACATATTTCCCCAGCACACGCATATCCGCGCCCGCGAACAGGCCAAAACGCACCGTGCCATAACCCAATGCAATCATCGCAAAGATTGGCAGCGTGATAAGCAGGATGTCACCCAAGGGTTCAGCCGATCTTGCCGCGGTTCTCGCCGATCTTGCCGCCGATCTGGCCACGGTGCAGCAGCATGTGGTCAAGGATCACACAGGCCATCATCGCCTCGCCCACGGGGACGGCGCGGATGCCGACGCAGGGGTCGTGACGGCCCTTGGTTATGATCTCGACCGACTGGCCCGATTTTGTGATGGTCTGGCGCGGTTTCAGGATGGACGAGGTCGGTTTGACCGCGAAGCGCACCACAAGATCCTGCCCCGTGGAAATGCCGCCTAGGATACCGCCCGCGTGGTTCGACGAATAGACCGGCTGCCCGTCATTGCCGAGAAAAATTTCGTCCGCGTTTTCTTCGCCGGTCAGGGACGCGGCGGCCATGCCCTCGCCGATCTCGACACCCTTCACGGCGTTGATCGACATCATCGCGGCGGCCAGATCTGTGTCGATCTTGCCATAGACCGGCGCGCCCAGGCCCGCGGGAACGCCCTTGGCGACCACCTCTACCACGGCGCCAACGGAATTGCCGGACTTGCGCAGGGCATCCATGTAATCGGCCCATTCACCCGCAGCGACCGCATCAGGCACCCAGAACGGGTTTTCGTCGATCTGGTCCCAATCGAACCGTGCGCGGTCTATCACGTGCGGGCCGATCTGGGTCATGTAACCCTTGATCTCGACCTGCGGGGCCAATGCGCGGATCGCCTCGCGCGCAAGACCGCCCGCCGCCACGCGCGCCGCCGTTTCCCGCGCCGAGGACCGCCCCCCGCCGCGATAATCGCGGATTCCGTATTTCTGCCAATAGGTGATATCGGCATGGCCGGGGCGGAATTTCTCGGCGATGTCGCCGTAATCCTTCGACCGCTGGTCGGTGTTTTCGATCATCAGCTGGACGGGGGTGCCGGTGGTCACGCCCTCGAACACACCGGACAGGATTTTAACCTGATCGGGTTCGCGACGCTGCGTGGTGTACTTGTTCTGGCCCGGTTTGCGCTTGTCCAGCCATTGCTGGATCATCTCCTCGGAAATCGGCACGCCGGGAGGGCAGCCATCTACGGTGGCACCAAGCGCAGGCCCGTGGCTTTCGCCCCAGGTGGTGACGCGGAAAAGATGTCCAAACGAATTCAGGCTCATGGCAACGGCTCCTTTGGCATTCCGTCTATCGGGCGCGCGGCATGGCCTCAAGTGAATTTGCCTTGAAGCGGCGCTGCGCCCGTCCTAGGTTATGCCTCACCTCGGGGTGCCGTGCTGCTAGCAGGGCTGAGATGCGCAAGCGAACCCGTTGAACCTGAACCGGTTAGAACCGGTGGAGGGAAGGTAAGGACATCACTCCTGCTTTTGCCCCGCCCGCAACATATGGAACGATGTCATGATGAAACATCTCACTCTGGTTACGGGACTTGTCGCAGCCACTTCTGCTGTGGCCGAGACCCCCGTTCTGAACGTCTATACCTACGATAGTTTCGTGTCCGACTGGGGCCCCGGCCCGGCGGTGGAAGAGGCCTTTGAAAAGGTCTGCGGCTGCGATCTGCAATTCACCGGCGCGGGGGATGGCGCGGCGCTTTTGGCGCGTCTGAAACTTGAAGGCGCACGAACAGAGGCCGACGTGGTGCTTGGCCTCGATACCTCGCTGATCGGCGCGGCACGGGAAAGCGGGCTGTTCGCACCGGCCAGCGTTTCGGCCGACTATACCCTGCCCGTGGCTTGGTCCGACGACATGTTCGTGCCTTTCGACTGGGGCTATTTCGCTTTCGTCGGTAACAAGGGCGGCAAGTCCCCAAGCAGCATTGCCGAACTGGCCGCATCCGACGCCAAGATCATCATTCAAGACCCGCGCTCGTCCACGCCCGGCTTGGGGCTGCTGATGTGGGTCAAGGCTGCTTACGGGGATGACGCACCGCAAATCTGGGCCGATCTGTCTGATAATATCGTCACGGTTACAAAGGGTTGGTCCGAGGCTTACGGGCTTTTCCTTGAAGGCGAAGCTGACCTGGTGTTGTCCTACACGACCTCGCCCGCCTATCACCTGATTGCCGAGGAGGATGATAGCAAACAGGCGCTGCCCTTCACCGAGGGCCATTACATGCAGATTGAGGTTGCCGGTAAAGCCGCCGCCACCGACCAGCCCGAACTGGCCGATCAGTTCCTGCAGTTCGTGGTGTCGGATGCGTTCCAACAGGTCATTCCCACGACCAACTGGATGTATCCTGCCGTCACGCCCGCCGCGGGCCTGCCCGAAGGGTTCGACACGCTGATCCAGCCGGAAAAATCCTTGCTGATCGCGTCGGATCAGGCTGACGCGCTGCGGGACGTGGCCTTGGGTGAATGGCTGGCGGCCCTGTCCAAGTGAGGCAGGTTGCGCCGGGATTGCTGGTCGCCACGTTGATCGCGGCGATCGTTCTGGGTGCATTGTCGGCTGTGCTTTGGCGCGCGGGGGGCGGGTCCGGCCTTGGGCCTGCGGATATTGCCGCGCTCAAGTTTACGTTGGTTCAGTCTGTTTTATCCAGCGTTATCAGTTGCGTGCTAGCGATTCCCGTTGCGCGGGCCCTTGCGCGGCGGGCTTTTGTCGGACGGGGTTTGCTGATCACCTTGCTGGGCGCGCCCTTCATCCTGCCGGTCATCGTTGCGGTGCTGGGTCTGACAGCAGTGTTTGGCCGAGCGGGGGTGATCAGCGCGGCGCTTGGCTGGTTTGGGCTGCCGCCGGTACAGATATACGGGCTGCACGGGGTGGTGCTAGCCCATGTGTTTTTCAACCTGCCGCTGGCGACGCGGATATTGCTGCAAGGCTGGCTTTCGATCCCGTCTGAAAGGTTCCGGCTGGCTGCATCGCTGGGGATGGGCGCGGGGCCGGTGGCGCGGGTGTTGGAATACCCGATGTTGCGGTCTTTTCTGCCCGGCGCACTGGTGATTGTGTTCGCCCTGTGCCTGTCCAGCTTTGCCGTGGCGCTGACGCTGGGTGGCGGTCCGCGCGCCACGACCGTGGAACTGGCGATATACGAGGCGTTTCTGTTCGATTTTGACTTGGGCCGTGCGGCGGTGTTGGCAAGCGTCCAGATGGGGTTGGTCGTGCTGGCCGCCATTGCCGCGCTGCGTTGGTCGGGGGCCGAGGGGTTCGGCGCGGGGATGGACCGTACCATCCGCCGGCGCGATGCGGAAACGCCGCTGCTGAAAGCGCAGGATTTCCTTGTATTGCTGGGGGTTACGCTTTTTCTGGTGCTGCCCCTGCTGATGATCTTGCTGCGGGGTTTGCCGGGATTGATGGACTTGCCGGGGACGGTTTGGGCGTCGCTACAAACCTCGGCTATTGTAGTTTTCTTCAGTATTATCATTGGGGTAGGGGCCAGTTTCGTGCTGGCCATGGCGGCGGTGCGGCTTGGCTGGCTAGAGGGGGTGGCCCTGTTGGGCATCGCGACCTCGCCAATGGTGATCGGCACGGGGTTGTTCCTGATGATCCACCCGTTCGATGCACCAAGCCGTTATACGCTGCATGTAACGGTGGCCGCGAATGTGCTGATGGCGCTGCCGTTCAGCCTGCGTGTGATGTTACCGAAAATGCGGGAAATATATAATAACTACAACCGGTTGGCGATGTCCTTGGGGCTGTCCCACGGGGCGTGGATCCGGCTGGTGCTGTGGCCCAGAATGCGGCGCGTCACAGGGTTTGCGGCGGGGCTGACAGGGGCGCTTTCGATGGGGGATCTGGGCGTGATTGCCTTGTTTGCAAGCCCCGATCAGGCGACGCTGCCCTTGCAGGTGCTGCGGCTGATGGGGGCCTACCGGATGGAGGATGCGGCGGGCGCGGCGCTGCTGCTGATGTGCGCATCGCTGGCGATATTCTGGCTGTTCGATCGCGGGGGGCGCGTGGATGCTGACACTTGATAAGGTGCTGATAAAGAATGGCGATTTCCGCCTGAAAGCCGACATGTTAATCCCGCGCGGCGCATCCGTTGCGGTGATCGGACCATCGGGCGGGGGGAAGTCTACTTTGCTGGGCGCGATTGCCGGGTTCAACGAGGTCGCGGAAGGGTCGATCACGTGGAATGGAGCGGTCATATCCGACCTGCCTCCCCACAAGCGCCCCATGGCTATCTTGTTTCAGGATAACAATTTTTTCCCACATTTGACCGTCGCGCAGAATGTCGGGCTGGGGCTGGACCCGTCCTTGAAACTGACCGTCGCGCAACGTCGGCTGGTCAGCGCGGCGTTGGAGAAAACCGGCCTGCACGGGTATGAGGAGCGCAAACCGGGGAGCCTGTCCGGTGGGCAGCAGGGACGGGTCGCGCTGGCCCGCGTCCTAGTGCAGCAGCGCGAAATTATCCTTTTGGATGAACCCTTTGCAGCGCTTGGGCCAGCCCTGAAAACCGAGATGCTGACGCTTGTCCAGGACCTGACGCGCGAGATTGGCGCGACGCTTTTGATGGTCAGCCACGAACCGGAGGACGCGCGGCTGATTTGCGAGCAGACGGTTCTGGTGGCCGAAGGGGCCGCCACGGGGCCGTTCGACACGGCCAAATTGCTGGCCGATCCGCCGCAACCCTTGCGGGAATACCTGGGCGCGAATCGTTAGTTTCGTATGATTCAAGGGGGCGGATCCATGAAAACGCCCCCTGCGCCGCACGGTGCCAGCAGACCCCGTTAACGGGCAAAGAAAAACCCCGCTCCAGATAGGGCGGGGTTTTCCGTTTCAGCGATGAAAGTGGCTTATGCCTCTTTCGCCTTTTTCTTGATCGGTGCCCAGATCGACTTGTTGGTCAGGTAGAGCAAGGATGACAGCACGACCAGGAACAGCACGGCGACAAAGCCGGTCTGTTTGCGGGCCATCATCTTGGGTTCGGCGGTCCACATCAGGAAGGCAGAGACATCTTCAGCCATGTGATGGATCGAGTTGTCGTGACCATCAGCATATTCCACCGCTTCATCATAAAGGGGCGGTGGCATTGAAATCCAGCCGCCGGGGAAGGCGGTGTTTTCATAGAAGGTGGTGCCTGCTTCATCCTTGGTCTCGCCGGTGTAGCCGGTCAGGATGGACGTGATGTATTCCGGCCCGCCGGTGCCGTTGAACAGCTGGCTGAGGCCAGTGCCATAGGGACCGTGGAAACCGGCGCGTGCCTTGGCCATCAGCGACAGGTCCGGCCCCATTCCATCACCGGAAACGGTGGGGAAATTATCGGCCAGTGTGCGCGGACGGTCATCATCCAGTTCGGCATCAAAGATATCGAATCCGGCTGCATAGGCGCGCACCTGATCCTCGGGGATGCCGGGGCCAGAGGCGTCGTGCAGGTTGCGGATCGGCACGAATTTCAGCCCGTGGCAGCCTGCGCATACCTCGGTGTAGACCTGAAGGCCGCGCTGCAACTGATGCTGGTCGAATTTGCCAAACGGCCCTTCGAAGGAGAAGTCCACGTCATGGACGTGCCCTTCAGCGCCTGCGGCCATGGCCCCGCCCGTCAGGGCAAGGGAGAGGGCTGCGGAGATCGCGATCTTTTTCAGCATTTCCATTGTCCTTTCTTATTCGGCGGGGGTGCCGGATTTGCCGTAATGGGCGTTGAAGTCTTCTTCGATCGTGGCGGGTGCAGCGGTGGGTTTTTCAATCACACCCAGCAACGGCAGCAGCACGAGGAAGTAACCGAACCAGTAGGCGGCCCCGATCAGCGAGATATAGGGGTAGATGCCTTCGGTCGGCATGGCGCCAACCCAGGTCAGCACGACAAAGTCGATGGCCAGCAGCCAGAACCACCACTTGAACATCGGGCGGTAACGGCCCGAACGCACGCGGGAGGTATCGAGCCACGGCGCCAGCGCCATCACGGCGATGGCGCCGAACATGGCCAGCACGCCGAAGAACTTGGCGTCAACGATGCCGCCAGTGATCCAGCTGACAGCAGCCACAACCCAGACATCGGCGGTGAAGGCGCGCAGGATCGCGTAGAACGGCAGGAAGTACCATTCGGGCACGATATGTGCGGGCGTCGCCAGCGGGTTTGCTTCGATGTAGTTATCGGGGTGGCCCAGATAGTTGGGCATGAAGCCGACGATAGCAAAGAACACCAGCAGGACAACGGCCAGCGCGAACACGTCTTTGATCACGAAGTAGGGCCAGAACGGCAGGGTGTCTTTTTCGGCATCTGCTTTCGAGGTGCGGCGCACTTCGACACCTGTGGGGTTGTTGTTGCCCGTGGTGTGGAACGCCCAGATATGGACGGCCACCAGTGCGGCGATCACAAACGGCAGCAGGTAGTGCAGCGAGAAGAAACGGTTCAGCGTGGCGTTGTCCACCGCAGGCCCGCCAAGCAACCAAGTCTGGATCGGTTCACCGATAAAGGGAATCGCGCCGAACAGGCCGGTGATCACGGTCGCACCCCAGAAGGACATTTGCCCCCAAGGCAGCACGTAGCCCATGAATGCGGTGCCCATCATGCACAGATAGATCAGCATACCGATGATCCAGGTGATTTCGCGGGGCGATTTGTAGGACCCGTAGTAGAAGCCGCGGAAGATGTGCAAATACACGGCGACAAAGAACAGCGACGCGCCGTTGGCGTGCAGGTAGCGCAGCATATGCCCGCCGTTCACGTCACGCATGATGTGTTCGACCGAGGCAAAGGCCAGGTCCGCATGCGGCGTGTAATGCATGACCAGCACGATGCCGGTGATGATTTGCAGCGCAAGGCAGAAGGTAAGGATGATGCCCCAGATCCACATCCAGTTCAGGTTCTTGGGTGTGGGGATCATGATGGTGTCATAGAGAAGTCCCACGATGGGGAGCCGCGAATGCAGCCACTTCTCGGTGCCCGATTTGGGCTCGTAATGATCGTGCGGAATACCGGCCATTTGCGCGCTTCCTTATCCGAGTTTGATCGTGGAGTCGTCGACGAATGCGGCGACCGGGATGTCGAGGTTGCGGGGCGCGGGGCCTTTACGGATCCGGCCGGCAGCATCGTAGTGCGAGCCGTGGCAGGGGCAGAACCAACCGCCGAATTCACCGGCGCCGTTGCCGATCGGAACGCAGCCCAGGTGGGTGCAGACGCCGATCATCACCAGCCATTCGCCGGTGTCGGTGCCATCGGGCCCCGGCAGGGTGCGGTTTTCGTCCATCGCGTCGGTGCCGGGCTTGTTGGGGTTCTGCGCCAGCTTGTCGATGGTCAGGTCGTCCAGCGACACGGAACGTGCCTGTTCGATCTCTGCTTCGGAGCGGCGGCGGATGAACACCGGCTTGCCCAGCCATTTCACGGTCAGCTGCGTTCCGGTTTCGACGCCGGACACGTCCACGCGGATCGAGGACAGGGCCTGAACGTCGGCCGAGGGGTTCATCTGGTTGACCAGCGGCCAGACGGCCGCACCTGTTGCAACCGCGCCTGCGCCAGCCGTGGCGTAGTAGAGGAAGTCTCTGCGGGTGCCTTCGTGATCTTCTGCGTGGGACACGAGGTTCTCTCCAATCTTCGGGCCGCGGATGCGGCCAATGCGGGTTTGGGCCGCGCAAAAGGCAGCCTTTCCGAGGCCGGTATTTAACGAGGGTTTTCCCTTGCGTCCAGAACACATTGTCCCGCCTTTGAGCAAAGAGTGGATGTGTCGCGCTTGAGGGACGCCTTTTCCCGGTGTATCAGACCCGCAGGAACCGCTGTCACCTGCAAAGGATTATCAGATGATTAAGAAATATATTGCCACCGCCGCAATCGCGTCGCTTGGCACCGCGGCCATGGTCGCACCCGCCGCTGCCGAAATGGAGCTGAGCTTTTACGGGGGGTATCAGACCGCGCCGCACAGCCGCGTGAAAGGCACCCGTGCCGATGGCACTGCCTATTCCAACCTGATCGGCTGGGATGGCAAAAGTTTTGAGGCACCGCCCTATTATGGGATGCGCGCCATGTGGTGGCGTGACAGCGGGCTGGGTTTCGGGATGGAATTCACCCACAGCAAATTCTATGCCCCCGGCGCGGAAATGCCTGCCGGTTTCACGCGGCTGGAATTTACCGATGGTCATAATATCATCACCGCAAATGTAATGAAGCGTTGGGACAACAAATGGGGCAAGTTCACGCCCTATGTTGGTGCGGGCATCGGTTTTGCCATGCCGCATGTGGACGTGACCGAAAACGGCAACCGGACCTTTGGGTATCAGGTCACCGGCCCTGCGGCCAAGGCGATTGCGGGGGTAAAGTATGACCTGAACGACCGTTGGGGCCTGTTCAGCGAATACCAGTTCACCATTTCGCAAAACGAGGCCGATCTGGAAAATGGCGGCACGATGAAAACCCGCCTGATTTCGAACGCGCTGAATTTCGGCGTGTCTTACAGCTTCTGATTTCAGGGCAAGTTCGAACAAAAAGGCCGCGCCGGGTGGAATGCCGGGCGCGGCCTTTGCTTTTGCATGAGAGTTTTTTGCATGAGAGAAGGGCGATTCTAGCCGATTTCTTCGCGCAGCCCTGCAAGGTAGTCCTGCATCCGCTTGTGCCGCGCCTCGGCCATTGCGGCGCCGGTCATGGTGTGAAAGCCAGAGGCCAGTTTCAGCAGTTTCGATTCGAAATGGTCCAGTGCATAGCGCGCATCATCCAGATCGCGGTCATGCGCGTCGATATCGGCCGGATCATAAAGGCCCGACCCAAGCCGCCCGCCGGTATAGAAACAGCGCGCCACGCCAATCGCGCCGATGGCATCCAGCCGGTCGGCATCTTGCAGCACCTGCGCTTCGCGTGTTTGCGGCACGATTCCGGCGGAAAAACTGTGCGCCTCGATCGCGTGGGCCACGTCGGCCACGCGCTCCGTGCCCCAGCCCATCTTTTCAAGAATGTCAGAGGCACGGGCCGCCGCCAGGCGCGAGGCCTGCGCGCGCAGGGGCGAATCCTTTTCCACCGCGACGCAATCATGCAGCAGGGTCGCCGCCGCCAGCAGTTCGGCATCGCCGCCGTCACGGGCCGCGATGGTGCGCACATTGCGCCAGACCCGCGCCAGGTGGGCAAGATCGTGCGAGCCGTCCGCCTTGCCCGTGGGCTGCGGCAGGGCGTGGGGCAGCAGCGCGGCGGCCAGTTCCTGATAGGGGGCGAACAGATCGGCGGTCATGCCGCGGGAATCGTCGCTTGCATCGAGGGGCGTTCGGCAAAGACGGCATACCAGTCGTCCAGCGCATCGTTGCCCTTTCGCCAGCCGCGCGCGTCATGGCGCAGGTCCAGGTAGCCAAGCGCGCAGCCCACGGCGATATGGCTTATGTCCAGCGGGCCGTTCAGGTGGCTCATCCAGCGCGAATTGATCGCCGAGAGCGCGCCGGAAACCTTGCCCCATTGCGCATCCAGCCAGCCATCATAGACCTTTTCGGGCGGGCGGACCTTTGTTTCATACGCCATGGAAACCGCGCTATCGAGGATGCCTTCGGCGGTGGCTTCGAGTGTCAGCACCTCCCAGATGCGGGATTCGGGGTAGAATTGCCCGCCTGCCTTGGTGTCCAGATAGCGGGTGATGACGCGGCTGTCGTAAATCGCCGGGCCTTCGTCACGCAGCAGCACGGGGATGCGGCCAAGGGGATTCGCGGCGGCCACCTTGGGGTCGGTCGCAACGGGTGAGGTTTGCACCGGCACCATTTCGACGCTGTCCAGCATATCCGCCTCGCGCAGCAGAACGGTGACTTTGCGCACGAAGGGCGAGGTGGGCGAATAGATAAGTTGCATGGTGTTGACTCCCTGATTTCGGGGGAGGGTAGGCGCGCGCCACTGGCTTGTCTATCGCTGTCAGCTGTCACCTTGGGGCGGGCGGTGCATCAGGGCGGCCAGCAGCCGCGCCTCTTGCCCGATGCCCGCGGCATCCATGGCGCGGGCCGCCCCCAGCCGCGCGGATTCGGGTTTGTTTTGCGCCAGTTTCCAGGTGCCGTCGATGGCCGTTACTTGCATCAGGCAGGGCACGATCTGGCGCATCATTTTTTGCAGCAGCTCATCGGGCATCTTGTCCAGCACCCATTCGGGTTTCGGCGCATAGCGCGATTCGTGAAAGGCGCTGATGCGGTCCAGCAGGGGGCGCATTTCGCTGTCGGGCAGGGTTTCGACGCTGCCGGTCAGATGCACGGCGACGTAGTTCCATGTCGGCACCTGATCGTCGATTCCATACCAGTCGGGCGAGACATAGCCATGCGGGCCTTGAACGGCGATGCGGGCATTCAACGGGCCATCGCGCAGGGCGCGGGCGATTGGATTCGAGCGGACAAGGTGAAATTCCGCCCGCGTCCCGTCATCGTTCAGCATGAAAGGTATATGCGAGACCAGCGGCGCATCCGGTGCGCTGATTGCCAGCATCCCGAATCCTTGCTCGCGCGCGAAATCAAGGTTGTCGGCCTGATTGGCCTGCCGGTAGATCGGGTTGGGATGCATCGGGCCCGCCTGTGCGATTGGGGTCTGTCGGGCGCAGATAAAGCGCCGACAGACCCCGTAAGGCAAGCCCTACGCGTAGGTCGTACCTATTTTTGCAGGCTTTCCAGGTACAGCGCCAGCGACATCACCCGGCCACGGGTCATCAGGACCGGCGAATAATCACCCTTCAACCCGGTGTCCGAATCTTCCATGAAGATCTGGCCATAGGTGGGCATCGGCCCGCCATGCGCCCGCACCCCGGTGCGTCCGTCGATGACATGCACGACCTTCAGCATGGGATAGACACCGTCATTGGCCTGGGCCAAGCCGGTCAGGTCGGTCGGTGACACGGTCAGAAGTTCGGTCAAAGGCCCGGTTCCGGTGCCCCCATCGCCGTGGCAGGTGGCGCAATACTGGTTGTAAAGGAATTCGCCGACATCCATTTCCTCGGCCAGCGCGGGGCCGGCTGCCAGTGCGGAAAGAGCGGCGGCAGATTTTACAAGATCGCTCAGTCTCATTTTGGGCTTCCTCCATCTTGATGCGTTCACGCATCAAGATGGTAGCCGATTCAAAACGGAGGCTTCTGATTAAGGTCAAGCTGTCAGCTGTGTGCCGTTCACGCCCGTGATGCGGGCCATGACGATGGTGCCCTCGGGCTGGGGGGCGGCGAATGTCACCTCGGTGAATTGTTCGGTACGGCCCATATGGGGGTTTTCCATCAGGATGTTATGGGTCCGGTCAATCTGCGTGGCAAGGTGGCGCTGCACGGCTTTGTCACCAGCGGCGCGCAGGCGGGCGGCGCGCTCCTTGATCGCCTTGCCGTCCACTGCGGGCATCCGCGCGGCGGGGGTGCCGGGGCGGGCGCTATAGGGAAAGACATGCAGCCAAGTCAGGTCGCATTCGGTCACGAGGCGCAGGGAGTTTTCGAACATTGCCTCGGTTTCGGTCGGGAAACCGGCGATGATATCCGCGCCGAAGGTCATGTCGGGGCGCAGTTTGCGCGCCTCTGTCGCGAATCGGATGGCATCGTCGCGCAGGTGGCGGCGCTTCATCCGTTTCAGGATCATGTCGTCGCCGTGTTGCAGGCTAAGGTGCAGGTGCGGCATCAGGCGTGGTTCCGTGGCGATGGCCTGCATCAGGTTCTCGTCCACCTCGATCGAATCGATGCTGCTGATCCGCAGGCGCGGCAGGTCGGGCACCAGTTTCAGGATGCGCATCACCAGATCGCCCAGTTTCGGCGTGGCGGGCAGGTCGGCCCCCCAGGAGGTCAGGTCCACGCCGGTCAGCACGACCTCGTTATAGCCCTTGTCCACCAGCCGCTTGATCTGGTCCACCACCACACCGGCGGGGACAGAGCGCGAATTGCCGCGACCATAGGGGATGATGCAGAAGGTGCAGCGATGATCGCAGCCGTTCTGCACCTGCACATAGGCGCGGCTACGGGTGCCGAACCCGTCGATCAGGTGGCCTGCGGTCTCAGTCACCGACATGATGTCATCGACCTGCACCCGTTCGGTATCGCCAATGAAATCCGGCCCCATGCGCGCCCATGTTTCGGGCTGCATCTTTTCCGAATTGCCGATCACCATGTCCACTTCGTCCATGTCCGAAAATGTCGCGGGTTCGGTTTGCGCGGCGCATCCGGTGACGATGATGCGGGCATCGGGGCTTTCACGGCGGTGTTTGCGAATCTCTTGCCGGGCCTTGCGCACGGCCTCGGATGTGACGGCGCAGGTGTTGACGATGATCGCGTTTTCCACGCCGGCTTGTGCGGCCAGATCCTTCATCGCCTCGGTTTCATAGGCGTTCAGGCGGCAACCAAGCGTGGTGAAGACAGGCGGTTTCATACGGAAGCCAAAAATTCGGGCGTGAAGGTGCCAGAGGCGACATGCATTGTCGGTCCGGTCATCCAGACGCCATCGTCGGCCCATTCGACATGCAGCGTGCCACCGTCCAGGTCGATACGCACCTTGCGGCCGGTGATCCCCCGCCGCGCGGCGGCCACGGCCGTCGCACAGGAGGATGACCCCGATGCCATGGTTACGCCCACGCCGCGTTCCCACACCCGCATCCGCAGGTGGTCGGGGCCAATCAGGGATGCGAACTGCACATTTGTGCGCTGCGGATAAAGCGGATCGTGTTCGAAGCGGTGTCCAAGGGTTTCAAGATCGATGCTTGCGGCATCATCCACGAAAAACGTGCAATGCGGGTTGCCCATGCCGGTGGCGGTGGGGCTGCCATCCAGCGGCAGTTCCAGCGTGTCCATTTCGCGGGCAAGGGGGATTTCATCCCACGCCAGTTGCGGGTGCCCCATGTTGACCGAGGTCAGGCCATTTCCGGCATCGCGCGCAAAAAGATCGCCGCGTTCGGTGGTCAGGTACAGTTCGGTCTGGCCGGTCTCGTTCATGATGTGACGGGCGATGCAGCGCGTTGCATTCCCGCAGGCCGCCGAGGTCGATCCGTCCGCATTCCAGAAGATCAGGTGCGCATCGGCGGTGGCGCTGGTGCGAATCTCGGCCAGCTGGTCGAAACCGATCCCCGTATGACGGTGCGCAATTGCCGTTACCAGTTGCGGCGACAGCGGAATCGGGCGCGCGCGCGCATCCAGGACAACGAAATCGTTGCCCAGCCCGTGCATCTTCATGAAGGGCAATCCGGTGTCACATGTCTGTTCCATGCCGCGCATATAGACCCGCGAATGAAGGGAATCCAGCAAAGCCGGAAAATCTTTCGTTTTTCGGGGTTGACCCCGCCCGCACAGCTTTCTAGAAGCCCCCTCACAGTGGGCCGTTAGCTCAGTTGGTAGAGCAACTGACTTTTAATCAGTGGGTCGCAGGTTCGAATCCTGCACGGCTCACCACTTTAATCAAAGACTTACAGGATTTCGATCCGTTCTTACCCTTCACTGGGTAAGCGCTAGGTAAGCTTTTGATTTCAGAATTTCTTTGATTTCCCCTGATGGTCGAGTCAGCTTCGATGCAACAGGGAGAGTTTGATGGGCCATATTAGGCTCGGCACGTTGCCACAGTCAAAAAATGGCGCGATGTCGTTGGTTTGCTTGAGTGTGATGCGCCCGTTGACGCGATTGCCGAGGCGGCAGCCAAGGCACCGGAACGTGATCTTGCCAATGCCAGCAAGGGCCCGCTTTTTAATTCGTGTCGTCCCTTCTTGTGCGACTTCCCATCATGGCCCGCGCACCTTGTTTTGAAGAGTCTCTTGCAGAGCTTCGTGATCGGCTGCCCAGTTTGTTCGAACCGACGCCGCAGGAGATTCGTGCCGCGCTGGGCGCATTCGCCTCTGGCAATCGCTTTGCGGTTCTTGCGCGGGATTTCTTTGCCCGGCTGACCTACCGCTCCTTAGACTACTACATGAGCCGGGAACTGGCCAATCACACGGGGCAGGGAAAGCGGTTCGACACAGATGCCCCGCGTGTCGGTTTTCAGCACGCACTGGCCCAACACACATTCGAGGCGTCGCGGATCGTCGAGGCGTTCTCGGGCGGCTGGTTTGGAAAGACCGTGTGGCGACGTCAGTCTTTGAATCAGGAGGCAATCGACCGCTTTACCCAGTACGCTTTCAAGAAAATGAGGTCTGAGCTTGGACGGCGTCGCGATGCCGTCTGAGCATCATGTCCGATGCTTGCCTCCGCTGATGAAGAGCGGCGGCGATGCGCAATTGCGCATGTAAATCGACGGCAAAAAGGTTGGCGTCAAGGTTCGCATCAGTTGCCTTAGAGAACAGCGGGTCGACGACCTTCCAGATCGTGCTTTGGATCTTTTGGAGATTGCTGCAGTTGTCTATGACGCGGATGCTGCTGTCAGCCGTGGCGGGAAGGCGGATCAGCATATGGGTGCCAAATGGCACCGTCGTTTCAAGATTGAGATGCCGGTTCGCGATAGCGCTTTCTGGAAGGGAAGCGATGTGAGCGGTTCGCTAGAGGAAATGCTGATGTTCCTCTCGTCAGATCGTTTTGTTTTCCATTTCACGCAAAAGGAAGGCGATGAAGCCGAACGAACGCGGTTCTTCGATTTCGATGAAGAAAACGCGTGGCAAGCGACGCGCGTGCTGATGTTCTCGGGTGGCCTCGATTCTCTTGCGGGCGCTTTGGAGGAGGTTGCGGAGCATGGCCAAAGACTTGCCTTGGTGAGCCATTTTTCGGCCTCGAAGATCGCTCCGGTGCAGCGTGAGCTTGATAAGGCTCTTGTGTCAAAGTTTGGTCCAGACAGCTGCCGCCATATTCCTGTGCAGGTACAGATGACGGGTGGATTGCTGAAGGAGGGCACGCACAGAGCCAGATCGTTTCTCTTTGCCGTTTTGGGGGCTGTGACGGCACAAGCGTTCGGTCTGACAAGGGTGTCGTTCCACGAAACGGCATCGTGAGCCTCAATCTGCCGCCAGTGGGCAATGGTCTTGGAACCCGCGCGACCCGGACGACGCATTCTCAGACACTGAACCGCTTCTCGGAATTCCTAAGCCAAGTATTCGCGCCTGAAATTCGCATCGACAATCCGTTCTTCTGGCGCACGAATAAGGATGTGGTTGAGACAGTGGCGCATCCTGGAATGGCAGAGCAGATACCCACTGCCCGGCAGCACATGCTTGCATGTGCGAGAGGGATGCTTGCGGGCATTCCTCTCGCCGTCTCCTTCGGCTTTGATGCCGGTGCTGTCGATGAGG
>JGI24025J20009_10001025_pt1 | contig 21469 bp, 29 predicted proteins | sample Cruoilmetagenom3_FD_20009 | JGI IMG/M metagenome (IMG submission 20009) | reverse complement strand
CGGCTGTCAGCAGCCCGCCAATCGGCTGCCCGCGCTCGCGCTTCTATCCGGCAAGCTCAGGCTGATTTGGACTCCGCACGGTTGGAGTTTCGTCAGCAGGCGCTGAATGAAAAATCAGAGATCAACACGCGTATCGCGGTGAATGAGGAAACCATTCGCGGCGCAGAGGCGCGCCGTGATCGCAATGAATTGCGGTCTCCGGCAGATGGTATTGTCAACGATGTGCAAATCACAACCGTGGGCGGATTTGTAAACGCTGGCGAAAAGATCATGCAGGTTGTGCCAGTGGGCGAAAAACTGCTGGTTGAAGCGCGTGTCGCTCCTAAGGACATTGCCTTTATCAAGGTGGGTGATCCGGCCAATGTGAAGGTCACGGCCTATGATTTCGCCACCTATGGCGGACTGTCGGGCAAGGTGCAGCAGGTCAGCGCGGACAGCGTCTATGACGAAGCAGAGCGCGAAGCCTATTACACCGTGTTGGTAGAGACCGACCGAGCGTATCTGACCCGCAACGGGCAGGATTTGCCGATCGTGCCGGGCATGATTTGCGATGTAGAGATCATCACGGGCAACAAGACCGTGCTGAGCTATCTAATGAAGCCTGTCAGCCGGGCTCTCAACGAAAGCATGACAGAGCGGTAACAGCCAAGCGCCTGCGGGGTTTTTTGCAGGATTGCTGGATCTGTGGCGCGGGATAGCTGCGTGCGCGTGTGGCTGCCGTGCTGTGTGCGTATGGCGTTGCTTTGTGGTGGTAGCGGCGCAGCGGCTGCAGCTGCTGCTACGTCTGAATTTCAGAAGCTAATGATCAGCTGGCTAATGCAAAACGAACTGTATTGGCGCGGCCCTTGCTAGGATCATATTTGATGCCATGCAGGTAACGTGTGTTACCGGCAAAGCTCATCACCGGACGATAGCCATAATCGCCAGCAGCCGGGACAATGCGGTCAGAACCCATGTCCAGCATCACCCACTCACCGCCGTTTTTGACCAGCAATACGGCATGGTCATTGCCAGCGATATTGTCACGCGCCAGCGTCAGCATCAGATCGTTCTTGGCGACGCCAGCAGCGTGCAGCATCTGCATCTTCAGGATCGCATAATCTTCGCAATCACCAGCGCGCTTGCTGAGGGTTTCCTTGGCCGAGGCCCAAGCATCGCCGCGGCTGTCATCCTTGTAAGTGATAGAGCGGTTGACCCAAGCGTTGACCTTGGCCAGCAACGCATCGCGCTGAGCCGGCACCGCGCCCAATGTCTGCGACAAATCGCGGCTGGACAGGTTGCGGTTCACAACGCGGTTCCACTTGGCATCAAACCGGGTTTTGCCGATGCGAACCCGCTCGGTACCCAAGAATGCGCCAGTAACAATTGTCTGGATGCGGCCAGCACTTGCAGCAGATGCAGCTGGCAGTTGTGGGCAAACAAAACCAATGGCGGCAACCGGAACAACCGAACTGCTAACCGCAGGAGCGAGTGATGCGGCAGGCTGAGCCTGACCCGCCTGTTGCATCTTAAGGCGTTCCAGCGCGCTAGGCCGTCCACCCAGGATCGCAGCAGAGCGGCTTTGATAGACCGGACGCGCGACAGGAGCGGTGGCAGCTTTCGGTGCGCAATTGATCTGCGACATACCATAAGCAACCATCGGCATCGCGCTGGGCAGTGACATGGCCAGCGGCGCAGCAGCAGCCTGCGTTGGAAGTGCGGAAAGACCCAAAAGGGCGGTCGCAGCAAGGAGTGGCTTTTTCAACATGCCACTCTTTTGCGCCGCAAGGCACTACCACGCGGTTTTAGGAGAGGGTTACCAAACGGCTAAGGAATGTTGATGCGGGGAAGGGGTGGGAGGCCGCAAAGCCGGTATGATCCAGCAATTGTGCCGATTACCAAGGTTAACGGACCTTTGCCGATCCACTGAGGGTGCTGCGAAAATTTGTTAGGTTTTTGATCGACAATGGAGAGAGATTGAGCGGGTTTGGTTTGTTTTAGGGTGAGTATTTGTGTTCCGCAGCACCTCCGTGCTGCGATATCCTCGCTCACGCGCCTTTCAGGCGCATCGCTGCGGGCGGGCAGTCGCCCTTGCGGCGCTTCGCGCCGTTATTGGGATTGCCGCGCTACGCTCGCAATGACGAGAAGGTGAATGCTTATGGCTTGGTGGCGGAGCACGGTCGCCGACAAGGCGACCGCAAGGCCGACCGGCCGCCCGCAGCGCCGAAGGCGCGAGGATAGCCAAGTGAGCGGAGGCGAACGCTGGCGCTTGAAGCTAAACAAATAAAACAAGTACCTGAGCACTAGGCCGATGGGGTGCACTAGTTCGGTTCGCGACCAGCGAGCCGCAAGCGCGACCGCGCGCCGCCCGTTAGGGCGAAAGCCAAGCGAACGGAGGTGAGCGCCCGGCGCTTGAGAGACAAAAGCAAAAAACCACCAAAGTAGGAACATGGTTGCGAGTTTGGCCAGTGCCTTCTGTCGATGCTAAAGCTGGAGAAAATCCTTTATCAGCGAAATGAGTGGATTTTGGGGCGCCGCGGAAGCTTTGCTTTCGTCAAAGTCGAAATCCGTCCAATCAAATTGGGAATGGCAAGTTGCTCTGGTTTCCACTTGACGAGCGAAATTGAGGTGGCCCTTGATCTTCTTTACGTCTGACTCTCTAATCTTTCTATTGGTCCAAAGGTGACGATAGGCCCGAATTTTGTTTCGGTAGCCTTTGGTTAATGCAATCCCATCTTGTTTCACGAGCAAACCGTGTACCTTCACTCGTCCTTTGATAGGTTGTTTCGAAACTTTCGAAGGATTTAATCGCCATGGTGTTGGTGCCAAGATTGCTTCAATCTGCTCGGGTAGAGGTTCTGGAAATACTCCAGTGCCAGAAAAACAGATATCGTCAGCGAACCTAGTCAAGTTACATTCTAGATCGCCGGCTAGATTGGAAAGCTGAATGTCGGTTTCTCGAAAGCAATGATTAGAGATCGAAGGACTGGCTGGCGAGCCTTGCGGTAGAACGCCATCCAAAGTCGTCAAGTTTGTCAAAAGTTCGGCCGCTTCGGCCGAATATCCGAGTGCGATCATGCTATCCAAGACTTTCGCCGATTGCGTTGTTCCGAAGAAATCTTGAATGTCTACCGAATATGCCCAAGTAGCTCCGATATGCTGCTCCACTGCATCAATATGTGATCGGCCTGGCACGAACCCGAAGATATGTGAAATCATTGGCTTTCGGCTCAAGTGAAATCCTATCCAAGTCTGAATTAACTTGAGGCCAACTCTTGGTGAAGCAATTTCGCGCCGCTTCTGGCCCGACTGAATTTTGAACTTACGGTAATAGCGGTTACTATTGACTGCGAACGCGCGCACAATTCCTGGATTATAGCCGAAAAGCACTGACAAAGTTTCAAGCGAAGAAACTGGCGGCAAACCCTGTTCTACGAGTTGCTGTGCAATCTGGAATTCTTCAGCGGAAATCTGCGGATAGGCGTCATGAAACGCCTCGGCTGTGGAATGCAGAAACCATGGGCTTTCGACGAGGTGTTGTGGAAGCCTCATATAGCAAAGTTAGCTTTCATTGAGCGCCGACGTTCTCGTCGACGGTTCGTAAGGAGCGGCGTCGAGAACGTCGGCTCCTTCTGTCGTCAGTCTTGGCGGGGTGGGCATGATGCATGCCCTCGCCTGAGGCCTCCACGTCATTACCTTAACTCCTCCAGCGGGCCATCTCAAGAGCTCTTCGCACGTCGGTGCTTTGCCCACTCCTTCGTGAACCCAATTTAATTAAGCCGCTAAATGTTAGAACGTATTTTTGGTCTGATCGTCTGGTCACCAACCCCTGTTTCCGCAGACTATCCAACCTTAGGGAAATCCACTTAGGATCGGCGATGGAATAATCGCGACGCAGGAAAATTTCAGACAACTCTTCGGATGATATCGGAGCTCTTGTCTTAAGGGCATTCAGCAAGAGCAATATTGACGGAGCCTTGTCCTTCGACGCGCTTACGGTGACGTCAATGTCTGTGACCACGATAAGCCGAAATATCTCTTGAACATGCTTTTCAACAGATTGGATGTCGGATTGGTATTTCACGTTATTTCCTGAAATCTCGACAAGAATTGACGTAGGTGGGTTTCCAACGACGCTCACATTTCTCACATCATGCTGAAATTTGTTCTGGACAGAAAACTTAACAAATTCTCCCAACTTCTGCCTATTTTCGTCAATATCCATTCGAATTATCCCAAAAAGTCTCGATTTTACCTTTAAGCGATATCGCTTGTTCGACCCAATGCTTTGCGTCACTTATTTTCTTGTCGCCTAAAGTTATCGTCCCACCTACATCGATTGTCGCTGTGATTTCAGGCTCGTAATCCGCGATGACCCTGAGTCCATACGCACTCTCTAAGAGTTCAGAAAGTTGATGAATGTGGTGGATGCAAACGTCGCATTGGCTCACGATTTCCCAATCATGCAGCCGATTTGCCTTCTTCTTCAGCTGCTTAATTTCTCGAAGTATCGATCCCGTTAGTTCCTTGGGAAGGGCGCTGTGACTTCCTCTCCAACTGGGGCGAAATTTCTTCATCAGTTCGCGGGCTAGAAGGAAGGTCGCGTAGTAGTACCTGTTAAATGCGCTGCGAGCGAAAAGATTGACATCATCGACGTTCTTGCTGCGTCGTTTAGCTTCTGTTTCAAGGTGTTCCGCAACTTCGCGCATCCTAGAGCTTTAGCGATGAATGCTAGGGGCGGCAATAACCCAATCCCCTTGACCCCGTCACCGTTCCCCCGTAAAGGCGCGCCATCCAAGGCGAGTGTTATGCCCGTCTACGATCAATAGAGCTGAACATTGCCGGTCAGTCCCGGAGGCCTAACTCTTTATGAGTAGGGCCTTTTTCTATTGGAGCTTCCTAGTCTGATCTTGCGCTTGCGCGGGAATGACAAATGAGCTTTGGGGCGACCTGCAAAGTAACCCGGTGCTTTTGTTTCCGAGTGGAGTGTTTTCAGTTTGCGCTTAGGCGTCGCCCGATGGGCGGTGCCGTACCTCGCTGGATCCCGGATCAAGTCCGGGATGACAATCAGCGAAATGTTGTGCGCGAACCTTTCACTTCATCCGACCACTCAAGCACTTGCCCCGATGGCAAGAGCCGAGCCCCTTCATGCGAAAGTGGGCACCGGTTTCGCGCCCGGAAGGGGCGTCCTGAAACGGCAATCCCGCCGGGTCAGAATAAAAGGTGAAGGTATTCAATGCCGACGATTAACCAGCTGGTCCGCAAGGGCCGCGTTCCGCAGAAGACCAAGTCTAAGGTCCCTGCGATGGAAGCAAACCCGCAGAAGCGCGGCGTTTGCACACGTGTTTATACAACGACGCCAAAGAAGCCGAACTCTGCGCTTCGTAAGGTTGCCAAGGTGCGCCTGACGAACCAGCGTGAAGTTATCACATATATCCCGGGTGAAGGTCACAACCTTCAAGAGCACAGCGTTGTTCTGATCCGCGGCGGCCGTGTGCGCGACCTTCCCGGTGTGCGTTACCACGTTCTGCGCGGTGTTCTGGATACCCAAGGGGTCAAGGACCGCAGGAAGTCCCGTTCGAAGTACGGCGCCAAGCGTCCTAAATAATTAAGGTGCGGTCAGCGCGTCCGTGCTGACCTTACGGCAGCAGCCCACTCCTCCTTCCAACCACCCGATAGGGTACCGGTTGGATTATCGGGTGGATGGGCGGGGGAGCCGGACCGGAACCGAATTTTACTCCGAAGGAGTTTTGTAAAATGTCACGTCGTCGTCGTCCCGAAAAGCGGGTCATCCTACCCGATCCCAAGTTTGGTGATCAAATTTTGTCGAAGTTCATGAACAACCTCATGCTGGACGGTAAGAAAGCCGTTGCAGAGGGCATCGTGTACACCGCTCTGGATACAGTCGAAGCCAAGGCTAAGACCGATCCGGTTCAGCTGTTCCATGATGCGTTGGGCAATGTTGCTCCGCAGGTTGAAGTGCGCAGCCGCCGTGTTGGTGGTGCCACGTATCAGGTTCCGGTCGAGGTTCGCCCCGAGCGTGCTCAGGCTTTGGCCATTCGCTGGTTGATTGGGGCCGCTCGCGGTCGTCCTGAAACCACCATGTCAGCGCGTCTGTCGGGCGAATTGCTCGATGCTTCGAATAACCGCGGCAATGCGGTTAAGAAGCGCGAAGATACGCACCGGATGGCTGATGCCAACCGCGCGTTCTCGCACTACCGCTGGTAATTTAGCTCTCGTACGGAGAATAGGAAAATGGCACGCGAATATCCGCTAGAGCGGTACCGCAACATCGGCATCATGGCTCACATCGATGCTGGTAAAACCACGACTACCGAACGTATTTTGTACTATACCGGAAAGTCCTACAAAATTGGCGAAGTGCATGATGGCGCTGCGACAATGGACTGGATGGAGCAGGAACAAGAGCGCGGGATCACCATCACGTCTGCTGCCACGACTACGTTCTGGCAGAACGAAGATGGGCAAGGTGAAAAGCACCGGATCAACATCATCGATACGCCTGGCCACGTTGACTTCACGATTGAAGTTGAGCGTTCGCTGCGTGTGCTCGATGGCGCGGTCGCCGTTTTTGACGGTGTTGCCGGAGTTGAGCCTCAGTCCGAAACCGTTTGGCGCCAAGCCGATAAATATGGTGTTCCACGGATGTGCTTCATCAATAAGCTGGATCGTACTGGCGCAGACTTTTATTACTGCGTTCAGTCCATCATTGACCGTTTGGGTGCAACGCCACTGGTGCTGTATCTCCCGATTGGTGCGGAAAGCGACCTACAAGGTGTTGTCGATCTGGTGAACAATCGCGGCATCATCTGGGAAAACGAAGCCCTGGGCGCAAACTTCAACTACGTCGATATTCCGGATGACCTTAAAGACAAGGCTGCCGAGTATCGCGAGAAGCTGATCGAGACCGTTGTCGAGCTTGACGATGACGTGATGGAGAAATTCTTCGAAGGCGAAATGCCTGACGCGGCAACGCTGAAGAAGCTGATCCGTAAGGGCACCATGGATCGNGTATTCGTGCCAGTNCTGTGTGGTTCTGCGTTTAAGAACAAGGGTGTACAGCCGCTTCTTGATGCTGTGGTTGACTACATGCCTTCACCGCTGGACGTACCTGCGATTAAGGGTGTTCTGCCTGATAGCGACGAAGAAGATACGCGACCGTCATCTGACGATGCGCCGTTTTCTGCGTTGGCGTTTAAGATCATGAACGATCCGTTCGTGGGCTCCTTGACCTTTACCCGCATTTACTCGGGTCATTTGGCAAAGGGTGCTGTCCTCAACTCCGTTAAGGAGAAGAAGGAAAAGATCGGCCGTATGCTTCTTATGCACTCCAATAACCGTGAAGATATTGATGAGGCATTTGCCGGCGATATCGTTGCGATTGCTGGTCTGAAGGAAACAACCACGGGTGACACATTGTGTGATCCAGCCAAGCCAATCATTCTTGAGCGGATGGAATTCCCCGAGCCAGTGATCGAGCTGTCGGTGGAACCAAAGACCAAGGCTGACCAAGAAAAGATGGGCGTTGCCCTGAACCGCTTGGCTGCCGAGGATCCTTCCTTCCGCGTCACGACTGACCACGAAAGCGGCCAGACGATCATCAAGGGCATGGGCGAGCTTCACCTCGACATCCTGGTTGATCGTATGAAGCGCGAGTTCAAGGTCGAAGCGAATGTTGGTGCGCCTCAGGTGGCTTACCGTGAGTCGCTCGGCCGTGCGATGGACATTGACTACACCCACAAGAAGCAGTCGGGCGGCACCGGGCAATTTGCTCGCGCCAAAGCGACTTTCACACCGGGTGAGCGCGGTCAAGGCATCGTCTTTGAAGACAGCATTAAGGGCGGTAATATTCCTAAGGAATATATCCCGTCGCTGGAAAAGGGTATCCGTGAGCAAGCCGAAAGCGGCTATCTTATCGGCTTCCCGATCATCGACTTTACCATCCACGTAACTGACGGCGCCTATCACGACGTCGATTCAAGCACTGTTGCGTTTGAAATCTGTGGACGCGGCGCCATGCGCGAAGCGGCCGAACGTGGCGGCATTAAGCTGCTCGAGCCTGTGATGAAGGTTGAAGTTGTCACTCCCGAGGATTATCTCGGGGACGTGATTGGCGATCTCAACTCGCGGCGCGGTCAGATCCAAGGCACAGACAGTCGCGGTAACGCCCAAGCTGTGGAAGCATTCGTGCCACTGGCCAATATGTTTGGCTATGTGAACGAGCTGCGTTCCTTCAGTCAGGGCCGTGCAAACTACTCGATGCAGTTCAGTCACTATGACGAAGTGCCGGCAAGTGTTGCACAGGAAGTCAAGGAGAAGCTTGCTTAAGCAGGCGACAAGGTCTAGGGGCGGCGCCTGATTCAGCGGGCCGCCCTTTCTCCCGCAGATTATTAAATTCTACAGAAGGTATATCGAGAAATGGCGAAGGCAAAATTTGAGCGGAACAAGCCGCACTGCAACATTGGTACCATCGGTCACGTCGATCATGGTAAGACCACATTGACTGCGGCTATCACGAAAGTGATGGCTGAGGCATCAGGCGGCGAAGCCGTTGATTTCGCAAACATCGACAAGGCTCCAGAAGAGCGCGAGCGTGGCATCACCATCTCAACGGCTCACGTTGAGTATGAAACTGATGGACGTCACTATGCGCACGTCGACTGCCCAGGTCACGCCGACTATGTGAAGAACATGATCACTGGCGCCGCTCAGATGGATGGCGCTATCTTGGTTGTGAACGCAGCTGACGGCCCAATGCCACAAACGCGCGAGCACATCCTGCTTGCACGTCAGGTCGGCGTTCCGCAGCTTGTTGTTTACATGAACAAGGTTGACCAGGTTGACGACGAGGAAATCCTCGAGCTCGTCGAAATGGAAGTTCGTGAACTTCTCAGCGAGTACGGTTTTGACGGTGACGAAATTCCAATCGTCAAGGGTTCGGCTTTGGCTGCACTGGAAGGCCGTGACGAAGAAATCGGCGCGAACTCAATCAAGGCTCTGATGGACGCTGTTGACAGCTACATCCCGCAGCCTGACCGTCCAGTGGATCAGGACTTCCTGATGCCAATCGAAGATGTGTTCTCAATCTCGGGTCGCGGTACAGTTGTTACTGGCCGTATTGAAACCGGTGTTGTGAATGTGGGCGACGAAGTTGAAATCGTTGGTATCAAGGATACTACGAAGACGACTGTTACTGGCGTTGAAATGTTCCGTAAGCTGCTTGATCGCGGTGAAGCTGGCGACAATGTTGGCGCTCTGATTCGCGGCGTTGCCCGTGAAGAAGTTGAACGTGGTCAGGTTCTTTGTAAGCCTGGTTCGGTTAGCCCGCACACAGAATTCAGCGCAGAAGTTTATGTGTTGTCGAAAGACGAAGGCGGCCGTCATACGCCATTCTTCGCAAACTATCGTCCACAGTTTTACTTCCGCACCACCGACGTAACCGGTGAAGTGATCCTTCCTGAAGGCACGGAAATGGTTATGCCTGGCGACAATGTAACGATCGACGTTAAGCTGATCGCTCCTATTGCTATGGATGAAGGTCTGCGTTTCGCTATCCGCGAAGGTGGCCGTACGGTTGGTTCGGGCGTTGTAGCCAAGATCAGCAAGTAATTCGGCCTTGCCCGATTCAAGTGGGGTCTGACCCCACTTGGCGAAGGGTGAGATCGCTAAAAAAGTGGCCCGGTTCTCCAATAGGAGTGCCGGGCCCTTTTAGTAGCGGCTGTGTGTTTGCATGGTCGATCGTTTGCAACTGTGCGTGAATGCCAAACTCTTTGGCCTGTTACCCATGAATTAGGGTTGTCAGATGGGTCGGTCCTACGTATACGCGCGCCTTCAGGCAAAGGATTCGTTCTTTGCGAGGTAATTTTATAAGGCCGCCCGTTCCGGGAAACCGGACAAAAGCGGGGCGGGCCTTTTGTTTTTTAGGGATCGCTCAGAACTGGGAGGTCTCTTTGGCTCTTTCGCATTGGTGTAGGTAATGGAAGCTCAGAATATTCGCATTCGCCTTAAGGCGTTCGATCACCGCGTACTTGATCAGGCAACTGGTGAAATCGCAGAGACTGCACGTCGCACTGGCGCGCTTATTCGTGGTCCCATTCCCATGCCAACGCGCATTGAGAAGTTTACCGTGAACCGCGGCCCGCACATCGACAAAAAGTCGCGTGAGCAGTTCGAAGTTCGCACCTACAAGCGGTTGCTCGATATCGTGCAGCCAAACGCCCAGACCGTTGACGCGCTCATGAAGCTCGATCTGGCTGCTGGCGTGAATGTAGAAATCAAACTGGCCTAAGCCGGTTTGTCCGGGGCTTGGCTTCAGCCAGGTCCATGTCCGCCTGATGGGACATTAAACCGATCGGGACAGTTTAAGGGGTCCTCAATGGCCCCGCGCGATCGCAAGATCGTTGCAAGACATTGGGATACCGCCGGTGCGCCTTTTAATAGGATCGCCCGGGCTGCGTCCCCCGTCTAGTTTCCATGGTCAACCTGGCCGGACGAAACACTCAGCCCGGACGGGGCGAAGCATTACATTTTGGGCTGGCATGCACGCGGGGATGGGCCTCGTGTGCCTCTGTGTTAGGAGTTTTGACGATGCGCACAGGCGTGATCGCAAAGAAAGTCGGGATGACCCGCCTGTTTCAGGAGGATGGACGTCACGTTCCCGTGACCGTTCTTGCTCTTGAGGACTGTCAGGTTGTGTCCCACCGTACAGCTGAACGCGATGGTTATTTCGCGCTGCAGCTCGGTTCCGGCGTAGCGAAACAAAAGAATGTTAATAAGCCTCAGCGCGAGCAATTCGCCAAGGCTGAAGTTGGCTTGAAGATGAAGGTTGCGGAATTCCGCGTCGAAAACGACGAGGGGCTTCTGCCCGTCGGTGCTTCGATCAGTGCCGATCACTTCATTGCTGGCCAAAAGGTCGACATTACCGGTCACACGCAGGGTAAAGGCTTTGCTGGTGCCATGAAGCGTTGGGGTTTCGGTGGTCTTCGTGCGACGCACGGTGTCTCGATCTCTCACCGTTCGCATGGTTCTACCGGTAACCGCCAGGATCCTGGTCGCGTTTTCAAGAACAAGAAGATGGCTGGTCACATGGGTGATCGTCAGCGCACGCAGCAGAACCTCGAAGTGGTTCGCACGGACGCTGATCGTGGCCTTATCTTCGTAAAGGGTTCTGTCCCTGGTTCGAAGAATGGTTGGTTGCTGATCCGCGATGCTGTGAAGCTGCCTCTTCCCGAAGGCGTGCCGTTCCCCGGTGCGGTCATCGAAAAGAACGTCGCCAAGCCTGATGCAGATGCCGCGCCCGAAACCGATGTCGTTGAAAACAATGTTGTTCAGGATGCCGCAGCAGATGCTCCGGTCGAAGAAACCAACGCACCCGAGGCTGCTGCAGCCGACGGTGAGAACAAGGAGGGCTGACCCGTGAAGGTGAAGGTCCAAAAAATCGACGGGAAGGCGTCTGGCGACATCGAATTGAACGATGCCGTGTTTGGCGTTGAGCCTCGTGCTGACATCCTGCACCGCGTAGTAACGTGGCAGCTGGAAAATCGCCGCGCGACCGCTCGTCCAACTCGCGAACGTTCCGATGTTGCTCGTACTGGTGCCAAGTTTGGTGCGCAGAAGGGTGGCGGCCGGGCTCGTCATGGTGACCGCGGTGCCCCAATCTTTATCGGTGGTGGTAAGGCTCACGGTGCTCGTAAGCGTGACTTCAATCAGTCGCTGAACAAGAAAGTTCGCGCACTGGGCTTGAAGATGGCTTTGTCGAGCAAGGCGAAGGACGGCCTAGTGGTTGTCGACAGTCTCTCGATGAAAGATGCCAAGACCAAGGTTCTCAAGGGTCAACTGGAAAAGGCTGGTTATGCTGGCAAGGTTCTGGTGATCGACGGTGAGAGCGTGGATGCAGGCTTCGTAAAGGCTGCTGGTAACATCCCGGGTGTCAATGTGATGCCGGCGGCTGGTGCCAATGTCTATGACATCCTGAAACACGACACGCTGGTCCTCACCAAGGATGCAGTCGAAAAGCTGGAGGCGCGTTTCAATGGCTAAAAAGCAAGAGATTGACGCCCGTCATTACGACGTGATCTTGTCGCCGCACATCACNGAGAAGTCTACGCTTCTGGGTGAGAACAATGCGGTTGTGTTCAAGGTAGCTGGTGATGCGACTAAACCGCAGATCAAAGAAGCGGTCGANGCGATCTATGCAGGGCAAAAGGCGGAGGTTGTGTCGGTGAACACGATCAACGTCAAAGGCAAAACCAAGCGTTGGAAGGGTAAACCTTACAAGCGCAATGACGTGAAAAAGGCGATTGTGACCCTTAAAGAGGGCTCGATGATCGACTTCACGGAAAGTGTGAGCTGATGGCACTTAAGAATTACAAACCAACAAGCCCCGCTCGGCGTGGCCTTATCCTTGTCGACAAGACCAGCCTGTGGAAGGGCAAACCGGTCAAGTCGCTCACGGAAGGCAAGCGCAAGAGCGGTGGTCGTAACAACAAAGGTCATATCACTTCGCGTGGTATTGGCGGCGGTCACAAGCAAAAGTACCGCTTCATCGATTTCAAACGTCGTAAGTGGGATGTTCCTGCGACCGTCGAGCGGATCGAATATGACCCGAACCGCACTGCGTTTATCGCTCTGCTGAAGTACGAAGATGGCGAGCAGGCTTATATCCTGTGCCCTCAACGTCTGGCAGAAGGTGACACGGTTGTTGCTTCTGAAAAAGCTGACACAAAGCCTGGCAACGCCATGCTGCTGGGTCAGATGCCAGTGGGCACCATCTGCCACAATGTGGAGATGAAGCCAGGCAAGGGTGGGCAGATCGCTCGTTCAGCAGGCACCTATGTCCAGCTCGTCGGTCGTGACCGCGGTATGGTCATTGCGCGTCTGAACTCGGGCGAGCAACGTTACCTGCGCGCTGATTGCATGGGTACTGTTGGCGCGGTTTCTAACCCCGACAACCAGAACCAAAACTTGGGTAAGGCCGGCCGCAAGCGCTGGATGGGCGTTAAGCCGCTTACCCGTGGTGTCGCAAAGAACCCGGTCGATCACCCCCACGGTGGTGGTGAAGGTCGGACATCCGGTGGTCGTCACCCGGTTACCCCTTGGGGCAAGCCGACTAAGGGCGCCCGCACTCGCAAGAACAAGCAAACGGATAAATACATCATCCGTTCGCGTCACGCCAAGAAGAAGAGGTAATCGGACATGGCTCGTTCCGTCTGGAAAGGTCCGTTCGTGGAGCTTAGCCTTCTGAAGAAGGCTGAGGACGCACAGGACACTGGTGGCAAAAAGCCGATCAAAACTTGGTCGCGCCGCAGCACTATCCTTCCGCAATTCGTCGGCCTGACGTTTAACGTCTATAATGGTCGTAAGTTCATCCCGGTGTCCGTTAACGAGGACATGGTTGGTCACAAGCTCGGTGAGTTCGCTCCTACGCGTTACTTCCCAGGCCATGCTGCCGACAAGAAGGGTAAGCGCTAATGGGTAAGGCAAAATCTCCGCGTCGCGTGGGCGACAATGAGGCATTGGCTGTCGGCACGTCGATCCGTGGATCGGCGCAAAAGCTGAACCTTGTTGCGGAACAAATCCGTGGCAAGAAGGTCGAAGAAGCCCTGAACATCCTGTCGTTTTCGAAGAAATCGATGGCCAAGGATGCCACCAAGGTACTCGCATCGGCTATCGCCAATGCCGAGAACAACCACAATCTTGATGTTGACGCATTGGTAGTGGCTGAAGCTTCGGTAGGTAAAGCGATCACCATGAAGCGGTTCCACACACGTGGCCGTGGTAAGTCCACGCGCATTCTGAAGCCATTCAGTAAGCTGCGCATCGTGGTCCGCGAAGAGGAAGAGGCGTAAGATGGGTCAGAAGAGTAATCCGATCGGTCTGCGTCTGCAGATCAACCGTACCTGGGACAGCCGCTGGTACGCCGAAGGGCGTGACTATGCCGGTCTGCTCAAGGAAGACATCGAGATCCGCAAGTACATCACCAGCACGCTGACACAGGCTGCTATTTCTAAGGTGGTTATCGAGCGTCCGGCAAAGCTTTGCCGTATTTCGATCTATGCGGCTCGTCCTGGCGTGATCATCGGCAAGAAGGGTGCAGACATTGAAAAGCTGCGCGCCAAACTGGCGACTATGACCGACAGCGAAGTGAAGCTGAACATCGTTGAAATTCGCAAGCCGGAAATTGACGCTAAGCTCGTTGCTCAGGGCATTGCTGATCAGTTGATCCGCCGTGTGGCTTTCCGTCGTGCGATGAAGCGCGCGATGCAGTCTGCTATGCGTTTGGGTGCTGAAGGCATCAAGATCGTATGCGGTGGCCGTCTCGGCGGCGCTGAAATCGCTCGCGTTGAACAGTATCGTGAAGGCCGCGTTCCTTTGCACACGCTGCGTGCCAATGTTGATTATGCTGAAGCAGAAGCGCTGACTTCTTACGGCATCATCGGCATCAAGGTTTGGGTGTTCAAGGGAGAAATCCTGGCGCACGACCCAACCGCGCAAGACCGTTTGATGATGGAAGCTCAGACCTCTGGTGTGAGGCCGGCCCGCTAAGTGGCGGCCCGCTGAATGCTGGATTAGGAAACAACCATGCTGCAACCGAAAAAAACCAAGTATCGCAAGGCCTTTAAGGGCAAGATTAAGGGCGACGCCAAGGGTGGCACGACTTTGAACTTTGGCTCTTATGGTCTGAAGGCTCTTGAGCCTGAGCGTATCACAGCCCGTCAGATCGAAGCGGCTCGCCGTGCGATCACTCGTCACATGAAGCGTCAGGGTCGTCTTTGGATCCGCGTCTTCCCAGACGTGCCCGTGTCCAAAAAGCCTGCCGAAGTTCGTCAGGGTAAAGGCAAGGGCTCAGTCGAATTTTGGGCTGCTCGCGTTAAGCCGGGCCGCATTCTGTTCGAACTGGACGGTGTACCAGGCCCGCTGGCTGCAGAAGCGTTTGAACGCGCTGCAATGAAGCTGCCGATCAAAACCAAGGTTGTTGCCCGCATGGGTGATACCTCGCATCTGGGGGGCAAATAATGGCCGATATTTCAGATATGCGCACCAAAACTGACGATCAACTGTCCGACGAGCTCACCGAGTTGAAGCGCGAGCAGTATAATCTTCGGTTCCAGAGTGCGACCAACCAACTGGAACGTCCTGCGCGGATCAAAGAAGTCCGTCGCGCGATCGCTCAGATTAAGACACTCCAGAACGAGCGTGCGGCAGCTGCCGCCGCCCCAACCAAAGCCACTGGGGCTTGAGGAGCTAAACGATGCCGAAACGTATCCTGATCGGGACCGTCACTTCCGACAAGACCGACAAGACCGTGACCGTGCAGGTCGAACGCAAGGTTAAGCACCCGCTTTACGGGAAGATTATCCGCCGTTCGAAGAAGTACCACGCTCACGACGAGAAGAACGAATTCGCAATGGGCGACACTGTCCGGATCGAGGAGACCAAACCGATCTCCAAGACCAAGACTTGGAAAGTGATCGACCGTGTGATTGCTGGCGGAACCCAGGCGGTGGAAGCCGATCTGGAAGTCGAAGCTGCCGGCAACTGAGTAATTTGACGTAGGAACTGCCGGGCCCCGCCAACATTACGTTGGCAATTTGGGTGTCTCGGCAAGCCAAGAGAAGGAAACGGATCAATGATCCAGATGCAATCCAATCTCGACGTCGCGGATAACAGCGGCGCAAAGCGCGTCCAGTGCATTAAAGTGCTGGGTGGCTCTAAGCGCCGTACTGCTTCCGTTGGCGACGTGATCGTGGTTTCCGTTAAGGAAGCCCAGCCACGTGCGAAGGTGAAGAAGGGCGATGTTCATCGCGCTGTCATCGTGCGTACGCGTAAGGAAGTTCGCCGTGCTGACGGCAGCGTAATCCGCTTCGACAGCAATGCAGCTGTTCTTGTGAACAAGACTGAAGAGCCAATTGGTACTCGTATCTTTGGCCCAGTTGTTCGCGAATTGCGTGGACGTGGTTTCATGAAGATCATCTCGCTCGCGCCGGAGGTGCTATAATGGCTTCCGCTAAGATCAAAAAAGGTGACAATGTCGTTGTGTTGTCCGGCAAGGATAAGGGCCAAACCGGCACTGTATCCAAAGTACTGCCGAAAGAAGGCAAGATTGTCGTCGAAGGCGTCAACATCGCTGTTCGTCACCGCAAGCCCAGCCAGGAAAACCCACAAGGTGGACTCGACCGCTTCGAAGCGCCGATGAACATCTCGAAGGTTGCTTTGGCTGATCCTAAAGATGGCAAGCCCACCCGTGTCCGTTTTGAAGAAAAAGACGGCAAGAAGGTGCGCGTTGCAGTAAAATCCGGGGAGACAATCGATGGGTGATAAATCCACCGCTCCACGTCTCAAGCAGAAGTTTGACGATGAAATCGTCAAGGCGATGACTGAGAAGTTTGGTTACAAAAACCTGCTTGAAGTGCCCAAGATCGAGAAGATCACACTCAATATGGGTGTGGGCGAGGCGAGCCAGGATAAGAAGAAGGTCGCAATTGCGGCTGAAGAAATGGCACTGATCGCTGGCCAGAAGCCGGTAATCACCAAGGCCAAGAAGTCCATCGCTCAGTTTAAGCTGCGCGAAGGCATGCCAATCGGCTGCAAGGTTACCTTGCGTCGTGAACGTATGTTTGAATTTCTTGACCGTCTGGTGACGATCGCAATGCCCCGCATTCGTGACTTTCGTGGTGTGAACCCGAAGTCATTCGATGGCCGTGGCAACTATGCGATGGGTCTTAAGGAGCAAATCGTGTTCCCCGAGATCAGCTATGACAAAATCGACAAGGTGCGCGGCATGGATATCATTGTCACCACCTCCGCAAAATCCGACGAGGAAGCGCATGAACTGCTGCGTCTGTTCGGTTTCCCGTTCCCGGCTGAAGAGTCGGAAGAAAAGGAAGCGGCGTAAGCCGCTCCCTTGCAAGTGAAGATAGGAAAGAGAGCTTAAGTCCAATGGCGAAACTGAGTTCCATCAATAAGAATGAGCGTCGTAAGAAGCTCGTGAAGCAGTATGCTGAGAAGTATGAGAAGCTAAGAGCGATTGCTAATGACAAATCGCTTGATGAAGGCGAGCGTCTGATCGCGCGTCTGAAAATGGCAGAACTTCCCCGCAACGCCAACCCAACTCGGGTTCGCAACCGCTGCACCACCACAGGCCGCCCGCGCGGCTACTATCGCAAATTCGGCCTTAACCGGATCGAATTGCGGAATCTGGCTAACAAAGGCCTGATTCCCGGCGTTACCAAGTCGAGCTGGTGAGGATCTAAACTATGGCTATGACTGATCCCCTGGGTGATATGCTCACCCGTATCCGCAATGGACAGCAGGCAAAAAAGGACTCCGTCCTTTCGCCGGCTTCTACGCTGCGTGCAAATGTCCTCGAAGTACTTCAGCGCGAAGGCTACATCCGTGGTTATTCCGCTGATGAGAATGGCAAGCACCCTGCGCTGCGGATTGAACTGAAATATTTCGAAGGCGAACCAGCGATTAAGTTCGTTGCTCGTGTCTCCAAGCCTGGCCGCCGCGTCTATTCGGGTTCGAAAGAACTTCCGACGGTACGCAACGGCCTTGGTATCACTATCGTATCGACCCCCAAGGGTGTGCTTTCAGACAACGAAGCACGCGCTGAGAACGTCGGTGGCGAAGTGCTAGCGGAGGTATTCTAATGAGCCGGATTGGCAAGAAACCAGTCGCTATTCCAGGCGGCGTAACCGCTTCGATCGAAGAAGGCGCACTGACAGTGAAAGGCCCCAAGGGCACGCTCACGCTCGGTCTGTCCGATTTCATCGATTACAAGGTTGAAGGTGACGAGATCCAGGTCAAACCTGCCAATGACACTAAGCAAGCGCGTTCCTTTTGGGGCATGCAGCGCACGCTGGTATCGAACTTGGTTGAGGGCGTGACCGACGGTTTTTCGAAGACATTGGAAATTTCCGGCGTTGGTTATCGTGCGAAGGCACAGGGCAGCAAGTTGAACTTGCAGCTTGGTTTCAGTCACGATGTTAACATCGACGTGCCGGAAGGCATCGACGTTAAGACACCTGATCAGACAACTGTGATCATCAGCGGAATTGACAAGCAGGCCGTTGGCCAGCTTGCCGCAGAGATCCGCCGCTGGCGCAAGCCCGAGCCTTACAAAGGCAAGGGCATCAAGTACCAGGGCGAATATGTCTTCCGCAAGGAAGGGAAGAAGAAGTAAGATGGCAAAGCTTTCTCTCTTTGAACGTCGCCGTCGCCGGGTCCGTACTGCATTGCGCAGCCGCGGTGGTGACCGTCCCCGTTTGTCGGTGCATCGCACTGGCCGTCATATCTACGCACAGATCATCGACGATGCAGGTGGCCGTACGGTCGCTGCTGCCTCGACGCTGGGTGCGAAGAGCTCTGGCGCCAATGTCGATGCCGCAGTACAGGTTGGCAAAGATATTGCCGCTGCTGCCAAAAAGGCCGGCGTGACGACTGTCGTGTTTGATCGCGGCGGGTTCCTGTTTCATGGCCGCGTGAAAGCGCTGGCCGATGCCGCTCGCGAAGGCGGGCTGGAGTTCTGATGATGGCTGAAGACAAGAAAACACCCGAAGCCGAAACCGAGACGCCTGAAACGGCTGCTCCTGAAGCTTCGGCAGCTCCTGAAGCGAAAGCTGAAGAAGCACCTGCTGCGGAAGCGGCAGCTCCTGCTGCACCGGCCGAAGCTCCTGCACCGGCTGAAAAGCCGCAGCAGCGCGATAATCGCGGTGGCGGCGGTGGTCGTGGCCGTGGCGGCAACAAACAAGGCGGCGGCGGTGGCCGTGGTCGTGGTGGCCGAGACAATCGTCGCGGTGGACGCCAGGAAGAAGATGATGGCATCATCGAAAAGCTGGTTCACATCAACCGCGTTTCCAAGACTGTTAAGGGTGGTAAGCGCTTTGGCTTTGCTGCGCTGGTCGTAGTGGGCGATGGTTCGGGCCGGGTTGGCTTTGGTCACGGTAAGGCACGCGAAGTGCCCGAAGCGATTACCAAAGCAACCGCAGCTGCTCGCAAAAAGATGATCCGTGTTCCTTTGAAAGAAGGCCGCACTCTCCATCATGATGTGAACGGACGCTTCGGTGCTGGCAAGGTTACCGTTCGTACTGCACCTGCTGGTACTGGCATCATCGCCGGTGGCCCAATGCGTGCTGTATTCGAAAGCCTGGGCGTTGCTGACGTTGTGACCAAATCGGTTGGTACGTCGAACCCCTATAACATGATCCGCGCTACATTTGACGCTTTGACCAACCAGACTTCTCCGAAGTCTGTGGCTCAGCGTCGCGGCAAGAAGGTTGCTGACCTGCTTGGCCGTGGTGGTGCGAGCGAGGTTGAGGCAGAAGCCGACGCCGCAGCGATTGTGGAGTAAGAACAATGGCCGGTAAGAAAACAATCAAACTCAAGCAAATCGGTTCACCGATGCGTCGTCCTGAAAATCAACGCAAGATCTTGATCGGTCTTGGTCTGAACAAGATGAACAAAGTGGTCGAGCGCCAAGACACCCCCGAGGTGCGCGGCGCGATCGCTAAGGTTTCGCACATGGTGCAAGTGATCGATTGATTAACACAACAATGGTGGCTCGGGCGATAACCCCGGGCACTGAAATTTTAGCGCGAACAAAAGCGAAAGCGAGTGCATTATGAAACTCAATGAAATCCGTGACAATGAAGGTGCCCGTAAAGGACGCATTCGTAAGGGCCGTGGTATCGGTTCGGGCAAAGGTAAGACAGCTGGTCGCGGCCAAAAGGGCCAGAAGGCTCGTTCAGGCGTTGCGATCAAGGGCTTTGAAGGCGGCCAAATGCCACTTCACATGCGTCTTCCTAAGCGCGGCTTCAACAATCCTTTCGGCAAGGATTTTGCCGAAGTGAACATTGGCATGGTTCAGAAATGGATCGACGCCAAGAAGCTGGACGGCAAGAAAGACATCACTGAAGACGCTCTGCGTAGCTGCGGCTTGGCCCGTGGTGGCAATGACGGTGTTCGGTTGCTGGGCAAAGGCGAAATCAAGGCCAAGGCCAAGTTCGTCGTTGCAGGCGCCACCAAGGGTGCCATCGCTGCGGTTGAAAAAGCCGGCGGTAGCGTCGAAGTGACGGCTCCTAAGAAGACTGAAACGGCTGAAAAAGCTGACTAAATAGAAAAAGCTGGGGGCAGGGGTTCGACATTAGGGTGCCTGCTCCCTATCTATCCTGTCTAAGCCGGACGGGACCGGTTGCAAGCTAGGATCGACACACGGACAATGGCATCACGCGCCGACAATATCGCGAGCAATATGAGTCTCGCCAATTTCTCCAAGGCCACCGAGCTGCGGCAACGCATCTGGTTCACTATCGGTGCGCTTATTGTTTTCCGGTTCCTCAGCTTTATTCCGCTGCCCGGGGTTAACCCGTTGGTACTGCAGGACTTGGCTGATCTGGGTCGAGGCGGCATTTTGGACCTGTTCAACACATTCTCGGGCGGCAGCCTTGAGCGGATGAGCCTCATCGCGCTCGGCGTTATGCCCTATATTACAGCCTCGATTGTGGTGCAAATGGCGTCAGCCCTGCATCCAACGCTGGCTGCGCTGAAAAAAGAAGGCGCTACCGGACGGCAGAAACTGAACCAATACACCCGTTATGGTACGGTATTCCTGTGCGCGATTCAGGGTTGGTTCTTGGCATCGGGTCTTGAAAGCTTTGGCGCACAAAGCGGCATTCAGGCGGTGGTCGATCCGGGCTATATGTTCCGCGTCGGTGCTGTGATCAGTCTGGTTGGCGGGACCATGTTCCTGCTGTGGTTGGGCGAGCAGATCACCAGTCGCGGCATCGGTAACGGTGTTTCGTTAATCATCATGGCGGGTATTGTTGCCCAGTTCCCAACCTTTACTGCAAACCTGTTTGAAGGCGGACGGACCGGCTCCATTGCACCCAGCATCATCATCTTCTTTATCGTGATGGTGATTGGTCTGATTGTGCTGATATCCTTTGTCGAGCGCGCCCAACGACGGTTGCTGATCCAATATCCTAAGCGAGCAACGCAGCGCGGGATGATGCAGGCGGATCGCTCGCACCTTCCGCTTAAACTGAACACGGCGGGCGTTATTCCGCCGATCTTCGCCAGTTCATTGCTGCTGTTGCCTCTGACGATCACTCAGTTCGCTGGCAATTCGGTTGATACCGAAAGCGGCATGGGCGGCGTGATCGTTACGTTGAACCAATATCTGGCCCACGGTCAGCCGCTCTATATGCTGCTGTACGGCCTTGGTATTGTGTTCTTCTGCTTCTTCTACACCGCGGTGGTCTTTAACCCTGAAGAAACTGCTGAGAACCTGAAGAAGAATGGCGGCTTTATTCCGGGTATACGTCCGGGCAAGCGAACATCTGACTATCTTGACTATGTCCTGACCCGCATCACCGTAGTTGGCGCAATTTACCTGACTTTTGTCTGTATTGTACCAGAATATATGATTGCTCAGACGGGCATTCCTTTGTTCCTTGGTGGCACCAGCCTA
>JGI24025J20009_10001024_pt1 | contig 21473 bp, 22 predicted proteins | sample Cruoilmetagenom3_FD_20009 | JGI IMG/M metagenome (IMG submission 20009) | reverse complement strand
ACCGGGTTTTACCCGCCACAAAAGGGCAAGATCCTGTTGGGCGGTAAGGATATCACCGGAACCGCGCCGCATAAGGTTGCAGGCATGGGGGTTGCGCGGACCTTCCAAAACCTTGCGCTTTTTAACGGAATGAGCGTGCTCGACAATATTCTGCTGGGGCGTCACATCCATATGAACCCGGGTGTGATCCGCACGGCGCTGTACTGGTGGTTGGCGCGGCCCCAGGAAATTGCCAACCGCGAAGTCGTGGAAGAAGTCATCGACTTTCTTCAACTGGAGAGCATCCGTCACGAGTTGGTCGATGGTATCCCTATCGGATTGAAAAAACGGGTGGAACTGGCCCGTGCCTTGGTGGCCGAGCCGCATCTTCTGATCCTGGATGAACCGATGGCCGGGATGAACCAGGAAGAAAAGGAATACATGGCCCGGTTCATACTGGATGCCCGCGCCGAGCGCGGTGTCAGTGTTCTGCTGATCGAACATCATATGGACGTGATCACCGGGATCTGTGATCGGATGCTGGCGCTGAATTACGGCGAAATGATCGCCAGCGGCATCCCGCGCGAAGTCATCAAAGACCCACGCGTGATTGAGGCTTATATTGGAGGCGCACATGGCGAATAATCCTTCATCCGCTGTATCAACGGGCGCATCAAACGCCGGTGACGATACGATTGCGCGCCTGCTAATGCGCAATGCGGCCGAACATGGCAGCGAAATCGCCATGCGCGAGAAAGATCGCGGCATTTGGACAGAAATGACCTGGGCGGACTATGCCGAAGAGGTTCTGTGCTGTGCTGCTGGTTTTGTGGCATTGGGGGTCAAGCCCGGCGATGCCGTCATCATTCTGGGTGACAACCGCATCAGGCTGTATGCCGGGATGACCGCGATGTCGATGCTGCGCGCCTATGCGATGCCGGCCTATCCGGGCGCGACGCTTGATGAATTAAAGCACTTCTTTGGCGAGGCCAAAGTTGTTGCTGCCCTGGTCGAGGATCAGGAGCAGGTCGACAAGATTCTTGAGCTGCGCGAGGCTGGAACGTCGGTGGCCTCAATTGTTTACGACGAGGCGCGCGGGCTGAATCTTTATGATGCGCCTGGCCTTCAGTCCTGGGAGAGCCTGCTGGAAGCAGGCGCCAAGGCGCTGAAGGATGACCCGGATTTGCGCCAGCGTCTGATTGAGGGATCCAACCCGGAAGATCCGGCGGTGTTCATGCATTCGTCCGGCACGACGGGCAAGCCTAAGGGGATCGTGCTGAGCCAAAAGAATGTACTGTCGGGTGCGCGCAATGCCTATACCGGCGGTGCGTTTGGCTATGGCGAGGAGGTCCTTGCCTATCTGCCAATGGCCTGGGTCGGAGACTTTGCGCTGACGGTGGCGGCGGCGATTGCGTTCCGCTTTACTGTCAGTGTGCCAGAGCGCCAGGAAACCGTGCAGCGCGATCTGCGCGAAATTGCACCCAGCCTGTATCTTGCTGCACCGCGCAGCTGGGATCACATGTTGACCGCCATTCAGGTGGGCATGGAAAACTCAACCCCGCTAAAGAAATGGCTGTATCACTTCTTCATGGACAGGGCTGTCGCGGCCGAGCAGCGCAAGCTGAACGGCGGTACTGGCGGACCTCTTGAATGGCTGGGGCGTCTGGTCGGAGAAAAGATCATATTCGGACCGATCAAGGACCAGTTCGGCTTGATCCATCTGAAACGCGCCTTCACCGGCGGAGAAGCCATCGGCGAGGATACCTTTATCTTCTACCGCGCCCTCGGCATCAAATTGCGCCAGTTCTACGGCCAGACCGAAAACAGTGCTTTCAACGCGATTCAGACCCCCGGTGAGGTCAAATTGCACACCGTCGGCAAACCCTTGCCAGGTGTTGAAGTGAAAATTGCCGACGACGGCGAAATCCTGATGAAGGCGGACAGCGTTTTCGAAGGATACTACAAAAACGAAGCGGCCACAGCCGAGGCGTTGCAGGATGGATGGTTGCACACGGGTGATGCCGGGTATCTGGAAGATGACGGTCATCTTGTTGTTCTGGGACGCGTGTCGGAAGTTGTCTTTACCAAAAGCAACGAACGATATGTGCCCAACTATATAGAAAACCGCCTTAAATTCAGCCCCTACATCAAGGATGCCGCCGTGATCGGAGCGGGACGGGATGAATTGACGGCGATGATCTGCATTGATGCCGAGGCGGTTGGCCATTGGGCCGAAGTCAATGGCGTACCCTATGTATCCTACGCGGACCTTTCGCAACGCCCCGAGGTGGCCGACCTGGTCAGAGACGCATTTGTGCGGGTGAACAAAGCGGTGACAGAGGGTTTGCAACTGCATCGCTATGTCTCTTTGCACAAAGAATTCGACCCGGATGACGGAGAGATAACCCGAACCCGCAAATTGCGGCGCAAGGTCGTCGAAGAACGCTACGGTGAGGTTATCGACGCCCTTTATAGCGGCGCAACCGATGTCCACGTCAAAGCAGTCGTAACATACGAAACAGGTGAAACGGGGGCTGTCGAACGCACCCTGTTGATCAGGGAGGTTTAGGATGGATCTGGTATTTCTGGCAGAGTTGGCAGTGAATGGTGCGCTGACCGGCTTGCTCTACTCACTTTTTGCCATCGGGCTTGTCCTGATTTACAAATCATCGTCGGTGCCGAACCTTGCACAAGGGGCCCTGACAATGTTGGGTGCCTATGTGGTGCTGGCATTTTCGAACAACATGGGATTGCCGCTTTGGGTGGCCATTCCGTTGGCAGTTGTGATCATGTTCTTCGTGGGCATCGGGATCGAACGGGTCGCGCTGCGCCGATTGGCCGGACGCCCGGTCATCATGATCTTGATGATGACAATGGGGATCGACATTTTCCTGCGCGGCACCACCCTGGCGATTTGGGGCGGGTCTTCGCGGTCGATGGAATTGGGGGTCAGCTATGATCCGCTGTTTGTGGGGGATATGCTGCTCAGCCGAATTCACATTGTGGGTGCCGGCGTTGCAGTCGCCCTGTTTGTCGCCTTTCTTCTGTTCTTTCGCAGCCGCCTTGGCATTCGCTTGCGGGCCATCTCGGACGATTACATGGCGTCATGGTCTGTGGGGATCTCGGTTGAACGGGGTGTGGGCCTGTCCTGGGGGCTGGCGTCAATCGTGGCCGTGGCGACCGGTGTGATCTGGGGCGAAATTCAAGGTGTTGATCAGTCGTTGTCGATCTTGCTGCTCAAGGGGTTGACCGTGGCCGTTCTTGGCGGGCTGGACAGCATCCTAGGTGCGATTGTTGCAGGTATCATCCTGGGCATTTTGGAAAGTGTCGGCTCTTACTTTCTGGACGACATTGTCGGAGGCGGCAGCCGGGATCTGATTGTCGCTGCGGTGTTGATCCTGACGGTGATGATCCGCCCGCATGGCCTGTTTGGCCGCCATGACATTGAGAGGGTATAGAACATGTTTTACGGTCTCTCTGGCGTTCGCCACAATAGTTACGTCTCCGACAGCAAGCTCTTTCCGGTTCCGGCCGATCGCAATGCGGTGGTGTTCTTCTTGCTGCTCGGGCTTGCGGCACCCTATCTGGTCAGTTCGCTTTATCTGAACAGCTACATTCTGCCTTGGTTGATCTGGACGGCGGCCGTATTGGGGTTGAACCTTGTGACAGGTTGGGCCGGGCAGCTTCATCTGGGATATGCAGCCGTGATGGCGGTTGGGGCCTATTCGGCGGTTCACGCGGCCAAATTCGGAGTTCCATGGGAGATTGCCCTGCTTATCGGCGGTCTGACCTCTTCGGTGATTGGCAGCCTGTTTGCCTTTGCGGCGCTTCGGGTCAAGGGGCTTTACCTGGCGCTCACGACGCTTGCGATGCAATTCGTGATGGATTGGGTGCTGACCCATTCGCCAGCAATTTCAGGCGGGTCGCACGCATCCCTGCAATCGCCCACCTTTGCGTTGATGGGGCAAGACATCACATCTGATGCGGGGCTTTATTATGTCGCCTTCGGGTGGTGTGTGCTGGTCACAATCTTCATGCTCAATCTGCGACGCACCGGCCTGGGCCGTGCATTGGTTGCTGTGCGCGAAAAGGATTTTGCCGCCGCAATTTTGGGTGTGAACAGCTTCTACTACAAGCTCGTCGCCTTTGCCGCCTCGTCTTTCATCGCCGGTATCAGCGGCGCTATTTTGGTGGCGACATTCTACTTTCTTGCAGCCCCCGAGCAGTTTGCCGTGAACGTGTCCATTCAGGTTCTGGCGATGGTGATCGTGGGCGGCCTCGGCAGTATTCTTGGAAGCTATCTGGGGGCGGCACTCATCCTGCTCATGCCTGGAGTCGTGAACCACTTATTCTCATTGGGGGCCAATTTTATGGGGCTGAATCTGGGGAATGAAACGCTGGCGCACATTCCCAACGCAGCCTACGGCGCATTGATTGTCATCTTCCTGATGGTCGAGCCGTTGGGGCTGGGCAAACTCTATGCCAATGTCAGGGATTACCTGATGGTTTGGCCCTTTGACCAGTTGAAGAAATAGGGGGGCGACATGGCACAATCTGACACCAAAGCAATCGACCAGATCCTGTCACTGAACAGTATCGAAGTTTTGTACGACTCCGTCTTGTTGGCAATCAAAGGGGTCTCGATTGAGGTTCCTCGGGGGGGGATGGTCGCGCTTTTGGGCTCCAACGGGGCAGGCAAAAGCACCACCCTCAAGGCCATCAGCGGATTGCTGAAGGCCGAGCGTGGCAAGGTCAGCCGGGGCGAAATTCTCTTTGATGGTCAACCCATCGGAAACAGCCCGCCGCAAGATCGCGTCGGCATGGGGATCTGCCACGTCATTGAGGGCCGTCGCGTGTTCGAACATATGACGCCGGATGAAAACCTTGAGGCGGCGGCTCCGATGTCGATGTCTCGCCAGAAAGTGAACTCTGAGAAAGAGCGTATCTACGAATATTTCCCTCGCCTTGCGGAACGTAAATCATCTCAGTCGGGGTATCTTTCAGGTGGTGAGCAACAAATGCTGGCCATTGGGCGTGCGCTGATGACCCAGCCGCGCCTGTTGATGCTGGACGAACCCAGCCTTGGGCTCGCACCGTTTCTGGTGGCCGAGATTTTTGGCATTATCCAGCAGATCAACAAGGAGGACGGCCTGTCGGTTTTGCTGGTCGAGCAGAACGCGCTGGCCGCACTTGAGATTGTTTCGCACGGCTACCTGATCGAAAACGGCCGCGTTGTGATGCACGATTCAGCAGAGGCACTGAAGGCGAACTCGGATATTCAGGAGTTTTACCTTGGTGGAGGTGAGGGTAAGAATTTTCACGACATCAAGCACTACAGCAGACGGAAACGCTGGCTGAGTTAACGTTTCCGTTTGGATATTAACAGAGGAGGAACTAACCAATGAAGACCAAGACTTATGTAAAACGATTGGCAGCAGCGGCAGTACTGGGCCTGACAAGCCTTTCGGCCGCGAATGCAGCCGAGGACACGATCAAGTTTGGCCTGTGCTATGACCTGAGCAAATCCTACACATTCGTAACTCCGCAGGTTTCGCAAGCAGCGCAGGATCTGGCGACCCTAGTCAATATGAAGGGCGGCATCGGTGGTCACGACGTTGAAGTCATCGTTCAGGATCACGGCAACGAACCGCAGCGCGGAATTGAGTGCTATGAAAAACTCAAGCGCGAAGGTGTGTTCGTGTTCGACATGCTGTCGACACCGGTTTCCATCGCTGTTCTGCCGCGGATCATGAAGGACAAGAATGTTCTGATCCAGTCTCTGGTTGGTCGGGGCGATGCTGCCGATGGGTCCGTGTTCACGCAGGTCTTTCCGGTTGGTCCGACTTATTGGGGCCAGGCCGCCAACGACATCGCCTATATCAAGGAACAAAGCGGCGGCGACTTGACGGGTGTCAAGGTTGGCTTTGCTTATCTGGATTATCCTTTTGGTCAGGAACCAATCGAAATCCTGGAAACTCTGGCTGAGAAAGAAGGTTTTGAACTTCAGCTTTACCCTGTTCCTCTGCCCGGCAGCGATCAGGCCAGCGTCTGGACCAAAGTGCGTCGTAACAAGCCAGACTATATGGTTGCTTGGCTTCTGGCCGGTGGGCACGTTGTTGCCGCCAAGGAAATGAAACGCAACGGGTTTCCGATCAGCAACTATATCGGGGTCAACTGGCTGAACGAAGTTGATGTCGCCAACATCGGCGCAGAGGCCGCCATCGGTCTTAAGCGTGGGACCAATGTTGCTGGTGGGCAAGATATTCCGATCATCCAAGAGATCATTTCTGAGGTGTATGGCGCTGGCAAAGGGGCCGGATCTGCTGACTCGATCAACGACGTGTATTACAATACAGGTCTGGCGATCTACTCGGCTGCGTTTGAAGCGGCACGTCTTGCCGTAGAGCAGAATGGGTTCCCTGTGACGCCCGACTCGATGAAGGCTGGCTATGAAAGCATCGTTGATTTTGATGCGAATGGCCTGTTTGCTCCAATCACTGTGACAGCGGATGATCACGGCGGTGGCGGCAAGACCCGTGTCGAGATGTGGGATGGTAAAACCTGGGTCCCTCAACAGGACTGGACCGCAGCCTATACGGATGTGATCTGGGAAGTGGTCAAAGAGAGCTCAAGCAAGTTCTCGGCTGAATAAGACAACGCGGCTGGGGGTTCGCTCCCAGCCGCTCCCTGGCTTTGACCAGTGCTCCTGCTCTGCTCAATCCCATACCTCAAGGACATTTCATGACAAGTAATCCCATCCAGCTCACCGTTGAAAACGGTGTGGCAACGGTTTTTATCAACAGACCAGAGAGAAAGAACGCCCTGTCAGTCGCGGCTGCGAACGGGTTGGCGGACGCCTGGGATCAAATAGAAGCCGACGCCAATATTCGCGTCGTTATCCTGACCTCAGCCGATTGCGGAGTGTTCAGCGCCGGGCTTGACCTCAAGGAGGCGACGCAGATTGCGCGCGACGAGGGCGTTGATATCCTGTCCAAAATGCGCGACCCGTTCCATGAACGGATGCGGGCCTGTTCCAAGCCGATTATATCGGCGATGACCGGATCACTGATGGCCGGTGGCATGATGCTGACCCTGATGAGCGACCTGCGGGTCGGGCTGAAAGGCACGAAGGTTGGTATAACCGAAGTCAAAATTGGCAGAGGATCGCCTTGGGCGGCGCCTGCCTTGTCGATGCTGCCCCAACCAATCCTGATGGAGATTGTCCTGACCGGGGACCTGATGCCGATTGAACGGCTGCACGATTATGGGTTCACCAACTATCTGGAAGACACACCCGATGCCGTGCGTGCCCGGGCCCGCGAACTGGCCGACCGCGTCGCTTCGGGGGCGCCGTTGTCGGTGATTGCCGCCAAGGCCAGTGTGCGCGCGACGATGGATCTGGGCTGCACCAACGGGCTGGAAGAAGGCAAAAGGTTGCATGACGTTGTTTATTCCAGTCAAGATGCCATCGAAGGTCCGCGCGCTTTTGCCGAAAAGCGCTCGCCGGTATGGCAGGGCAGATAAAACAGGAGTTTGATATGACTGAACTTATGCAATTTGACGTCGACAACGGGGTGGGGGTATTGCGATTCACCCAGCCAGCGCGCCGCAACCCTTACAGCCTTGCATTTGTGGATCAGTTCATTGCGGCTCTTGATGTGGCGCAAAATGATGATGCGGTGCGTGCCGTTGTGATGACCGGCGGAGATCACTTTTCCAGTGGTGGCGATCTTGTCGGGTTTCGGGCCGAGATCGCAAAAGGCGCGCGCGCAACCTATGAGATGGTTGACAAGGTGCATAGTGGCGGGCGCGCGGCATATGGCTTCAACAAGCCGCTGATCGCTGCTGTCAATGGCGTCGCCTATGGTGCAGGCATGAGCCTTGCGCTGTGCGCCGACGTGATTGTTGCCGCTGAAGATGCGCGGCTCTGTCAGGTGTTTTCCAAAGTGGGCGGATGCCCCGACACGGGATCGAGCTGGCTGCTGCAACAGCGTATGGGCTCCGGCGCGGCGCGGCTTTTGGTACTGACCGGGCGCGAGATTTCCGGCAAGACCGCCCATCAGATGCGGGCAGTAGAAGAATGTGTGCCCGCTGCTGAAACCGAATCCACCGCAATTGCAATCGCCACCGAAATGGCGGCGAATCCGATGTTTGGAATGCAGAGCAGCAAACGCGTGATGCGTGAGGCCGCGGAGTGTTCTTTCGAGGAAGCTTTGGATATCGAATGCCGCGCGCAGGCCATTCTGCTTTGCGCGCATGACTTTCCCGAGGCAATGAATGCTTTTACAGAAAAACGAAAGCCGAATTTCCGGGACTGTTGATCGAAGGGATTGAAAAGGCTTTAACTTCAAGAGGAGACCATGCCAATGAAGGTGCTTGTACCTGTCAAGCGCGTGATCGACTATAACGTGAAAGTCCGTGTGAAAGCGGATGGAACGGGCGTCGATCTTGCCAATGTCAAAATGTCCATGAACCCGTTCGACGAGATTGCCGTCGAAGAGGCGATCCGTCTCAAGGAAGCGGGCAAAGCCGAGGAAGTCATCGCGGTTTCTATCGGTGTGAAGCAAAGCCAGGAAACCCTGCGCACCGCTTTGGCCATGGGCGCTGATCGGGCCATTCTTGTTGTGGCCGCGGATGATGTTCATTCCGATATTGAGCCTCTGGCGGTTGCCAAGATCCTCAAGGCTGTGGTCGACGAAGAGCAGCCCGGCCTGGTTCTGGCAGGCAAGCAGGCGATCGACAACGACATGAACGCCACCGGTCAAATGCTGTCCGCCCTGATGGGGTGGTCCCAGGGCACCTTTGCCAGCGGGCTGGACATTGACGGCGATAGCGCCGTGGTCACCCGCGAAGTGGATGGCGGTTTGCAAACCATCAAGGTGAGCATGCCCACGATCATCACCGTTGATCTGCGCCTCAATGAGCCGCGGTATGCCTCCCTGCCCAACATCATGAAGGCCAAGAAAAAGCCGATGGATGAGAAGACCGCAGCGGAGTACGGCGTTGACGTGACGCCCCGCCTTGAGATCCTCAAGACCGAGGAACCCGAGAGCCGCAAAGCCGGTGAAATCGTTGGCTCGGTTGACGAGCTTGTCGCAAAACTCAAAGAAGTGGGGGCTGTATAATGGCTGTTCTTCTTCTCGCAGAAGTCACCGATGGTGAATTGGCACTGGACGCAACTGCAAAAGCAGTGACTGCAGCCCAGAAACTTGGCGATGTTACGGCACTTTGCTGTGGTGCATCCGCGGCCGCCGCAGGCGAAGCCTGTGCCAAGATTGATGGCGTTTCCAAGGTCCTCGTGGCCGAAGATGCATCATTGGGCCACCGCCTGGCAGAGCCCACAGCGGCGCTGATTGTATCGCTGGCGGGTGATTATGAACACATCGTTGCCCCGGCCACCACAGACGCCAAAAACGTGCTGCCCCGCGTGGCTGCGTTGTTGGATGTCATGGTGATCTCGGATGCCTCCGGCGTGGTTGACGCCAACACATTTGAGCGCCCGATCTATGCTGGTAACGCGGTCCAGACCGTGAAATCCACGGACGCCAAGAAAGTCGTGTCTTTCCGGACCTCGACCTTTGATGCGGCTGGGACCGGTGGCTCGGCGTCGGTTGAAACCATTGGGGCTGCGGCCAACCCTGGCCTGTCAGAATGGGTCGAAGACAAGGTTGCGGCCTCGGATCGCCCGGAACTGACTTCGGCTGGAATCGTTGTGTCGGGTGGCCGTGGTGTTGGCTCTGAGGCTGACTTTGCGCTGATCGAAAAGCTGGCAGACAAGCTGGGCGCCGCCGTTGGCGCATCGCGTGCTGCGGTCGATTCGGGCTTTGCGCCAAACGACTGGCAAGTGGGCCAGACGGGCAAAGTTGTGGCCCCTGATCTTTATGTCGCCGTCGGTATATCCGGCGCGATCCAGCACCTGGCCGGCATGAAAGACAGCAAGGTTATCGTGGCCATCAACAAGGACGAAGAAGCCCCGATCTTCCAGGTTGCGGACTATGGCCTTGTGGCAGACCTGTTCGACGCCGTGCCCGAGTTGACAGAAAAACTGGGCTAAAGCGCGCCGCGCAACCTGCGCGACAATAACATCTGACTATCAAAAGGCCCGCCAATTAGGTGGGCCTTTTTTACGGTTTGGGGCGGTTGATCACTTGGATTTGCGCCGGTGCAGGATGTCAGGGTTGTGTTCACCCAGTGCAGGCTGCGGAGTGATGTCGTGGCGCGCAGGTGTGGCCGAAAACTTGATGGGCGGTTTGGTGGTCCAGACGGCCCCTTCAGTGGGATGGTCGATTGTTTGGAAAAATCCCGTCGCGGCCAAATGGGGGTCTTGCGGCAGATCTGACATCATCCGCACGGGCATGGCTGGAATGTCGATTTGTTCACTCAGTTCAAGCCACTGGGCGGTGGTGCGTGTCGTCGCAACCTGCGCCACCATGTCATAGACCCCTCCGATATTCCGGCTGCGTTCGACCATATTCGTGACCCATGGATGATCGAGCATGTCGTCGTCGCGCCCCACGGCTTTGAAGAACCGCGCCCATTGCGCGTTAGAGTAAGGCAGGATGGTGATATAGCCATCTGCGGTTTTTAACGGGCGCCGGTGCGGGACCAGCATGCGCTGGTATCCGAAGCTTTGCGGTTCCGGATCAAATGTGGCTTCTGCCATGTGTTCAACCAACAGGAACGAGGCCAGTGTTTCGAACATCGGAATTTCGACATGTTGGGCCTGCCCGGTTCGTTCCCGGTGATAAAGCGCGGCCATGATCGCATAGGCTGCCGTGACCCCGCCAAGCTTGTCAGCGATGATCGTGGGGGCATAGGCAGGTGGGGTGTCCGGGTCGCGCATTGTGGCCAGTCCGGCCATTCCCGAGAGGGACTGGACGCTGTCATCATAGGCAGGTTTATCGTGATAGGGCCCGTCCGAGCCGAACCCCACCGCAGCCGCAGTAATCAGCTTGGGATTGCGTTCGCGCAGGGTTTCGGGGGAAAGGGACAGTCGCTCCAGCGCGGCGGGCCGGACACTGGACACAAACACATCCGCATCGTCGATCAGGTCAAGCAAGGCGGCCCGGTCCTGTGGGTTTTTCAGATCAAGGGTAATGCTGCGCTTGTTGCGGTTGGTGCCCAGAAATGCAGCACCCATTCCGGGTGTACGGGCAGGTTGCACCTGACGCAGCATGTCGCCTTCGGGGCTTTCGACCTTGATAACATCGGCGCCCAGATCACCAAGCATTTGCGTGGCGAGGGGGCCAAATACAACCGACGTCATATCAATGACCCTGACGCCTGCAAGCAGGCCGTCTTTACTGGTGCTCATGATTTAGTATCCGATATCGAGGACGTGGATAGTTGCAATTAATCTAACAAATGTTAGAAACATGGTCAACTTAGATTCGAACCAACGAAGGAGCGGGCGAAATGCCGGAAATGCAAGGGCCGGACAAGACTTTCCGGGACGGATTGGCAAAGGGACACATTAACCTTCAGCAGTGTGATGATTGCGAAAGGTTCATTTTTTTCCCGCGCATCATGTGTCCACATTGCGAAGGGCGGTCCCTGACTTGGCGCAGGGCATCCGGCGACGGCACGGTTCATACCACAACCACCGTGCGGCGTAAGGCTGAGCGTGGCGGTGACTATAACGTCTGCATTGTTGAACTGATCGAGGGGGTGCGGATGATGAGCAGGGTTGATGATATCTCTCCTGACAACGTGAAGATCGGGTTGCCGGTCACGGCATTTGTTGGCGAAATTGACGGTGTTCCGGCCGTTCTGTGTAAACCGGCGGAGGGCTGAAACATGGTTGATCAAATGCGTGGAAAAACCGCGATCGTTGGCGTAGGGCATGCCGGCTTTGGCGAGGCACCTGGGTTTTCGGCCTATGACATCATGGCACAATCAGCGCATGCGGCGCTGGATGACGCCGGGCTTAAGTTAAGCGATGTCGATGGCCTGTTCTGCACCATGATGGAAGATTCAATGCCGGTCCTAATGGCGGCCGAGTATCTGGGAATCCAGCCGCGCTATATCGATGGCACGATGACGGGTGGTTCTTCATTTGTGAACTATCTGACGTCAGCGGCACTGGCGTTGCAGGCCGGGCTTTGTGATGTGGCGCTGATTTGCTATGGCTCCAACCAGCGTACGGCGTCAGGGCGGCTTGTGACTGCGTCAAAGCTGCCGCCCTATGAGGGGCAGTATAAACCGCGCTATCCGATCTCGGCCTACGCGTTGGCGGCTGCGCGGCACATGTATGAATACGGCACCACACGCGAACAACTGGCCGACGTGGCCGTTGCGGCGCGGGCCTGGGCGCAGCACAATCCCGAAGCGTTTGAGCGCGGCGCGCTGACCCGTGAGGATGTTCTGGGCGCGCGTATGGTGAGTGATCCGCTGACCACGCGCGATTGTTGCCTGGTCACCGATGGCGGTGGTGCCATCGTGATGGTGCGGGCTGATCGGGCGGGGGATTTCCCCAAGGCACCGGTCTATGTCCTGGGCTCTTCGGCGGCCAGCAGTCACCGTCAGATCTCGCAAATGCAGGATTTCACGGTGACTGCGGCGCGCGAGTCCGGTGAACGTGCCTTTGCGATGGCCGGGGTAACGCCCGGCGATATTGACGTGGTTGAGCTGTATGATGCGTTTACCATCAACACCATCCTGTTTCTCGAAGACCTCGGGTTCTGCGCCAAGGGCGAAGGCGGTGCTTTTGTCGCCGATGGCCGGATTGCGCCGGGCGGCGCCTTGCCTGTCAACACCAATGGTGGCGGGCTGTCATGTGTGCACCCCGGAATGTACGGTGTCTTTACCGTGATCGAGGCCGCGCGCCAGATCAGAGGCGATGCGCCGGGGTTGCAACAAGAGAACGTGGAACTGGCATTGGCGCATGGCAATGGCGGGGTATTATCCAGCCAGGTCACGGCCATTCTGGGCGCAGCCAGCACCGTTTGATTTTGGCAAGGGAGGGCCAGAAATGCCATTGGATATTGATGCGCTGAACGCTTGGGAATTCGAAGACCTGACACACAGTTACACCAAGCGGGATACGATGCTTTATGCGCTTGGTCTGGGGTTCGCAGAGGACCCGTGCGATGAACAAGAACTGGCCTATGTCTATGAAGACGGTCTGCTGGCTGCGCCAAGCATGGCCCTTATTCTGGGATATCCCGGGTTCTGGTTGCGCGATCCGCGCACAGGTATCGATTGGAAAAAGGTCCTGCACGGCGAGCAATGGCTGGATGTGTTCAAACCCCTGCCTGTTGAGGGCACGGTGATCGGACGCACCTGGATTGATCAGATTTCTGACAAGGGTGAAGGCAAGGGCGCGGTGCTGTATACCAGCCGCGATATCATTGACGTGGCCAGCAATGAGACGCTGGCGCGGGTTTCAATGTCGACCTTCGCGCGCGGTGATGGCGGTTTTGGTGGCGAAAAGCTGGCCGGGCCAACCCTGGCTGTGCTGCCAGACCGCGCACCAGATCATATTTGCGATCTGGCGACGCTGCCGAACCAAGCGCTGATTTACCGGTTGAGTGGTGATTATAACCCGCTTCATGCAGACCCGGCTGTTGCGAAATCCGCAGGCTTTGACCGTCCGATCCTTCATGGGATGGCAACCTATGGGTTGGGATGCCGGGCGATCCTGAAAACGCTTTGCGATTATGACGCCAGCCGCCTGACTGGGCTGGACGTGCGATTTTCTGCGCCGGTTTACCCCGGTGAAACCGTGCGCTTCGAAATCTGGCAGGATGGCAAAGAGGTGCGGTTTCGCGCGCTGGTTCCAGGACGTGACGTGATAGTGCTGAACAATGGTGCCGCTAGGCTTGCCTGAGGAGAGAGACAATTGACGCAGCCGCTTGACGATATACTGGTGCTGGATTTCAGCACGCTGCTTCCCGGTCCGATGGCCACGCTGATGCTGGCAGAAGCCGGCGCCGAGGTCATCAAACTGGAGCGCCCCGGAACCGGTGAGGACATGCGCCTGACAGAGCCGAAGATCGAGGGCCACAGTCTGGGCTATGCGATCCTTAACCGGGGCAAGAAAAGCATCGCGCTGGATCTCAAGGCCGAAGGGGCTGTGGCCAGCTTGCAGTCGCTGATCGAAAAGGCCGATGTCATCGTCGAGCAATTCCGCCCCGGAGTCATGGATCGGCTGGGATTGGGATATGACGCGGTCAAAGCGCTGAACCCCAGCATTATCTTCTGCTCGATTACCGGCTACGGTCAGACCGGCCCGAAACGCAATGCCGCAGGGCATGACATGAATTATGTTGGCGATGCGGGTGTCTTGTCGCTCAGTTCGGGCTCGGTTGATAGTCCGACCACCCCGTTTGGCCTGGTTGCCGACATTGGCGGGGGCACCTATCCGGCAATCATGAATATCCTGCTTGCGCTGCGCCAGCGCGACAAGACCGGACAGGGGGTCCATTTGGATATTGCCATGACCGAGGGCGCTTTTGCCTTTGCCTATTGGGCCCATGCCAAGGGTGTCATCGCGGGCCAACCCATCGAGAATGGCGGTGACAGGCTGACCGGGGGCTGGGCGCGCTATCGTCTGTATTCGGCATCAGATGGTCGCCAGGTTGCTGTCGGGGCGTTGGAACAGAAATTCTGGGATGCGTTTTGCAATGTTGTCGATCTGCCCCAGAACCTGCGCGATGATCTTGCCGATCCCGCACGCGATGATCTTGCCGATCCAGCGGCGACAAAGGCCGAGGTCGCACGCCTGATTGCGGCCAAACCCTCTGATCATTGGGCGCCATTGCTTGAGGCGGCGGATTGCTGTTGCACCATTGTCAAAACACCGGCCGAGGCCGCAGCCGACCCGCATTTCATAGCGCGCGGCATATTCGAGCGAGCAGTCTCAGTGGGTAGCGAGCAGGTTCCAGCACTTCCTCTGCCGGTTGCGCCAGAATTTCGCAGCCCAGTGGCCGAGAGCCGCGCGGCGCCCGAGTTGGGCGAACAAAACGCCGAGTTTGGAGTATAAATAGTGACTGCCTGGCGTGGGAATAGGTTGACGGCTGAAACCGTTTGAAATAATCTAACAAGTGTTAGAAATGCTGAGATTGCCCTTTGGGAGGAGCCACTATGCCTGAGCCGAAGCCGGAACTTTCCGCGGAAGCGGAGCGATTTGTGTCTCCTTCGCACTATGTTGATAGCGACAGCATGGAAGTGCAGGCCTTTGTGGCGCGGGCACTGCGCGACTTGGCGCCAGAGGCATCTCAAAAGGATAAGGCGGTGTGCCTGTTTCAGGCGGTGCGCGACGATCTGCGCTATGATCCGTTTACGTTTTCTCTGAACGCCGAGGATTACAGAGCAAGTGTTATCGCGGACATGGATTCGGCTTTTTGCGTGCCCAAGGCCATCCTGCTGGCCGCGTGCCTGCGGGCCGTTGGCATTCCGGCGGCACTTGGGTTTGCGGATGTCCGTAACCACCTTGAATACGCCCAAACTGGCCGAACTGATGGACACCGACCTGTTCATCTACCATGGCTATGTCCAGCTTTGGCTGGGTGAGGCGACTTTCAAGGTGACCCCGGCCTTTAACATGGAATTGTGCCAGCGCTTTGGCGTTAAACCGCTGGAGTTTGACGGAGAGCACGACGCACTGTTTCACGAGTTTGACGACGCGAACCGTCGCCATATGGAATACGTCAATGATCGGGGCTTGTTTGTTGACGCGCCGATGCAAGAGTTCCTGATCGCATTTTCCGAGACCTATCCGAAGTTGAAGGAATTCAACCGGCGCAGGATTTCCGGCGAGGCCGTTGATCCGGGTTTTTCTGGTCCCGAAGGGGCGGCGGCGAAATGAAATATTTGGAAGATTTCAGTGTCGGCCAGGTGTTCGAGTTTCACTCTGCGCCATTGAGCAAACAGCAGATTAAGGAGTTTGCTCAGGAATGGGACCCCCAGCGTATTCACACCGATGAAGCCCATGCCGAAAGTATCCATGGCGGGCTGATCGCCTCAGGTTTCCAGACCCTTCTGATCGTGTTCAAACCGATCATGCAGAATCTGATGACCGATGTGGCCAATATTGGCGGTATCGGGTTTAACCAATTGCGCTGGGTGCGACCCTTGCACCCCGAAGAACCCCTGAATATCCGGATCGAGATTCAGTCCGTGACCCCATCGCGCAGCAAGCCTGACCGGGGTGTTTTGACGTACACACTTGAAGCACGAAATCCCGCTGGTGAATTGGTTCTGAGCGTTGAGACGCCGGTGATGATCCAGCGCCGAAAGGAAGGCCTGAAATGACCATTGTACAAGATGAGGATCTGCGGCTTTTGCGCGACAGCGTTGGGACGCTTTTGGATCGCGCGGGTGGCCTTGGGAGGGCACGAGGCTTGCGTGACAGCGATGCGCCTTGGGACGCGAGCATCTGGCAAGAGCTTGCGGCTGCTGGTGTCCTGGGGGTTGCAGCCCCCGAAGAGGCCGGCGGCCTTGGCATGGGATTGGAGGCGGCAGGCGTTGTTGCCCAAGAGCTTGGCCGTGTGATCGCACCAGAACCAGTGGTGGCGACACTTGGATTGGCAATCGGGCTGATGCATCGGCTTTGCCGACAAGATGATATGTTGGACGCCGCCATCGCAGGCGATGTTGTTCTAGCGGTGGCCTGGCAAGAACGCTGCGCCACGGGCCTGTCGGATGCTATCAAATGCCGGTTTGATGGAACCACACTGAACGGAAGCAAGGATTGGGTGGTTGGTGCCAGTGGCGCGGATCAGATTCTGGTGATCGCCGAGGGTGCGCATGGACCCGCTTTGCTGCGTGTCGCAGCGGATGCTTCGGGTATTACGACGCAAGCCCGCAAGCAATCGGATGGCAGCACGCTTTGGGAGCTGAGCTTTGCGAGCACTCCGGCAGAGGTTCTGGCCGAAGGCGCGAAGGTCACTGATGCCCTGGCGAACGCTGTTGCGGATACAACCGCATTGGCAGCGGCCGAACTGGTCGGCCTAAGCGGCGCAGCACTGGCACTGACGCTGGAGTATATCAAAACCCGCGAACAATTTGACAAGCCGATCGGCTCGTTTCAGGTGATACAGCACCGTGCCGTTGACATGCATGTGATGCAGGAAGTCGCCCAAGCCGCTGTGCGTGAGGCGCTGGCTGCGATGGATCAAACAGAATCGGCGTTGGAACGCGCCCAGCAGGCAAGCCGCGCCAAGGCCCGCGCCTGTAGCGCTGCGCAAAAAATCACCCGAGAGGCGATACAGCTGCATGGCGCGGTTGGATATACGGATGAATTTGATGTTGGATTGTTGCTGAACCGGGCGCTCGTCCTGTCGGCGTGGCTGGGGGATGCTGCATATCACCGCCGCTGCTGGCTGAATGCAAAAGAAACAGAGGTGGCCGCGCAATGACCGACTGGAACGCAATGAGCGACGAAGAATTTCGCCACGAAGTCAGAGCCTTTTTCGAGGCCGAATACCCCGAAGAACTGCGTCACCTGCCGCACCGGCCCAAGTTCGCCGAGATCAAGCACTGGCATGTGAAGTTACACGCCAAAGGCTGGGTCGCCCCTGCCTGGCCCGCCGAATATGGCGGTATGGGGCTGGCGGCGGCAAAGCTGCTGATCTTTTACGAAGAACAACAGCGTTACGGTGTCAATCGGGGCCGCGATATGGGCATCCAGATGGTTGGTCCGCTGATCATCAAATTTGGCACCCAGGCGCAAAAGGACTATTGGCTGCCACGCATCCTGAGCTGTGAAGATATCTGGTGTCAGGGTTATTCCGAACCCGGCGCGGGATCGGATCTGGCCAATCTGCGCACCAGTGCTGTGATTGACGGCGATGATTTTGTCATCAACGGCCAGAAGATCTGGACCACGATGGCGCATGACGCCACCCATATCTTTATGCTCGTGCGCACTGATCCCGATGCACCGAAAAAACAGCAGGGCATCAGCTTTGTTCTGGCCAGCATGGATCAGCCGGGCGTTGATGCGCGCACAATCACCACCCTGGCCGGTGAGACCGAGTTTTGCGAAGTGTTCTTTGACAATGCCCGCACCCCGCGCGCCAATCTGGTGGGCGAAATCAACAAGGGCTGGAGCATGGCCAAGGCGCTGCTCAGCTTTGAGCGGATATTCATTGGCTCACCCGGTCTGGCGCAGAATGCGCTGGGTCAGCTTGAAACATTTGCCCGCGGTCGCGGTGCCTTTGACGACCCGGTGTTCCGGGATCGCTATGCCGAAGTGGCGCTGGACGTTGAAGATCACGCAGCCCTCTACAGCCGGTTCGCCGACCAGCTCAAGCGCGGAGAAACGCTGGGGGCTGATGTCTCGATGCTGAAAATCTGGGTGACCGAGACCTATCAGCGGATATCGGAACTGATGATCGAGGTCGCAGGCCCCGATGGCAGCAGTATCGGGCCGTTGCAGGTGGGCAATATCGGCGTCGATGTACTGGCCAGCTTTTACAAAGCCCGACCGACGACGATCTACGGCGGCTCAAACGAAATCCAACGAAATATCTTGTCCAAGGCTGTTCTGGGTCTTTGACAACCAATTTGCAAACAGAGGAAGAAAATATGTTTGACTATGCAACGAAATACCCAAAGCTGTCTTTTGACTATCCGGCGGATCGCGTTCTGCGCGTCACGTTTGACCGGCCTGAGACCTATAATTCGGTTGATGCTGAAACCCACACCCAAATGACTGATATCTGGATCGACATCGACCGCGATCAGGACATCAATGCCGTGATCGTAACGGGCCGGGGCAAAGCGTTTTCGGCAGGCGGCGATTTCAGCCTGATCGAAAGCATCACCGGCAATTTCGACAACGTGATGAAGACCTGGAAAGAAGCCAAGGATCTGGTTTACAACATCATCAATTGTAACAAGGTCATCATCTCGGCGATCAACGGCCCAGCGGCCGGTGCGGGCCTTGTTGTAGGTATCCTTGCCGATATTTCCATCGCGGGCAAACGCGCCAAAATCGTAGATGGCCACCCGCGTTTGGGTGTCGCTGCCGGCGATTGCGCCGCAATCATCTGGCCCCTGCTGTGTGGTATGGCCAAAGCCAAATACTATCTGTTGACCTGCAAGCCGATCACCGGTGAAGAGGCCGATCGTATTGGCATGGTGTCCATGTGCGTCGAGGATGACGAGCTTGAACAGATCTCGATTGATACCGCGACCGAAATGGCCACGGGATCGCAAAGCGCTCTGCGCTGGACCAAATATTCACTGAACAACTGGCTGCGTCAGGCTGGGCCGATCTTTGATGCCTCGACGGCGCTGGAGATGTTGGGCTTTATGGGCGACGACGTGAAAGAAGGTGTTCTCTCTCACCGTGAAAAACGTGCGCCAGAGTACCGCAAAGACTGCCCACTCTAAGCCAACCTAGGCGAAGGAACCCACCATGTCTGTCTCTGCCCATGGGCAGATCGCCAGCGCCTATTCCCGCGCAACCAACATAGCTTGGGATATGAAGGCACGGTTTGACATGGCGGGTTTCGACCCTTCCAAGGTTTTGTCACTGGCGGCTCTCTCCCGTCCTCCGGTGATAAAAAAGAGGAGCTGCCAGTGCTCCAAAGAGCGAACCCGCCAAAAGGCGGGTTCCTTGCTGTCACCCCAAAGACATATCAGGTATCCAAGTGTCTTAGGGTGCGATTTTATCCAGAAGCCGGGATTTGTGAGCGGGCAACAAAGGCCGCGATGACGGCGCTCTTACTCAATCATCACTATACTGCGCCACAAAACTTCTGACGCCATTATCCGTCTCGCACCAGACCTTGCCGCCGTTCTTCCCCTCAGCATGAAATAGTGAAAACGACCTATCCAGCGTAACCGGCGCCAGACCTCGGTAGGAAAAGCGACGAGGCGGTTTGCCGAGGGTTTTCGCCGCCAGGTTCAGCAGCAACGTGGCCTGCAACGGGCCATGCACAACAAGGTCGGGATAGCCCTCAGTGTTGCGCGCATAATCCTGATCATAATGGATACGATGAGAATTAAACGTCAGGGCCGAGTAGCGAAACAACAAAACCGGATCGGGGGACACTTCGGCCATTTGGGTGCCCGTGTCTGTATAGACCTGCGGTGTTGGCTTGGGTGTATCGGCCTTTGGAAAATCTTTGAAAACATAGTCCTGACGTTCTGTAATGCACAGACGATCCCGCGAGGAGAACTCTTGCTCGACCGTTACAAAGATCAGAGATCCGCTTTTCCCGGTTTTGGCAACAACATCCGAAACCCTTGAAACCCGCGTCACAGGCGCGTCTGGTTCAAGGTNGTGATGGTGGNTGATCTCACCCCCCGCCCACATCCGGGCAGGAAGAGGCACNGGCGGCAGAAAGCCACCTTTCTTGGCGTGACCGTCCTCTGAAAGGTCACTNGTTTGGGTCGCAGNTAGGGTTGNGCACCACTGAATGCCCAGAGGGGCTGCATTCTGCTCAAGCCACAGGTGTGGATCAAGTGTGGCGCAAAACCTGTCGACCAGAGAATTTGTCAAATAGTCGCTGACCGTTTCAGACTTTCCGATCCACTCTTTGAGATGGGATATGTCAATTTCCTTGGTCATTGGTTCAAAATGACCGCGGCATACCAAGAATGTGCTCGCCCACATAAGACAGGATCATGTTGGTCGAGACTGGCGCGACCTGATACAGTCGGGTTTCGCGGAACTTGCGTTCGACATCATATTCCCGGGCAAAGCCAAAGCCGCCATGGGACTGGATACAGGCATTGGCGGCCTCCCAGCTGGCATCGGCGGCCAGCAGCTTGGCCATATTGGCCTGCGCGCCGCAATCTTCACCTGCGTCAAAGCGTTTGCAGGATTCGAACCGCATAAGGTTGGCCGCCTCGATGGCGACATAGGACTTGGCAATCGGGAACTGCACACCCTGATTCTGACCAATGGGTCGGTCGAATACCACCCGCTCAGAGGCATAGTTGCGTGCCTTATCGACAAACCAATATCCATCACCGATACATTCAGCGGCAATCAATGTGCGTTCGGCGTTCAGCCCGTCAAGGATGTGATAAAATCCGCGTCCCTCGGTGCCAATCAGATTTTCGGCAGGGATTTCCAGATTGTCAAAGAACACTTCGGCGGTTTCATGACCCGCCAGATTGGCGATGGGTTGGATCTCCATGCCGTTGCCCATTGCCTCGCGCAGATCGACAATGAATATCGACATGCCAAGCGCCTTGCGTTTGACATCGGCCAGCGGTGTGGTGCGTGCCAGTAGGATCATCAGGTCGGTATGTTCCAACCGACTGATCCAGACCTTCTGACCGTTGATCACATAGTGGTCGCCTTTTTTCACGGCGGTGGTTTTCAGCTGGGTGGTGTCGGTGCCGGTTGTCGGTTCGGTCACGGCCATGGATTGCAGGCGCAACTCACCCGAGGCAATACCCGGCAGGTATTTCTGTTTTTGCGCCTCTGATCCGTGCCGCAGCAGCGTGCCCATGTTGTACATCTGGCCGTGGCAATGCCCGGCGTTCCCGCCTGATCGGCAGATTTCTTCCATGATGATGCTGGCCTCGGT
>JGI24025J20009_10001023_pt1 | contig 21481 bp, 26 predicted proteins | sample Cruoilmetagenom3_FD_20009 | JGI IMG/M metagenome (IMG submission 20009) | reverse complement strand
GTGGCATATCCTTTTCTCAGACGAGAATTGCGGCGCGTGAACAACGCCATGATATGCCGCCCCTCAGGGGCCATCACCAACTTTCAGCTATATCTCCCTCGTATCGGTTCAGGTAGGCGTTCAGCGCCGCCTCGGGGCCAAATGGCAGCATCTGCCGCAGCTCCAGCCAAAGGTCCGCACCTTCGCCGGGGCTGAATTGCGCCCAAATGGGCGATATCATTTTCAATGCGCGTTTCATGGATCATGTCCCTTTTGTCTGACGAATCGGGCTTCCTGCGCGGTGACAGGTGGCTGGACATAGGTTAAATCTGACCAAATCAGTCACCTTTGTCAAACACCCTTTTGGAAAAACCCGGTGAAGGGGCGCGCGCGCCGTGCTAACAGGGTGAAAATTCGGGCAGAGGTAAAGCAATGCGGCAAGGACAGGCGATCCGCCACGACATCGACGGGCTGCGCGCCATCGCCGTTCTGGTGGTGATGTTCTTTCACGCCCACCTGACCGATTTTCGCGGCGGTTTCATCGGCGTGGACGTGTTCTTTGTCATCTCGGGCTTTCTGATCCTGCCGCAGATCACCGTGCAGCGGGCCGCGGGGCGTTTTGCCCTGCCCGGCTTCCTTGCGCGGCGGGTGCGGCGGCTGGTGCCCGCGCTTGTGCCGGTGCTGATCTATGCCCTTGGCGCCGCAACGCTGTTGCTTGGCAGTGGCGCATACCGGGATTTCCTGCAAACGCTGGCGGGCGCGGCGGGCTATGTGTCGAACTATGTCCTGATGGCACAATCGGGCTATTTCGAACGAACCAGCGACACGCTGCTTTTGCTGCACACTTGGTCGCTGAGCGTCGAATTCCAGTTCTACCTGATCGCGCCACTGGTGCTGCTGCTGGCGCGGGGGCGCATGGTCTGGGCGCTGGTGATCTTGGCGCTTGCCTCTTTCGCCTTGGCGGGCTGGCTGGTGTCGCATGGCTCCCCTTGGGCATTTTTCGGCATCCTGCCCCGTTTCTGGGAACTGGCGCTTGGCGGGCTGGTCGGCATCGCCTTGCAGCGCCGCAGCCTGCCGGGTTGGTCCGGCCCGTGGCTGCGCCTTGGCGGACTGGCGCTGATCCTGATCGCCACGCATTTCTATCGGCCCGACATGGGGTTCCCCGGCATGGCCGCGCTGGTCCCCGCGCTTGGCACGGTCGCGGTGCTGGCCGCGCCTACGCGGCGCGATCCGCTGCTGTGGCTACTGAACAGCCGCGTGATGCAATGGATCGGCACACGCAGTTATTCGCTGTACCTGTGGCACTGGCCGCTGATCGTCACCGTCACCCTGTTCGCCATCCACCCGACCGAGGGGCATTACGTCGCCGCCCTGCTGCTGACCTTTCCACTGGCCGAGCTGTCCTATCGGCTGGTCGAAAATCCCGTTCGTCGCGGGCATGGCTGGCGGACCACCCGTGCCATGGCCGCCCTGACCCTGCTGCCCCCTGCCCTGATGCTGGCACTTTGGGGCGGACTTGGCGCTGCGGGTGACGGGCTGCGCCGCCACCTGCCGCTGGAGGCAACGCGCCATTTCCGCAACCTCGCCGATACCGAGCGCCGCGCCTATATGCAGACCGAGCTGGGCAATGGTGCGGGCCGCCAGTGCAGTTTCGATGTGCTGCCGGATCATGCCGCCATGCGCGCCTGCCTGCTGGACGCTCCTGCAAACCCCGTTCTGGTGATCGGGGACAGCCATGGGCGCGATACCTACCAGGCACTGCGCCGCGCCTTTCCTGATCGTCCCATGGTCCTGATGCACCAATCCGGCTGTGCGCCTGCTGATTATCGGGCGTCTGCCAATTCACATTGCTTTGCGGGGTTGTCGGATCTGATGCGCGACACCCTGCCCGATTTGCAGCCCAAGGCGGTGATCCTTACATCGCACTGGCCCGCGAAAGCCTTGCCTGCCCTGCCCGCAACCGTGGATGCGCTGTCAGGCACCCCCGCCGCCATCGTGAATGCCACCCCGGTATTCCGCGCCGATGTGGCAAATCTGTTGCGTCAGGCAGGGGCCGCGCCGGATGACCTGTCCGCCCGCTTGTCCACAAGCCAGTTCAAGGCAGATATTACCGCGATCAATGACCGGCTGGCCCGGATGGGCCTGCCCGTGATCGACAAGCTGTCGCATCTCTGCACAGTCGCGGGTTGCAGCCCCTATACGCCCGACGCGCACCTGGTCTGGTGGGACGACCAGCACCTTTCCGTGCCGGCCATCACGTATCTGGCCAGCAAATTCGCCAGCGATCCAACCCTGCACGCCTTGCTGGACTAGCCCGGGGCGTCTTGCATCAGGCCTCTGGCTGCTCGCCGCCGCTGCGCAGGCCCTTGGCCCATTTCGACAGCCACCAGCTGTAGGCTGGGTTCCAATCCATCAAGTCGGGATCATTCCCCAGTCGCACCGCCGCATGGCGCGGCCAATAGGGATCGAACAGGGCCTGCCGCCCGATGGCGATCAGATCGGCGCTGTCCCTGGCCAGCAATTCCTCGGCCAGTTCGGGCGTGCGGATCATGCCCACGGCCTGTGTCATTACGCCGGTTTCCGCGCGGATACGTTGGGCGAAAGGCGCCTGATAGGCCGGACCGCGCGTGATCGAGGCATTCGTTGACCCGGCGACCATATTCCCCCCCGAGGAGGTATCGACCACATCCACCCCCGCCGCTTTCAGCGCGGCAGCCAACATCACCGCATCGTCAGGGGTAAACCCGCCGTCGATCCAGTCGGTCGCGGAAATGCGGGCGAACAGCGGCACGTCATCGGGAATGGCCCCGCGCACGGCGGCGGCGATTTCCACCGGATAGCGCATCCGGTTTTCAAGACTGCCACCATATTCATCCGTCCGCTGGTTCGCCAAAGGCGTCAGGAAGGATTGCAACAGATAACCATGCGCCATGTGCAATTCCAGCACCTCGAACCCTGCATCCAATGCGCGGCGCGCCCCAGCCACGAAAGCATCGCGCACATCGTCCATATCGGCGCGGGTCATGGCGCGCGGCATCAGCCAACCATCGGTAAAGGGAATGGCCGAAGGGGCCAGCGGCTGCCACCGCGCCTCGCCCCGCGCGACATCTTCGTCAGTCAAAGGCCCGTTGCCCTGCCACGCCCGCTGCGTTGCCGCCTTGCGCCCGCCATGACCCAACTGGATGCCCGGCACTGTCCCCTCGGACCGCAGGAAAGCGGCGATCTTGCCCAGCTCTTTGGCCTGACCGTCCTCCCATATGCCAAGGCAGCCATTGGTGATGCGGCCAGCGGGCGTCACCCCCGTAGCCTCAACGATGACCAAACCAGCCCCGCCAAGGGCAAACTTGCCGTAGTGAACATGGTGGAACGGCGCAGGATAGCCGTTTTCGGCGCGATACATGCACATCGGGGAAATGACGATCCGGTTGGGGATCGTCACGCCGCGAATGGTCAGTGGTGTGAAAAGCTGTGTTGTGGTCATGTCATCACCCGTGCGGCGCAAGGATTTGGCGCAGGGCCGTGCCTGCTGCAAGCCGGTCGAACCCCGCGTTGATTTCCTCCAGAGAGACGATGCCATCCATCAGGCTGTCCACCGGCAACTGCCCGTTGCGATACATCGCGATATAGCGCGGGATGTCACGTGTCGGCACGCATGACCCCATGTAAGACCCCAGTATCGCCTTTTCGTTCGTCACCAGGTCGGCATGTTCGAACCCGAATTCAGCCCCTGCGGGCGACAGCCCGCCGGTGGTGATCCGCCCACCGCGCGCCGTGATCGCAAAGGCGGTTTTCATTGCAGGCACCGCACCCGCCAGTTCGACCGCATGATCGACGCCGCCTTGGGTCAGGTCGCGCACCTTTTCCACCAGATCGGGGTCAGCGGCGTTGAACGTATGCGTCGCGCCCAACTCGCGCGCCTTGGCCAGCTTGTGATCTTCCATGTCGATGCCGATGATCGTGTCCGCGCCCACGGCCTTGGCCCCCATGACGCCGCACAGGCCAACGCCGCCCAGACCGAAGACCGCCACGGATTCGCCCGGCACCACGCGGGCCGTGTTCAGCACCGCGCCCACGCCGGTCATCACCGCGCAGCCAAAGACCGCCGCATCGGTCATGTTCAAATCCTTGTCCACCTTCACGACGGACCCACGATTGACCACCGCGTATTCGGCAAAGCAGGACACGCCGGTATGGTGGCGCACGGTGTTGCCTTCGGCGTCCTTGATCCGTGATCCGCCTGAAATCAACTCTCCGGCGGCGCGGGCCGCGGGGGCCGCGTCGCAGATGTTGCCACGCCCCGACAGGCAGCTTTTGCAGCGCCCGCAAGAGACCGAGAACTGGAACACCACCGGATCGCCCACCTTGATGTCGGTGACCGCGCTGCCAACCTCGACCACCTCGCCAGCGCCTTCGTGCCCCATGGCCATGGGCAGCGGCACCGGGCGCGCGCCGTCGATCACCGACAGGTCCGAATGGCAAAGCCCCGCACCCAGCACCTTGACCACAAGGTCCGTCGCCTTGGGCGGGTCCAGGGTGATCGTCTCGATCGACAGGGGTTTGCTCTCGGCATAGGGCGACGGCGCCCCGATCTTGCGCAGCACGGCAGCCTTGCAGGTGATGGTCATGTTTGTCTTTCTCCCTCATCGCGCGGCAAGGTTTGGCGCGCGCCTGCGGACAAGAGGCCTTATCCCACGACAAAACGCAAGCCGTGCAAACGGGCATACCGCATGATGAAATTTCGGAACAGACTAGCCCGTGCACTCCTTGCGCTTTTTGCGCGCGTCGTTGAAACGCGCCTGCAGGGCATCGGCGTCATATTCATCGCGCAACCATTGCTCGAACCCAATGGGGGCGCGGGCATTGCGCGCGGCGTATTCATCCAGAAACGCATCCAGCACGCCGGTCTTGAACCGTTTGACATGGGCATACCGCAGCGAAAGCATCTTGCGGGCATCTTCGACCGGCGCGCCCTCCATCACCATCAGCCAGACCGCGCTGGCCACTGCGGCGCGATCCGCACCCGATTTGCAATGCATCAAAAAGGGACGTTCGATATTGTGGAAGATATCGATCAGGTTCAGCACGGCATCGCGCGCCGGCGCACGCGACGACCTCAGGGAAACCGTAATCAGCCGCAGCCCCAAATCGGCGCAATCGGCCTTTTCCAACATCTGGTTGGCCCTGATCCCGTCGCCCCGCAGGCTGAGAATGGTATTAATGCCCATCGCCTTGGCCCGCGCCAGGCGTACGCGCGTGGGCTGGTTCGACCGATAGACACCGGGCGCGATCTGTTCGAAATTATGCCACCACGCGCGGACAAACCCGTGATCCATCCAGAACACCGACCGTTCAGCACGGCGGCGCGTGGCCGGATCGGACATATCGGCACCGGGAAATTGCAGAAGCCGCGTTTCGAGTGCTTTCAGTTTCGCCTTGAGTGTCACGCGCGGGCCTTTGGGTCAGGGGGTTGCGCACCAGATAGGGCATTTTCACTTTGGCCGGAACCAAATTACGTGGAAACGCGGCGCGCTGCGGCCTATCTGTTGCGCAAGAAAGGATCTGTCATGCCTCATGCCCTGATCGTCGCCCATGGTTCCCCCGCCGATCCCACCCCGCAAGAGGCACGGCTGCATGCCATTGCCGATGCGGTCGGCGTGCTGCTGCCCGGTTGGCAGGTGAAAGGCGCGACGCTTGCGGCCGAGGGTGCGCTGGAAACGGCGCTGGACGGGCTGGACCAGCCGCTGATCTACCCGTTTTTCATGGCCGAAGGCTGGTTCACCGGCACCAACCTGCCACGCCGCCTGAAAAAAGCGGGGCACGAGGGGCTGGAACAAATGCGCCCCTTCGGCACCGACCCCGCACTGGTCGACCTGATGGCCCGCGCCGCCACGCAGGCCACGACAGGGTCCAGGAACCTGTTGATCGCCGCTCATGGCTCCAATATCTCGGGCACTTCGGGGGACACGACCTATGCCATGGCGCAGGCACTGTCGATCCGGACGGGGTTCGCCCATATCGAATGCGGCTTTGTCGAAGAGGCCCCGTTCCTGCAGGACGTGGCACATGACATGCAAAGCGGCGTCTGCCTGCCGTTCTTTGCCCTGCGCGCGGACCATGTGACTGGCGACATACCCGCGGCATTGGATAAGGCCGGATTCGATGGCCCATGCCTGCCGCCCATTGGTGAAGACCCCGGCGTGCCCACCCTGATCGCCTCCGCGCTGAGGCGTCAGAACCTGTCAGATCGATAGGCCGACAGATCCTCGTTCGCCGGTTTGCCCCGGACCAGATCGGCCACGATCTGCCCGGTGCGCGGGGCCATCATCAGCCCCCAATGGCTGTGCCCGAAAGCCCCGATCAGACCCGGCAAGCCCTTGATTTCGCCCAGAACCGGCAGGCTGTCGGGAAAGGTCGGGCGCAAGCCGGACCAGCTGCGCGCCTGCGCCTTGCCCAGATCGGGCAGCATCCGCCGCCCGCCTTCGATCACCAGCTTGCGCCGCGCATCGGACGGCGGGCTGTCGATGCCCGAAAACTCTGCCGTGCCCGCGACCCGCACCCCCGATGCCATGGTCGAGGCGACGACCTTCAATTCGTTATCCATCACCGAGTGGTTCACCTGTACCGACGCGCCGGGAAAGAACGCGTGATAGCCGCGCTCACCCTCCAGCGGCAGGTCCACACCCAGCGGCGCCAACAGCCGCGCCGACCACGCCCCCGCCGCCAGCACCACCTTGGGCGCGCGCAAATCCCCGGCCGAGGTCGAGATATGCCAGCCATCCGCATCATCCGGAAACAGGCGCAGCACATCGGCCTGCATGATCTCGCCCCCCATGGCGCGGAATTTTTCGGCCAACGCGGTGCCGATGCCGCCGGGCGACAGGGTGCGCCCCTGCCCCTTCATAACCACCGCACCTTTGAAATCGGTGGACAGGGCCGGCTCCAGCTTGCGCAACTCTTCGGCCCCGATGATTGCTGTTTCAACGCCGTAAAGCTGGTGCAACTCCTGCTCCAGCGGTGATTCCTTCAACTTGTCGGCATGGCGGGTAGCGTGGATGAAATAGCTGTCGCGGATCAGGTCCTCTTGCCCTGTGCCCGCAAGGTGACGCCGGAACAGATCGACATTGCCACGGTTCAGGAACTCCATCGCGCGGGCCACTTCGCGCACCCGCGCGGGCCGCGACCGGGCAAGGAATTTCAGCCCGAACGGGACAAAGCGCGGCAAGTATCCGGGGCGCAGGCGCAACGGCCCGTCCGCGCGCAGCAGCATTCCCGGCAGATCGCGCCACAGACCCGGCATCGCATTGGGCAGCACACAACCCGGCCCGATCACCCCGGCATTGCCATGGCTTGCCCCCTGCCCCGGCGCGTCCCGGTCGATCAGGCGCACCTGCACGCCAGCCTCTGTCAGCGACAGGGCCGAACAGATGCCCACGATCCCGCCACCCACAACGGTCACACGGGGTGCAAACTGCGAATTTCGGACTGGCATTTCAGGCTCCTTCAAGGGCGGCGTTCGCCGCAGCCTAAGAACATATCCATCGCCGCGTAAAGAGGCAGGTTTCAACTGTCCCTCCCCCCGCGTCATCGCGCCCTGTTTCTGCACTTGCACAATGACAATACGCCGCCGTAGGCTGGCCCCATGAAAAAACAGCGCCTTAGCAAAACAGACTGGATCAAGGCGGGTCTTGCAGCCCTTTCCGCCCAAGGACCATCCGCACTGAAGGCAGAGCCGATGGCGGCGATGCTTGGCACGACCAAGGGCAGTTTCTACTGGCATTTCAAGGATGTGCCGGATTTTCACGCACAGATTCTGACCGCTTGGGCCGACCATGCGATGGGCCATTTGACAGAATCCCTCGCCGCGGAGCCGACCGCCCCCGCGCGCCTGCGCCGTTTGGGGCAAATCGTGGCCGAATCGCACCATCCTCTGTGTGATAGTCCCGCGCTAGAGCCTGCAATCCGCGCATGGGCCCGCGCCGATGCCGCCGTGTCCAGCAAATTGGCCGAGGTGGACGCCGAGCGCATCGCCCTTTTGCAGGGGCTTTTGTCGGAAACCGGCATCACCAACCCCGAAATGGCGCGCATCATCTATGCGGCCAACACCGGGATGGAGGAGCTGTCAACCCGCGACGGGCAAAGCAACGCGGGCGCGATGGGGTCGCTGGTCGACCTGGTGCTGGCGCTTAGCTGATCCGCCTGTCCGGTCCGCCTAACCGATCCGTTTGGCGAACCGGTCAAGGAAACGCTGACGCGCCTGCGGCAAGGGCACATCGCCCAGTTCGGGGGCCAGCCGGTGGTGCAGGAAATGGCCGGTGGTGCGGAATGCCTCGGCCACCTCGTGATCGGGGCCCATGCCTTCGCCCAGCATACAGGGCGGCAGCGGCAGCAGCCGGTCCGCCCATTCCCCCGCCGCCGAGGCCGCCACAGCCCGCCCTGTGCGCGGCGAAACATAGGCCAGATGGTCATTCGCGCCCGTCACCGCGCAGGCGGTCAGGTCCATCCCGTATCCCAATTCATCCAGCAATGCCATTTCCCAACGCATATAGGCCAGCGGCCAGATGTCGGATTGGCCCAACAGGTCCAGCAGGCGTTCCGTCTGGTCATACAGCCGTGCATGCGCCTCGCGCTCGGGCAGGGAAAACAGCAGCAAGGCGGTGACGGTATTCAGCCCCTCCAGCGCCAGCCGGTCCTGCATCACAACGGCAGAGCGGCTGCGGACGGGTTCAACGGTGAACGACCCGGCATGATCCTCCAGCCGCGCTTTCCACGTCACTTCGACTTGGGCACCGGGCTGCAACAGGGGCGCGATACGGCGGCTGGCCCCGCCGCGCACGATGCCGGCATGGCGGCCACGCGCGGGCGTGAACACCTCCAGCAGGCTGGCGTTTTCGCCATGCGGCCTGCTGCGTAAAACTATGCCCTGATCGCGCCATTCCATCCCCCCGGTTATCGGGTGCGAACGGCCCAAGGGCAAGCGGCTTGCGCCCCGCGCGGCGTCTCGGCATGGTGGCCGCATGACTGGACAAGCTCGCATTTTCGCCGCGCTGGTCGCCTGTCTTGCATGGGGCGGGCTGATTCTGCATGTGCAACTGGGCCTGGGCCGGAACCCGAATTTCACGATATGGGAAGAGCTGTGGCGATCAGGCCGGTATTTCACCGTCCTGACCAACGCGCTGACCGCCGTGACGATGACCCGTATGGCCCTTGACGCACGTATCAGCAGCGGTTTTCTGGCCGGGTTGACCCTTTGGATGGTGATCGTGGCCGTGGTCTATCACACGCTTCTGGCGCGTGACCACGAAGGCATCCATTGGATCAAGGACCAGACCGAACATACATTGGTGCCGCTTGCTCTGCTGCTGTGGTGGCTGCATTTTGCCCCGAAAACGCCCGTGACACCGCGCCATGCCCTGCTGTGGCTGGTCTGGCCCGGCGCCTATATGGCCTATGCCCTGATCCGCGGAGAGATCGACGGACGCCACCCCTATTTCTTCATCGACCCGCCATTGATCGGCTGGCCGAAGGTGTTGATGTGGATCGCGGCGATGACGGTTGGGTTTTACGCGGCAGGGCGGGCGATGGTCTGGCTGTGCAGGCGGCTTAGTCCAGCCCCTCTTGATCCAACAGGTCGCGGCCCTGCCGGTCTTCGACCTCGATCACCCAAAGATCGGGGTCATAGCCGCGCTGACGGGTGATGGTGGCGTCCACCTCGGCCTCGGGCCCCTCGGACAGAACGGCCCATTCGCGCGCGCCACTCATCAGGTCGAACTGGCGCTGTTTCAAAACCGCCCGCCCGTCCAGAGTGGCCAGTTTCACCAGAACGGCACCCGCCGTGTCATCGCCGTGGGCGGTGACATAGGCCGGAATATCGGCCAGCCGCAACCGCATGAGGTATGCCTGCACCCAGAATTGAGAGGTCAGCCGCGCCATGCGCCCGCCCTAGTTCCCGTCTTTGAAATCAAGGCCTATCTGCGAAAACCGTTCGGATTCTTCCATCCAGTTCTCGCGCACTTTCACTTGCAGGAACAGATGCACCCGGCGGCCAAGGAACTCTTCCAGCTCCTCTCGGGCGGCCTTGGAAATCGCCTTGATCGTCTCGCCCCTGTTGCCCAGAACGATACCTTTGTGGCCATCGCGCATGACGTAAATGATCTGGTCGATCTTGGCCGACCCATCCTTGCGCTCTTCCCAATTCTCGGTCTCAACCGTCAATTGATAGGGCAATTCCTGATGCAGGCGCAGGGTCAGCTTTTCGCGGGTCATCTCGGCCGCGATCATGCGCAGGGGCAGGTCCGCGATCTGGTCCTCGGGGTATAGCCACGGGCCTTCGGGCAATTCCGCCGCCAGCCATTCGCGCAGATGGTCCACACCATGGCCCCGTTCGGCCGAAATCATAAACGTGTTGGCGAACTCATACTTCTGGTTCAGATCGGCGGCCAGTTTCAGCAGCACCTCGGATTTCACGCGGTCGATCTTGTTGATGGCCAGCGCGACGGTGCGACCCTTGCCGATATCTGCCAGCCCCTCGATGATGCGCGCCACCCCTTCTGTGATGCCGCGATGCGCCTCGACCAGAAGGACGATGATATCCGCGTCGGCGGCCCCGCCCCAGGCGGCGGCGACCATGGCGCGGTCCAGTCGGCGGCGCGGTTTGAACAGTCCCGGCGTGTCCACGAACACGATCTGCGCGTCGCCTTCCATGGCAACGCCGCGAATGCGGGCGCGGGTGGTCTGCACCTTATGCGTGACGATCGACACCTTGGCCCCCACCATCCGGTTGGTCAGGGTGGACTTGCCTGCATTAGGCTCGCCAATAAGGGCTACGAATCCGGCGCGTGTGGTCATCAAGAGGTTCCTGCAAATAGACCGCGTTGGCATAGCGGATTTGGGCGCGGGGCGCCATATGGTTTGCGATTTCTGATTGCCCAGCGGTCAGTCGTTCAACACGCGGTCAAGCAGCGCCTTTGCGGCGGCCTGTTCGGCCTGCCGTTTCGATCCTGCGGTGGCCTCGGCCTCTTCGCCACTGGCCAGCCGTGCGGCGATGGTGAAAACCGGCGCGTGATCGGGGCCAGAGCGGCGGATTTCCACGTAGCGAGGCGGTTGCAGCCCGCGCGCCTGCGCCCATTCCTGAAGGCTGGTCTTGGCGTCGCGCGCGTCATCCTCGACCGCCTCGACGCGCTTGCCCCACAGCCGCACGATCATGTCGCGCGCTGTATCGAACCCGCCGTCCAGATAGACGGCGGCAATCACCGCCTCCATCGCGTCGCCCAAAAGTGCCTGCTTGCGCCGACCGCCCGACATCATTTCGGACCGGCCCAGTTTCAGCACATCGCCCAGCGCAATCTGGCGGGCCACGTCGGCGCAGGTTTCCTTGCGCACAAGGGCGTTGAAACGGGGGGCAAGCTGCCCCTCGCTGGCCTTTTTATCCAGATGCAGCAGCGATTCCGCCATAACCAGCCCCAGCACCCGGTCACCGAGGAATTCCAGCCGCTGGTTGTCTTCGCGCGTGGCCGAGGACATCGAGGGGTGCGTCAGCGCACGGCGCAGCAATTCAGGGCGCGCGAAGGAATGCCCAATCCGGCCCTCAAAGGCCTTGAGTTCGGCAGACAGCTTCACTCGACCCCCTTGAAAAAACGGTCGCCGCGCCATGTCCAGAAGGCAAACATCGACCGCCCGCCGGACGAGAACATGATGCGATCCGCGCGGCCGATCAGGTTTTCATACGGCACGAACCCGACCCCGCCCGCCGTCTGCGGCACGCGACTGTCGGTGGAATTGTCACGGTTGTCACCCATGAAGAAATAATGCCCCGCAGGCACAGTATAGATGCCCGTGTTGTCCAGCGACCGCTTACCGATATTCAGGATCGAATGCTTGACCCCGTTCGGCAGCGTTTCGATGAATTTCTCTTTCTCGCAGATGCCACCCGCGCCCACCACGCCATTGGCACAGCTGGGGGACAGGCCTTGCGGCCCCTGCCGCCCCGCGATTTCGGTGAAAGTGCCATCGGGCTGCTGCGGCACAGGCTTGCCGTTGATCTGCACCACGCCATCCGTCACCTGCACGGTGTCGCCGGGCATGCCAATCAGCCGCTTGATGTAATCGGTGCCATTGACCGGATGGCGGAACACCACCACATCGCCGCGCTCCGGCTCGCCGCCCAGGATGCGGGTGTTGTCACCGTCCAGCCAGCCGCAGATGTCCTTGGCGTCGATGTTCAGCCCCACGGCGGGGATGCGAACCGAGGGGCAAGAGGCGTAGGAATAACCATAGCTCATTTTGTTGACGAACAAGAAATCGCCGATCAGCAGCGTGTCTTTCATCGACCCCGAGGGAATCCAGAACGGCTGAAAGAACAGCGTGCGGAACACGCCCGCGATCACCAAAGCCCAGACGATCGTCTTGATCGTCTCGATGATGCCTCTGCCCTGTTTTTGCTCGGATGCCATTGGCATTCTCTCCTGCTCTGTCGGTCCCGCGCTACATGAGGGGCGCGCGAAGGGGTGTCAAGGTTGCGGCACGGCCTCGATCACGACGAAGGCTTGCGCCCAAGGGTGATCGTCGGTCAGGGTGACGTGGATTTTGGCGCTATGGCCCTGTGGGGTCATCTGGGCCAGCCGTTCGGCGGCCCAGCCCGTGACCGCCATTTCCGGCTGTCCTGTGTTCAGGTTGGTGACGGCCATGTCCTTCCACGCGATGCCCATGCGCAGGCCGGTGCCCAGCGCCTTGGAACATGCCTCTTTCGCGGCCCAGCGCTTGGCATAGGTGCCCGCCACATCGGCGCGGCGTTCGGCCTTGGCCTGCTCGACCTCGGTGAAGACACGGTTGCGGAACCGGTCACCGAAGCGTTCCAGCGTCTTTTCTATCCGTTCGATATTGGCCAGATCGCTGCCGATGCCGATGATCATTCGCGTCCCAATTCTTGGCTAACGTCGATCTGGCCCGTGGCCTGATTGATCGTGATGTCCAACATGGCCGAATTGGCAAAGCCTTCTTCTGGCGAGTAGATCATGGCCGGAAGCGTCAGCACCAACCCGCGCCCCTGCACGTATTCGGCACCGAGCGCGCTGAAATCCATGCCTGCATAGCCGATTCCGCCCGCGAAAGAGACAGTCCGACATTGCCGTTCGCCCAGCTCGTTCAGGGGTGGCGACAGGACCAGCAGGTGAAATGCGCCCGCTGCCGGCTCGACCGTGTCCAGCAATGCCACGCGCACCGCGCCCTTGGCGAAGGTCCGGGTGTTTTCCGCCCACGGTTCGACCAGATTGCGAACCGAAGCCTGCCAGTCGCAATCGTTCAGCACTTGTGCGGCCAGCGGGCTGGCAAACGACACTGCCAGCCCCAAGGTCAGAAACGCCGCGCGGATCACGCCCGCGCCTCGTCCATCAGGCGGCGCATTTCCGCGATGGCCGGGCCAAGGCCGCGGAAAATCGCCTCTCCGATCAGGAAATGGCCGATGTTCAGCTCCATCACCTGCGGCAGCGCGGCAATGGGCGCGACCGTGTCATAGGTCAGCCCGTGGCCCGCATGAATTTCCAGCCCCAACTCGTGCCCATAGGCAGCCATGTCGCGCATGCGTTCCAGTTCGGCGTCGCGCTCGTCGAACCGGCCCTCGGCGTGGAAATCGCAATAGGCACCGGTGTGCAATTCGATCACCTGCGCGCCGATCCGCGCGGCGGCTTCGATCTGAGGGCGGTCAGCGGCAATAAAGATCGACACCCGGCAGCCGGCCTCGCGCAGGGGGGCGATGAAATGCGCCAGCTTGTTTTCCTCGCGCGCGACTTCCAGTCCGCCCTCGGTCGTGCGTTCCTCGCGCTTTTCGGGGACGATGCAGACCGCGTGCGGCTTGTGACGCAGGGCGATGCGCTGCATTTCATCCGTCGCGGCCATTTCGAAATTCAGCGGCACGGTCAGGACCTCGACCAGCCCGTCGATATCCGCGTCCGAGATGTGGCGGCGGTCTTCGCGCAGGTGCGCGGTGATGCCGTCGGCCCCTGCATCCTCGGCCAGTTTGGCCGCGCGCAGCGGGTCCGGATAGGCCGATCCGCGTGCATTGCGCACCGTGGCCACGTGGTCGATGTTCACGCCAAGGCGCAGTTTTCCCAATGGTTCCATGGGCGGACTCCCGTTTCCTGTCCCCGTCAGATCGCCAGACCGTTTCAACCGGCCTTTTCATCCTTTTTCTTCTTCCGTTCCTCGTGGCCCGGAAGATGCGCTTTTCCCTTCAGCGCCGCCAGCTTGGCCTTCAGCACGCCTTTGCGGCGTTTCTGATAGGCCTGGATCAGCGGCACACTGATGTAATAGGCGACCAGCCCGGCAATGATGCCGGGAATGATACCCCCGATCAGATAGGGGAAAAACACCTCGTCGTAAAACACATGCAGGCTGGTCCAGTCCATGTCCTTGTCGGTAAAGGCCGCGATCAGGTTGCCCTTCAGATCGGCCCCCGCATCCATGAACTTGCCCCCCAGGGAGCGATGGACCTCTGGCCCGCCCCGGTCGATCCCCAGCAGGAAATACCCGGTCCGCATCGAAATCACGCCAATCGGTACATAGGTCAGCGGATTACCAAAGAAGGTCGCCAGCAGCGCGGCAAGGATATTGCCCCGCATCACCAGCGCGATCAGTCCGGCGCAAATGAAATGCAGCCCGTAAAAAGGCGTGAAGGTGGTGAACACCCCGGCAAAGATCCCGCGGGCGATTCGATGCGGCGGGTCCGGCAAGCGGCGCAGACGGTGCTTGATATAGAGAGCCGCGCGCCCCCAACCGCCGCGCGGCCAGAAGAACTCCAGCACGACCTTCCAGATCGGCCTGCGGTCCCTTCTTTTGAAGACCAAAGGTCTTCTCCTCTCTATGCGTTCGCATCCGTCACACGGGACGGATCGCGGTGACGTTCTATCGCCGCAACATCGCTTTCCGCTTCCAGTGCAGACATCACGGAATGCAAGTGCTCCGCATCCCTAAGGTCCACATCAACCAGAAGCCTGTAAAAGTCCGGTTTCCGGTCCTTGAATTGCAGGTCCGAGATATTGGCCTTCTGCTCGCCGATCAATGTGCAAATTCGGCCCAACACCCCAGCGTCATTGCCGATGGTCAGATCCAGCGTGGCGGTATGGATCGGCGGGTGCTTGCCCGCGTGCCAATGCAGGTCCAGCCAGCGTTCGGGCTGATCCTCGAAATCGGCCAGCGCCGCGCAGTCGATGGAATGGACCATCACGCCCTGCCCGCGCACCTTGATCCCGACAATCCGCTCTCCCGGCAGGGGCTGGCAACAGCGCGCGCGAGTAAAACTTTGATCGGCGGAAATGCCGACAACGGCGCGGGTGGTGTCGATCTGGTCGCTCTCGCCCTCGGCCAGGTCGGGATAAACGGAATGGACCACCTCGCGCGCGGTCAGTTCCGCACTGCCAAGGCGGGCCAGCAGATCATCGCGCCCGTCCAGCCGCAAATGCCGCGCGGCGGTTTCCAGCGCCTTGTCAGTCGCCTTCTTGCCGACGTGATCGAAGGCCGAGCGAGCCAACTCGCGTCCCAGCTTGATAAACCGCGACCGGTCTACCTCGCGCAGGGCGCGGCGAATGGCGGTCTTGGCCTTGCCGGTCGTGGCAATTTCCAGCCATGTCGCCTGCGGGGTCTGGCCCTCGGCGGTGATAATCTCGACCGACTGGCCGTTCTTGACCCGGCTCCAAAGGGGCACGCGCATCCCGTCGATCTTGGCGCCGACGCAGGCGTTGCCGATACGGGTGTGGATCGCATAGGCGAAATCGATCGGTGTCGCCCCCTTGGGCAGCTTGACCACCTCGCCCTTGGGGGTGAAGCAGAACACCTTGTCGGAATACATCTCCAGCTTGACCGCTTCGAGGAATTCGTCGTGATCCTCCTCGGCGTTGAACTGTTCAGTCAGGGTGGAAATCCATTTCACCGGGTCCACGGCAAATGGGTTTTCGCTGCGCACGCCGTCACGATAGGACCAATGCGCCGCCACACCGGTTTCGGCCACGTCATGCATCTGGCGGGTTCTGATCTGGACCTCGACCCGCTTGCCGTCACGGCCCGACACAGTGGTGTGGATCGACCGATACCCGTTCGATTTCGGCTGGCTGATGTAATCCTTGAACCGGCCCGGCACGGCGCGCCAGCGTTGGTGGATCACGCCCAAAGCACGGTAACACTCGTCCTCTGTCTCGGTCAGTACGCGAAAGCCGTAGATGTCAGAAAGACGGGAAAACCCCATGTTCTTTTCCTGCATCTTGCGCCAGATCGAATAGGGTTTCTTGGCGCGGCCGAATACCACCGCCTCGATCCCTGCCTTGTCGAATTCGGCGCGCATGTCGCTGGTGATGCGTTCAACCACATCGCCGGATTCCTTTTGCAGCGTGATGAACCGCCGCAAGATCGAGGCGCGCCCCTCGGGGTTCAGCACGCGAAAGGACAGGTCTTCCAACTCTTCGCGCATCCACTGCATACCCATGCGCCCCGCAAGCGGCGCAAAGATGTCCATGGTTTCGCGGGCTTTCTTGGCCTGCTTTTCCGGGCGCATCGCCTTGATCGTGCGCATGTTGTGCAAACGGTCGGCCAGCTTGACCAGGATGACCCGCAGATCCTTGGACATGGCCATCAGCAGCTTGCGGAAATTTTCTGCCTGCTGCGTTTCGGTCGAGGACAATTGAAGATTGGTCAGCTTGGTGACACCGTCCACCAGGTCGGCAATCTCGCGCCCGAATTTCTGCTCGACCTCGGAATACGAGGCTTTGGTATCCTCGATCGTGTCGTGCAGAAGGGCGGTGATGATGGTGGCATCGTCCAGCCGCTGTTCAGTCAAAATGGCAGCAACGGCGACGGGATGCATGAAATAGGGCTCGCCCGACTGGCGGAACTGGCCCTCATGCATCGCAAGGCCGTAATCATAGGCCTCGCGAATCAGTTTCTCGTTGGTCTTGGGATTGTAATTGCGGACCAGTGCGATCAGGTCATCAACCGCGATCATATATTCCGCTTCCCCTTGGCCGCGCGGCGGTTACCCCTGACGTTGGGCATCCATCAGTGCGCGCAGCAGTTTCTCTTCGCTCAGGTCGTCCTCGGCGGGCTTGTCGGGCTGTTCGCCCCCACCCATCAGAAGCGCCATGCTGTCTTCTTCGGGCTCGTCCACTTCGATCTGGCTTTGATTCGCTTCGATCAGGCGCTCGCGCAGGGCATCGGCCGACTGGGTTTCCTCGGCGATTTCACGCAGCGAGACAACGGGGTTCTTGTCATTGTCACGATCCACGGTGATGGCCGCACCGGCCGAGATTTCGCGCGCACGATGGGCGGCAAGCATCACCAGTTCGAAACGGTTCGGAACCTTGTCGACGCAGTCTTCAACGGTTACGCGGGCCATAGGGCACTCCAATCTTGGGAACAGTCCATAAGAAAGGCGGTGTTTACGGGCATTTCAGGCGATTTACAAGCGGATTTTCACGGGTCCGGCATGGGCAGCGGAACAACCTCTTTCTGCGCCTGCAAAGGCAAATCCGCGCAGAATTCGGCGATGCTGCCCCCCAGTAAGGGGTGGCGCCAGTCCGGTGCGACATCGTTCAGGGGAATCAGCACGAAAGGCCGATCCTGAAGCCGCGGATGCGGCAGAACAAGTTGATCCGGCGCGGCGCGCATCTGCTCTTTTAGCGGCAGATCGCGCCAACGGGTCTGTGTCTGCGCATCCGGCAGAACCTGCTGGCCAAAGGCGATCAGGTCCAGGTCAAGCGTCCGCCCCGCCCAACGGGTTTCGCGCACACGGGCATGGCGCGCTTCGATCTGATGCAGCAATTGCAGCACCGTCGCCGGATCGCCCCCCCACCGCATGGCAAGGGCCGCGTTCACGTAATCCGGCCCGGCCCCCGCGGGAAAACAGGGGGTTTGGAAAAACCGGCTGACAGCGATAATCTCGGCCCCTGCGGCCGCCAGATCACGCACGGCGGCGCGCAAGGTTTGCTCGGGCGGGCGCCCATCACAAGGCAAATTGCTGCCCAAAGCAATCAAGCAAACTTGATCCTGCGTCATTATCGCCCTATCCTTAATTGCGTCTTCACTTGCGGCACTATTCTGATATCTATTTTATCCGGCTAGCGACACCGAATTTTACCACTCACTCACGGACCTCTCAGGCGTCGCTCTTAATCGGAAGGACTTTTTGATGTTTTACAAGGACGAACGGCTTGCGCTGTTCATCGATGGATCGAACCTGTATGCCGCCGCCAAGGCGCTGGGTTTTGACATCGACTACAAACTGCTGCGTACGGAATTCATGCGTCGTGGCAAGCTGTTGCGCGCATTCTACTACACGGCTTTGCTTGAAAGCGACGAATATTCGCCCATTCGTCCACTGGTGGACTGGCTGCATTACAACGGCTTCACCATGGTGACGAAACCCGCGAAAGAATACACCGACAGCCAAGGCCGCCGTAAGGTCAAGGGCAACATGGACATCGAACTGACCGTGGACGCGATGGAACTTGCGCCGCACGTGGATCACATCGTCCTGTTCTCGGGCGACGGCGATTTTCGCCCATTGGTTGAATCACTTCAACGCCAGGGCGTGCGGGTTTCGGTGGTTTCGACCATCCGCAGCCAGCCCCCGATGATCGCAGACGAACTGCGCCGCCAAGCCGATAACTTCATCGAACTGGACGAGCTGAAAGACGTGATCGGTCGCCCCCCGCGCGAAGAGCCGGTGCGCCGCGACCAAGTCGACGCGATGAATTAAGCCCCACGGGCCATTCAACAGATGCAAAAAGGCCGGGTCACTCACCCCGGCCTTTTTCATGTCCGCCCGATGGGGTTTTCCGGCACTGGACCTTGCCCCTTGCCCGCACTACTTTCCGCACCAAGCAGGAGAGCCCAATGACCAAGCCCCCCCTTACCCTTTACCTGGCCGCCCCGCGCGGGTTCTGCGCCGGTGTGGACCGCGCCATCAAGATCGTCGAAATGGCGCTGGAAAAATGGGGGGCGCCGGTCTATGTGCGGCACGAGATCGTGCATAATAAATTCGTCGTGGATTCCCTGCGCGACCAGGGCGCGGTGTTCGTCGAGGAACTGGACGAATGCCCCCCCGACCGTCCGGTGATCTTTTCCGCCCACGGCGTGCCGAAATCCGTGCCCGCCGAGGCCGCCGCGCGGGAGATGATCTATGTCGATGCCACCTGCCCGCTGGTCAGCAAGGTGCATATCGAGGCAGAGCGCCATTCCGACGCGGGGCTGCAAATCGTGATGATCGGCCATGCGGGCCACCCCGAAACCGTCGGCACCATGGGCCAACTGCCCCAGGGCGAGGTCCTGCTGGTCGAAACCGTCGAAGACGTGGCCGACCTTGACGTGCGCGACGCGGAAAAACTGGCCTATGTCACGCAAACCACCCTGTCGATCGACGACACCGTGGAAATCGTCGAGGCGCTGAAAGCCCGCTTTCCCGCCATCGTCGGCCCCCACAAGGAAGACATCTGTTACGCTACCACCAACCGGCAAGAGGCCGTCAAGGCCATGGCCGGCAAGATCGATGCCATGCTGGTGGTGGGCGCGCCGAATTCGTCCAATTCACGGCGCCTGGTCGAGGTCGCCTCGCGGCAGGGCTGCGGCTATGCGCAGCTTGTGCAACGCGCGACCGACATCGACTGGCGCGCATTGGACGGCATTCGTTCCATTGGCATCACCGCCGGTGCCTCGGCCCCCGAACTGCTGGTGGAAGAGGTGATAGACGCCCTGAAAGCCCGCTATGACGTGACCATCGAAACCGTGGAAACCGCCAAGGAAAACGTCGAATTCAAAGTGCCGCGCATGTTGCGCGTGCCCGCGTGAGCCGCGCCATGACGATCCCGCGCGCGCCCTTGCTGCTTGGCCTTGCTGGCCTGATCCCGTTTCTTTGGGGGGCGATTACCGCGATCTTCCCCGATCTGGCACTTTGGTCGGCGCAGCATATCTCTCCACGTATGACCTGGCCTTACGTGGGACTTTTCTATGGTGCGATCATTCTGGCCTTCATGTCGGGCGTGCTGTGGGGCTTTGCCGCCCGTGCCGAGGGGCGCGTGGCCACCACGGGCTACGCACTGTCCACCATCCCCGCGCTTTGGGCTTTCTTCATGATCGGCGGCGGACCGACCTCTGCCGGGATCTCGCTGATCGCGGGGTTTGTCGGGTTGCTGGGGCTGGACTGGCTGTTCTGGAACCAGGGCCTAGCCCCCGCGTGGTGGATGCAGCTGCGCATCCTGCTGACGGTCGTGGTCGTCGCCTGCCTGCTGATCCCGTTGATCTGATGGCCGACAAGCAAACCATCGGCGTCTATGACGCCAAGGCCGATGACTATGCCCGCATCAACAAATCGGACGGGCCGGGGCGGATTTTGTCCCGCTTCATCGGTGCCCTGCCAAAGGGCGCGCTGGTGCTGGACCTTGGCTGCGGCCCCGGACTGGACGCGCGCCCGATGCTGGACGCCGGCCTGCGGGTCGAAGCGATGGATGCCTCGCCCGCCATGGTCGAACTGGCCCTGTCCCATGGGGTGAACGCGCGACTGGGGGCGTTTTCCGACCTGACAGCGCAAGACCGCTACGATGGCATCTGGGCCTCGTTCTCGCTGCTGCACGCACCGCGCGCCGACATGCCCGGCCACCTTTCCGCGATCAAACGCGCGCTGAAACCTGGCGGGCTGCTGCAAATCGCCGTCAAAACCGGCGAGGGAGAGGCACGCGACAAGCTGGGCCGCTTCTATACCTACTACATGCCGGACGAGTTGTGCGCCCTTCTGGACACCACCGGACTGACACCGCAAGAAATCACCAAGGGCCGCGATACAGGGCTGGACGGCACCCCCTCGGATTGGGTATCGGTGGCCGCTCATGGCTAAGCTATACGCATATACGGACGGGGCATGCTCCGGCAATCCAGGCCCCGGCGGCTGGGGCGTCCTGCTGCAAGCCAAGGACGGCGAAACGGTGATCAAGGAACGCACCCTTTCCGGCGGCGAAGCGAACACCACTAACAACCGGATGGAACTGCTGGCCGCGATCAACGCACTGGAAAAGCTGGCAAAACCCTCGCGGATCACGGTCGTGACCGACAGCGCCTATGTCAAGAACGGCGTCACCGGCTGGATCTTTGGGTGGAAGCGCAACGGCTGGAAAACCGCCGCCAAAAAGCCGGTGAAAAACGTCGAGTTGTGGCAACGGCTGGACGAGGCGCAGCGCCGCCACGAGGTGACGTGGGAATGGGTCAAGGGCCACGTCGGCCACCCCGAAAACGAACGCGCCGATGAACTGGCCCGCGCGGGCATGGCCCCCTACAAAACCTGACCTTCGGGGCAATGCCGCGACGGTGCCACGGGTGCCCCATCGCCGCTAGACGGCGGGCTTGTACCGCCCGAAAGCGGGGATACCGCCGCCCCGCCTAGGTGTTTAGTCCCGGCATCTGGTGGATCGGGTTCAGGATGAATCGATCCGGCTCAGAAGTCCAGATTTTACAGATGTATTCATAGGGCGTGAGC
>JGI24025J20009_10001022_pt1 | contig 21504 bp, 18 predicted proteins | sample Cruoilmetagenom3_FD_20009 | JGI IMG/M metagenome (IMG submission 20009) | reverse complement strand
TCATCAAAAGCCATCGCTCTTGAAGCCTTAACCAAAACTATATCTTCAGGTTTTATTAAGTTTAAAATATTTTCTTTTATCTCATCATTCGAAGAGAATTGATAAACTTGATCTTTAGACATACCATTTGATAAGGCAGTTTGTGAAATTATTTTTGCGTTCTCTCCTCTTGTTAATAATAAATCAACATTTTGTCTAACAATAAAATTGCCAATATTCATATGAGAAATCTCGCTAAATTTTCCCAACTCTAACATATCACCTAAAATTGCTACAGATCTTCCTTTTCTTTTCTTTTTTAAATATGAAAGTATTTTAATTGCTGCCTTCATTGATGTTGAATTGGCATTATAAGAATCATTAATTAACAAAATATTCCTCTTACCCTCCTCTATCTGCATTCTCATTTTAAATGGCTTAACAGATTCTAATCCCTTCTTAATTTGATTAAGATCCAACCCGTAACTTATACCAACTGCTGCTGCAGCCAAAGAATTTAAAACGTACTGATCCCCGGTTATTGGAAGACTTATATCTACTTGCTCATCTCTAAAACATAGTTTAAATCTTGGTTTAGCCAATTCATCTAATGTAATATCTTTTGCAGAAACTTGACTATCATTACTTAATCCATAATTAACTACTTTTGAATTACTGATTGATGAGAATAATGTATACCATTTATCATCCCTACAAAGGATAGTAACACCATCTTTGGGAATTGCTTTAATCAATTCACTTTTTGCTTTAACAATGTTTTCAACTGACCCTAAAAGTTCAATGTGCGTATTATTAATCAAAGTCATTACTCCTATTTCAGGTTTGCAAATTTTAGCTAAACGAGCAATTTGATTTAACCCCCTCATTGCTAATTCTAATATTAAGATCTGAATGTCATCATCATATGAAAGAATGGTAAGTGGTACTCCAATTTCAGTATTATAATTTTCAGGAGCACATCCCACTTTGAATCTTTGTTTTAGCACTGATCTGATTATTTCCCTGGTAACAGTTTTTCCAACACTACCAGTTATTGCAACAACTTCATATCTACTTATTTTTCTTACATATTTAGCCATCTCTTCCAACACTTCTTGAGTATTCTCAACAAGTATAATTATCTTATTTAAATATATTTCTCTTTTGAAATTAAGCCTATTTTCATCAATTGATGTTAAAAAGCCAATAGCTCCTTTTGATAGAGCTTCATTAATAAATTGATGACCATCACATTTTTCACCCAAAAGTGGTATAAAAAAATCTCCTTTATTCAGAGTTCTACTATCAATGGAAATACTCTTTATAATAGATCCGGGATTTCCAGAAATAATCTTTCCTTTAATTACTTTAGTTAATTCTTCTAAACTTAATTCCATTCTGATTTCATCTCCCTTAACATTTGTCTGGAAATGTCTCTATCATCAAATTCAATAGAGTAATTTGAAAACTGTTGATGATTTTCATGTCCCTTACCTAAAATAAGAACAGTATCTCCTGTATTTGCTTTTTTCAATGCAATCTTTATAGCCTTTTTACGATCTAATTCAATTAAATAAGAATGTTTAGCTTTTGTTTCTAATATACCTTTTTGAATCTCAAATGAAATCACTTCTTCTTTCTCTGAACGTGGATTGTCTGAAGTAATAATTACAAAATCACTTAATCTTCCAGTTATCTCTCCCATTATTGGTCTTTTTGCTTTATCCCTATCTCCTCCACATCCAAAAAGTGAAATTATTTTCCCTTTGGAAAGCATCCTGACAGTCTTTATTATGCTCTCAACACCGACAGGAGTATGGGCATAGTCTACAATTACAGAAAATGGTTGACCTTCATCTATTTTTTCGAATCTTCCAGGTATATTTTTTATGAGTTCAATTCCCTTTTTAATGTCTTTGACATCTATTCTAATGCTGACAGCTGTAGAGATAGCAGCTAAAATGTTGTATACATTAAACTCACCAACTAACTCTGTATTAATCCTAAAACTACCTATAGGAGATACTACTGAAAATTTAGTTCCATTTAGCGAGAAGGTAATGTCTTTCGCGTAAATATCCGCTTTCTTCTTTGTAGAGTATTTTATCTGCTTAAGTCTTGTTAATTTTGATATCTCAAGTCCCCATCTATCATCACAGTTCATAATCGCAAATTCAGCACTTATATTATTTTCGCCTGTAAATAGTTTCTTCTTTGCTTCAAAATAGTTTCTTATATCATGATGATAATCCAGGTGTTCATGACTTAGATTAGTAAAAACAACTCCATAAAAGTTAAAAAAATCAACTCTGTGCAGATCTAAAGCATGTGAAGAAACTTCCATAACACAATTTTTTACACCTTTATCTATCATCTTTCTTAAAATAATGCATAAATCAGAGGATTCTGGTGTAGTTCTTTCTCCAACAATCCTATCTTCTCCAATCCTGTATTCAATTGTTCCTATTAAACCAGTTTTACTACCAGATTGATTTAGAATTGATTCAATTAAAAATGTCGTTGTTGTCTTTCCATTTGTACCTGTAACTCCTATTAATTTAATATCCGATGATGGATTTTTATAAAATATATTTGTAAATTGTGCTAAGGCAACTCTTGAATTTTTCACAAGAATTTGGGGGTGTTTCTTTATGTCTCCCTGCCATTTTTCTACTACAAAGGCTTTTGCCCCTCTCTCTAAGGCTTCCTTGATGTATAGATGACCATCAGTTTTTATTCCTTTTATAGATACAAACAGGTCACCTTTTGAGACTTTTCTGGAATCGTATGAAATTCCACTTATTAATGTGTCTAAATTACCACTGGTTTTAATAATTTTTATTTCTTTTATTTTTTCTTTTAATAACATTCTCTTAAATCAATTTTAAAATTTAGAATTTAAAAGTAAAATTTCTGATACCATGACCTCTTCAAAACGATATTTAAAAATATTTTATCATTTTAACCCATTTAGACTAAAAAACAAAAATAATGGCTTCAAGATTTATTTAAAATTTTAGCACAAAATTTATTGTTCTATATCGGTAGTTAAAGGGGGAATTCGAAGATATTCTAAGGTAAAACTCATTACATCTTTAAATACAGGTGCTGCAACAGTACTACCCCATACACGTCCATTTGCAGTAGAGGGCTCATCTATCATAACAATACAAGCTAAAGCTGGATCATCCCCTGGAGCAAATCCCATAAAGGAGGTTATACTTATATCACTATGATATCCTCTTCCACCCTCTATAGGCTTTTGAGCAGTACCTGTTTTTCCACCAACTTTATAACCTTCAATTTTAGCATTCTTCCCGGTTCCCTCCTCCACAACTCTTATCAACATAGATTTTATAGCCTCAGCAGTTTCAGAAGAAATTACTCTTTTTTCAGCAATCTTTGGTTTTGGAAAATAATCTATATTTCCATTTTTTTCACAGATTCTTTTAACTATATAAGGATTTGGTGCAACTCCATCATTTAAAATAGTGCATAAAGCTCGAAGTAGTTGAATTGGAGTCACTGATATTCCCTGACCAAAACTTATTGTAGCTTTGCTTGAACCTGACCATTGACTATAGTGATTAAATACTCCAATTTCCTCTCCTGGTAAGTCAATTCCTGTAGATTGTCCAAATCCGAACTTAGAAAGATAATTATAATAAACTTCATCAATCATTTGCTGTGCTAAAACCACAGCTCCAACATTTGCAGATTTAATTAAGATATCAGCAACTGAATAATCTTTTGCTACATGTCTAAAAGGTTCACTTATTACTCTTCCTCCAACTTTTATTGTAGGTGGGAGATGAAAAACCATTTCTTTTGATATAGAACCGGAGTCTATAGCAGATGAAGCTGTTACAAATTTTAAAATTGAACCTGGTTCAAAATTATAAGATATTGCAATATTTTTTAAACTATCGGAATTTGACTGATTGAACCCATTTAAATCAAAATCGGGATAATTAGCCATAGCTAAAATCTCCCCGGTTTTTGGTTGCATTATTATTATAGTTCCTCTTTTACCCCCCGTTTCTTGAATAGCTTTTTTCAATCTGGAATCAGCGTAAAATTGAATGTTTTCATCAATTGTNAAATGTANATCATAGCCATCTTCAGGATCTGATTTTAGTGTATATGTTCCAGGAATAATCCTTCCTAAACCATCTTGTTTTGCAATTATCTTTCCATCAGTTCCATGAAGCTGCTTTTCATATTCCAACTCAACTCCTGCAAGACCTTTATTATCTAATCCCACAAAACCAATTAAATGACAAGCCTGAGAATCCTTTGGATAAAATCTTTTATCTTCCCTGGCACTGTAGATCCCATCTAAATTTAATTCCATAACTCTGTTTGCTAACTCAGGGCTGATTTTACGAGTAATATATTCAAACCCACTATTGGATCTTGAAAGTTTCTCTTTCAAACTTTCTACATCCATATTTAATATTTCACTTAGTTTGATGGCATAGTTTAATGGATCCTTCACAAAATAAGGATTAGCGAATAATGTAACCTGATGTAAACTGAGAGCTAACTCCTTTCCATTCTTATCATAGATCTTGCCACGTTGAGCAAATAGATTATAATCTCTATCATGTTGATTAGTTGCAAAATCAACATATTCTTGAGCCTCTAAAGCTTGTAGGTTAATTAAACGATAAGATAAAATTAGAAAGAATAAGATGATAACTAAGAAAATAAATATAGGTCTAAATTCATCCTTAGCCCTTCTGATGATTCCCATTTTATATCCGTTCCTTAATGATTAAGGGAATAGAAGAGTTAGAATTGTTTTATATACATCTTCTTTAAATTCAGGATTAAAAAAGCTTTCATACCCTGAAGTTCCTAATTGAGTGTCTTGGTCTTCTTCTAATGATTTTTGCTGCTTGGCTAATTGGTATGTATTAATATTTAAGTAATTTATTTCATCAGGGTTAGACATGCCTAAATTAACTACTGCTTCTTCATAAATTCTCTGAGGTGATTGTAATTGAGCTATTCTAAAATTTAATCTTTCCTTAATTTCAGTTTGATAATTGATTTCTTTTCTTGTCTCATTAATTATCAACTGATTTTGAGCAACCTGGAAATTGAGCAAAATAATTGAGAAAGATAATAACCCTATCAAAACAATTGAAGTAATAAAGAATGTTAAGGATATTATACTTCTTCCTGTCTTTACTCTCTCTTGTTCAACCAGGTAAGACTTGTTTTTCCTTTTTGATCTTTTTCTTAATAAAATTTCAGCTCTTGTATCAATCACCATATCTCCTTAAATATTTTTAAATCAAAGGGGTTGGACCTTTTCAATTGCTCTGAGTTTAGCACTTGATGCCCTTGGATTTTTCATCACCTCTTTACTTGTTGGCATCAAGGCACCCTTAGAAATTAATTTTGCTTTATCTTTCCTGCCACAAGTACAGACAGGATACCACTCAGGGCAAATACAACCGTTGATCAGTTTTAGAAAAATATTTTTAACCAGCCTATCTTCCAATGAATGATAAGAAAGAATCACAATTCTTCCACCAACCTCAAGTAACTTGAATATATCCTCAAGTCCTTGCTTAAGAGAATTTAGCTCATCATTTACTTCTATCCTTATCGCCTGAAATATCCTCTTTGATGGATGACCTCTTCTTTTTGCTTTACCACTAACTGCATTATTGATAATTTTTGTTAATTCTAATGTTGTCTCTATCTTCTTTTTCTTTCTGTGATCAACTACAGCCCTTGCAATTTGATATGAATATCGTTCCTCACCATACTTTTTAAATATCTCATTTAACTTTTCTTCTGAATAAGAGTTAATAACTTCATATGCAGTCAATTTTTGAGAAGAATCCATCCTCATATCTAAAGGACCTTCTCTAATGTAGCTAAATCCTCTTTCAGGATAATCAATTTGAGCCCAAGAAGTCCCTAAATCATAGAGTGCTCCCGATATAGTAGAAAAGCCCAACTCCTTTGCTATGTAAAGAACATCTTTAAAATTTCCGTGTATTAATTTAAAACTTGTTTTGTATTTGGATAATCTATTTCTGGCGGCGCATAAGGCCTGTTTGTCTCTATCTATACCTATTAATATGCCTTCGGGGGCAATTGCTTTAATTATTTCTTCAGCGTGACCTGCGCCGCCTACTGTATTGTCGATTATTGTTGACCCATTTTTAGGTCTTAATATATTTATAATTTCATCCAACATCACAGGCACATGCCATGGTGTTGAATGTTTTTCATTAAAATCCAAGGTCTTCTATATCTTTCGATATTTCTAAAAATTCTTTATCTGCTTTCTTAAAAAACTTATCCCAATTTTTCCTTGACCATATCTCAATTCTTCCCCAAACTCCAACTAAAGCAATCTCTTTTTCAAGTTCTGCATATTTTCTAAGAGTTGAGGGAATAGTTACCCTTCCCTGTTGATCCATGAATTCCTCGCTTGCAGATGATGAAATCCATCGAGCATATTCCTGTACTTTTTTTCTTGATATTGGTAAAGCTTTAATTTTATTTTCGAGTGAGGTGAATTCATCAAATGTAAATAAAAATAGGCATTTTTCATTAATGCCTTTTGCTATAACGAAGCCATGTTCTAATTGAGGTCTAAATTTAGAAGGAATAAATAATCTGCCTTTTTTATCTAAGTTGTGAAAAAAAGTACCAAGAAACACTCTAATCACCATTCCAATTCAGTAAATTTTACAAGTGGTGTATTATATATTTCTATATAGAATCTAAAAATCCTCCATTTTCCCCCACAATATACCACAATGCCCCTCTCAATATCTATAAATTTTTAAAAATATTAGAAAAATTTTCAAAATAATATTTTTAGTGAATTTTTTTATAGTCTTAATAAAGTAAATAAAGAAATTTAAGTTATAAAAAGGGACCAAGTCTTGATATATAACAAATTAGGTAATAAAAGGGGGTCATAAAAAGGGGTCAGGTCTTGATATGAAACACATCAGCTTTGAGTATATTTCATTAATTTTATATCCTCTCCCCTGGTGGGAGAGGAATAAGGAGATGGGGGAAAATAATTATTTTTATTCTTCCTCTTCCTCGTAAGAAACAACTTCAGGTTTTCCTCCCATTTTCTCTACAAGTGTCTCTATCTTCTTTTCAGCTTCATTCAATTTTTTTAAGCAGTGGGTGGAAAGTTTTATTCCTTTCTCAAATTTTTTTAATGATTCCTCTAAATTTAAATCACCTTTTTCTAAAGTTGAAACAATTCCCTCAAGTTCTTTTAGGACTTCATCAAAATCTCTCTGTTCTAAATTTTCCTTATTCATATTCTTCTCCTTATTAACAGAATTTTAAAAAATTTTTATTAAAAAAGTACTTAACTTTAATTTAAATATCAGATTTTCATTTTATAAATAATAGTTATTTTATAAATATTAGTTTATAAAATTTAACACAGTCTCTAACACAGATTTAACATATTCTATTATAACTATAATATTAACTTTTTATATTATAGATATCTTTCTCTAAAACTTTACATACTATATCCCCTTCAAAAAGAAGTACATCAACTTCCTGACCTATTTTTACATCATCTGAACTCCTTATAATTGTCTTTTCTGGAACCATATAACAAACACTATATCCTCTTGATAATATGGCAAGTGGGCTCAGTGTATTCAGCTTTTCAGATAAATTCTTAAAAGAACTCTTTCTTTCATTAATTATGACAGATATTGCCTTTTGTAAGTCTCCATAAAGGTAATTTGCTTGATTTTTAAGATTTGTAGTGACCCTTGGCAAACTTGTTCTTAGTCTGGTTATATAACTATAGATTTGATTCAAAAGTTCAGATTTCTCTGGCATTACCATTTCAGCAGCTGCAGATGGAGTTGGTGCTCTTAGATCAGCAACAAAATCTGATATTGTAAAATCAGTTTCATGACCAACTGCACTTATAATTGGAATTTCTGAAGAAAAAACTGCCCTTGCAACCTCTTCTGTATTAAATGCCCATAAAGCCTCAAGAGAACCTCCACCTCGAGCTAAAATTATTACATCAACCTTCCCATATTGATTTAAATTATCAATAGCTCTACAAATCTCAGAAGAAGCAGATTCTCCTTCTACGCTGGAAGGACTGATGATTAAGTGATGATTTTCGAATCTTCTATTCAATACATTTTTTATATCATGAAGGACTGCACCACCTAAAGAAGTAACAACCCCAATTCTTGAAGGTAAAAAAGGTATTGGCTTTTTATATTTAATATCAAAAAGACCTTCAGCTTTCAGCTTCTTCTTAAGCTGCTCAAATGCAATTAGTAGAGCTCCTTTTCCTTTTGGCTCTATGTATCTAACAACTATCTGGTATTCTCCTTTTCTCAAATACAGAGTCACTCCTCCTCTAGCCAAAACCTTCATACCATCCTCTGGTATAAACTTAAGATTACGATTATCACCTAAAAACATAACTGACCTAATTTTTGAATTCTCGTCTTTTAAATCAAAATACATATGACCTGAGCTGTGATGATGAAAATTGCTGATCTCTCCCTCAACCCATATATCCGGATAATTTCCTTCCAACAGTTTTTTCAATTCAAAATTAAGTTCACTTACTTTATAAATTTTTCCCTCTAATCTATTAATTTCATTAAAATCTTCCAACTATTTTCCCTCCATATATAATTTTAATATTTTTACTTGAATTGAATTTCTATTTTTCTTTAAATTGATAATAAATTTTTAAATATTTTTATAATCTTCTGAATTTTTTTCAGATAAAAAATCTATTATTGATTAGATTAAATATACCATAAATTTTTGAAAAGCATAACGTAGCTATTTATAAGATAGAGGTTTTTAGGAAGGAAAAAATCAAATTAATTAGTTCTCCTCATCATTTTTCTTTGAGGACTTTTTAGAATATTTAAAATCCTTTGGTTTATCATCAAATTTCCTGGAATCTGTGGTATAGAATCCAGAACCTTTAAAAATTATTCCAACTGAAGAAAAAATTCTTGTAGCCTCTTCTCCACAAATCGGACATAAAACTATATCAGTCCCATTTAATTTTTTAAATAATTCAAATTCATTTCCACAAAAATCACATTGGTATTGATATATTGGCACTTTTCATCACCTCACAGTTTTGAGATAATATAACTCAATTGAATTCAATTGTCAAGATTTTATTAAGTTGAATTTAAGTAATAAAAATTTATATTTTATTTTTTTACTTTTTTAAAATTTTTTATACTTTATTTTTTATATTCTATTTTTTCATCTGTTCTAAATATTCTTTTAAAATTTTTAAAATATCTGGTTCATCTTCTACTTCTGGATCCAATTTAATTAGTTCTCCTTCAAATTCTTTGATCTTTCCAACAGAGCCAAATTTTACAATCAGCTTTCCTAATTTCTTTCCCAACACCTGACTTTCAACTATCAATGCATCTGATTTTTCTTCCCTTTTTATAACAACAGGTTCCATTGTTATTTGATTTGAAGAACCTGCAACAATAATATCAACAGCATCTATAGATTTAGCTATTTTCTCATCTATCTCTCTTCCAGCTGATGATAAGACTATTATTATATTTGCTTTTAACCTTAAATCATCAATAATTTTGTTAATAGCTTCTATTGGATCTATAGTTTCATATTTCTCTATGATATCACTTTCAGAGCTTTCTTCTAATGGATATGGACTTATTCCTATTATAGCAATATTTCTACCTGACGATTCAATAATAGTATATGCATCAAAAACTAAACTTTTATCTTGCTTGGATACTAAGTTCGCACTTAAAATCGGAAACTCAGCTTTATCATTTAAATCTAATATTTCATCCATTTTATATTTAAAGTCCATTGAACCTAATGATATCGCATCATATCCTAAAAGATTCATAAACTGAATCATTATTTCACCTCTGCTATATTCAGTATCATAATGTCCTGACAAAGCACTTCCAGCATCCAAAATAATGACATTTTCTTTTTGACTCTCTATTTCATTAATTACTGTCGCCCTCCGGGCAACTCCTCCTTGTCTCGGTTTTCAACCACAGGGTTGGATATTTCCTCTTGTATCATTGGTATGAAGTATTGTAATTTCTATTGGCTCAAATATTTGCTGTTTTATATCAATTTTCTCATCTAAAGGTCCAAAATCAACTACCTTATCAAAATCAATTACATTAGATTGTTTTTCCTTTCCACAACCAAATGAAGAAACAGCGCTATTTATTACAAGAATAAATATTGTAAAGAATGTGAGATATTTAATCGTCCTACTTATTGAGAAATATTTATTTGAAATCATTGTACTATTAAAAGTTATATACTTTGTTCTGTTACATACTTTATTAACTTTTTTTACAGGATATTAAATCTTTAAATTTATCAATGAGTAAAGATGCTGAATTTTCATAAGAGTATTTCTTTACAATTTCTACAGAATTTTTTGAAAATTCATTATATATATTTTTATCAGCTAATAATTTTCTGATTTTCTTTGAAAATTCAATTGGAGAGTTTCTCGTTAAGAACCCAGCTCTTTTATCAATATTTAGTTCCTCTATACACATTGACCTGACTGCTACTATGGGTAAAGCACATGTCATAGCTTCCAAAACTACTAATCCTTGCGTATCTTTTTTTGATGGGAAAAGAAACAAATCAGATTCTTTATAAAAATTGGGTATTTCATTATACGGTTTTGAATCTATAAATAAGACTTTGTCGTTAACACCAATTTCTTTAACCTTTTTCTCCATTTTCTTTCTTTCTGGACCTTCCCCAACTAATATTAAATAAGTATCAGGAAAATCTGAAATAACCATGGGAAAACTATCTATTAAAAGATCTAAATTTTTTTCCTTAGACATTCTTCCTATGTATAGTAAGATTTTACTGTTTTTACTAATTTGATATTTTTCTCTAGCAAAATCTCCTGAAGCTTTATTAAACATTTTAAAATCGATTCCAGTAGGAATAACCTCAATAGGAGCTATTACACCACGGGTTCTTAATACTTCCTTTACTATTTCTGAAGGAGTTACTACCAAATCACAATTATTAGAAAAATCTACACTTAATTTTATTGCCATTTTCTTTATAAATTTTTGAGGTAATGGAATGTAATGAGAATAATTTTCATAAAAAGAGTGGTGAGTAAAAACAAGTGGTATATTATATTTCTTTACCAATTTCTTCACAACCTGTCCAAAAATTATTGGATGCTGTATATGTATTATGTCAAACCCTATCTTGGAAAATAATTTATCCATTTTTATGTATGTGGGTACAGGGATTCTTATGCTCTTTTGTATTATTGACGGGACAGAACTTAACCTGAAAATATATTCCTCATCTTCTTCATAATCAGGGTATGAAGGAGCAAATATATAGACTTCATGTCCCAATTTTCTAAACTGTTTTGCAAATAGATCAATGGAAACTATAACTCCATTTATAAATGGCTTATATCCTTCACTTATAATCGCAATCTTCAAAATATATCTCCCTTATTAAAACTTAATACTGTTGAAATTTTATGAATTACCAATTACTTACTATAAATGATATTACCATCTAAAATAGTATAACAGACATCTATATTTAATATATCTTTTGGTGAAATTTTAAAAATATTCTCAGATAAAACAACTAAATCAGCTAACTTTCCAACATCAATAGAACCCTTTATATCCTCATCTCCTGATGTATAAGCTCCCTCAAAAGTATAGGAATATATGGCTCTTTTTAGTGTTAACTTATGTTCTGGATACCAACTCCCATCCGGATAGCCATCTTCTCTTTGTCTTGTGATCGATACATAAAGATCCCTAATGGGGTTAATAGTTTCTACGGGACAATCAGAACCAAAAGTCATATGAACACCATTTTTTACCAATTCATTCCAGGCATAAGACCACTTACATCTTTCACCCCATCCTTTTTCAGCCATTTTCATATCAGAAGCGAGATGATAAGGCTGCATCGATGCTATTAAATTTAGCTTTTTAAATCTAACAAAATCTTCCCTTCTAAGAATCTGGACATGTTCAATTCTATTTCTTAATTGCTTTCCTTCACTGATATCACCTTTATAATTATGTAACATCTTTTCATAAATATCTAAAACTTCTTTATTAGCTCTATCTCCAATTGCATGTATCGCAAAATTTAATCCAAGTTGATTTGCACTTCTCATCAGCCTTTCCACTTCTTGCTTTTCCATTACTTTTATTCCATAGTTATTTTTATCATCATCATATGGCTCAATCATATATGCAGTTCTTGAACCCAAACTCCCATCATAAAAAAGTTTAATTCCTCCAATTTTTGTCCACCTATTATCAAGTTTAGTATTTCTTTTAAAATGGTATAAATCTTCTGGCTCAATTTGTTCAAAGAAAGAGCATATTCTCAGATTCAACTCCCCTTCACTATTTAAGTCAAATAAAATTTTTTGTCTATTCATACTTTCCATATTATGTACACTTGTTATTCCTGCTTTATTAAAATTTTTGGATGCAGTTTTAACTGCACTATAGATATTTCCCATATTCTTTATCTTTATCTCTTTTGAAGTAGCTGATGAGTTCAAAACTGGTGTCGGCAGGATATCTTCGATATTTTCCTTTTTTATCTTTTTCAAAACTAAATAAATTGCATTCTCTTTTAATATTCCAGTTGGAGTTTTGCTAATAGATTCTCTTACAATCTTCCCTCCCGAAGGATCTAAAGTATGCTCATTAATGTCAGCTTTTTTTAATGCAACTGAATTTACCCATATACTATGCCCATCCTTTTTAAATAGAACTAAAGGATTTTTGTTGCAAACTTTATCAAGGTCAGCTTTTGAAGGAAGTTTTTGCACTTTCCAATCATTTTCATTCCACCCATAACCCAGAATCCAGACATTTGGTTCAGTCTTTTCTACCCTTGTCTTAACTTTCTCTATCACCTCTTCTTTTGATTTTGTATTACTTAAATCAATTCCAATCAAACTTTTAGCATAGCCTAAAAGATGAACATGACTATCAATAAAACCTGGAAGGACTGCTTTACCATGTAAATCAATAAATTCATAATTACTACTTGTTTTTAATTTAATATCTTTATTACTGCCTGTTGCTATGATTTTTCCATTTCTTATTAGTAATGCTTCTACTTTTGGATTGGTGGGATTCATAGTATAAATATTTCCATCAAATAGAATCAAATCTTTCTTCATTTATATCACCAAAATATAAAATTAAATTAATTATTATAAATTTCTGTAACTTTGACTAAAAAATGTGAGGAAATTAATCATTTATATCTTTATAATTAATATTATATAATCTAAATCTTGAAATATTATACAAATCTAAGTATAAATTGTATTATAAAATATCAACTTTGAAATATGTTGAGGAAAAATTAAAAAAAATATTTAAAGATAGGAGAAAACATTGGAATTTTATAAAGTAGCGAATTTAATTAAGCCTAAAAAGATTGTTATAGAAGAATTTAAAAAACCTGAAATAGAATCTGACGAGGCGCTTATTAAAGTAAATTATGCTGGAATCTGTGGTACAGATATTGCAATTTATAATGGTGATTACAAAGTTCCATTACCATTGATATTAGGACATGAATTTACTGGAAAAGTTATTGAATCTGGTGAAGATGTGAGCAATAAACTTATAGGAAAAAGAATTACAGCAGAAATAAATAATACTTGTCTTTCATACCCTAAAAGAATAAAATGTTCTGCTTGTAAAAAAGGATTACCTACTCATTGTCTTGAAAGAACAGTTCTGGGAATAATAAATGCTAATGGAGCATTTGCACAATTTGTAAAAGTTCCAGCAAAAAATATTCATATATTACCTGATAATATATCAGTCGAAGAGGGAGTTTTCATAGAACCATTAGCAGCAGCCATTCAAACATTTGAACTTTCTAAATTTAAAATTGGAGATAAAGTTATTATACTTGGAATTGGAAGATTAGGAGTTTTAATCTGCTCTATTGCAAATTCATTAGGAGCAGATGTAATTGCGATATCTCGCTCAAAAGAAAAACTCAAAAGAGCCAAAATTTATGGTGCATCAGAAGTAATAGATGGAAACGACTTTAATTTAATCTCAAAAGTAAAAGAATTAACCGATGGTCTTGGAGCAGATATTGTAGTTGAATCAACGGGATCAGAAAAAGGATTTAACCTCGCTATAAACCTTGTTAGACCAAGAGGAACAGTTGCACTTAAATCAACTCATGGAATTCAAATAAATGATGTAAATAGTACTAAAATAGCAGTTGATGAGATAAAAATTCAGGGTTCAAGATGTGGTCCATTTTCTAAAGCTATTGAATTTTTAAACAGTAAAAAGATAGATGTAAAACCATTAATTTCAGAAATTTTTCCTCTTGATGAAACAGTAGAAGCTTTAAAATTAGCTCAACAAGAACCCAAGATTCTTATTAAATGTAGTTAAATATTTTTAGATAAATATGCTTTTAATTTCAATATAATTAATGGATCCATCTTCAATTTCTTTTTTTAAAGCATTCTTAACTTCTCCCTTTGCGGAGAAGTATAGAATCTGCCACCCTGATTCAGAAATTTTCTTTAGTGTTTGAATCTGTCTTTGCAATCTATCAGGATCAGCTTTTATGAATGGGTCATCCATGATAAAAAATCCTTTTTTATCTTTTAAGAGCTTTTCGCCAAGCGAAAGTCGAATAGAAAGGTATAATTGGTCATAAGTACCTCCTGATAATTTCTCAGCTTCTAATACAGCTCCGTCCTTACGCTTAACCTCAATTTCGCTAATCTTTTGGTTGAAGAGTACTTCCTCATAAAGACCACTCGTTATCTCATTAAAATACTTAGAAACAGGACTTTCTTTACCAAAAAGTTTAGAAATTTTTTCTTTTTCTTCTATTTCTATTTCTTTAAAAATTCCCATAACTTTCAAGACTGAATCTCTATTACTTTCATTTTTGTTTATAAGTTTCCGCAACTTCTCACTAACCGCCTTTAAATCTACTGATGTTTTACAATATAAGTAGTCTTCTTCTGATTGCAGAATATCGTTTGACTTTCTTTCTATCTCCCCTAAATCCTTTTGAAAATTAGTCATCATTTCCTCTAAATAGTCTAATCTACTCTCATATGACTCTTTTTCTTTTTTTAATTTTAAAACAACTTTTTCATCGTATTTTATATTCTCAGCTCTGTCTTTATACACTTCAAGCTCTTTGATTTCCTCATCCCAGTAGTGAATATTATCTTCTAATAATTCACTCTTCTCTCCAAAAAGATTTATTAAAATACCATGTTGTCTTCCCATTAATCCGCTTAATTTTTCCCTTATCTTTTTTTCTTTTTTATCCTCATTTAAACATTCATCTTCAAACTTTTGGATATTTGAATTAATATTTTCAATAGTCTTTCCACCCAAATTGAACTTCGAAATATCAAACTTAATCATTTCAAATTCCTCTGCAAGTTGAGACTTATTTTTCGTAAATTTCCACTTAAATATATATGAGATTATGGTAGAAATTAAAGATAATGCCCCTACTATTAAAATAAATAATAATAATGGTGATGAGAATAATGATAATAATGATGAAGGTAATGATAATAGGATTGTAATAATACTTCCAAGTAAAGATATAGCGAGTATTATTTGTGAAATTTTTGCTAAAGAAGAGAAAAAATCATTTTTAGTTTTTTCCCCTGCTAATTTTTCTTTGTTTGATTGATAATTAGCTAACTTTGGTTTAATTCTTTCATTTATCCTTCTCAGTTTTTCTCTAAAAACTTCGAGATATTGTTCTTTTTTTTCCAATTCTTTAACTTCTGGAAAATCTTTTTTCTTAAGTTTTTTTAGAGCTTCCTTCCCTTTTTCGTATTTCTCTCTTTTTTGAGCATGCTCGAATCTTTTGATCTCTTCTATTATTTGTTCTTTTTTTATTCTATTTTCTACCAACTCTTTCTCTACTTTATCAAATTCTTCTTCCTTAATTTCTTCGATTAAACTCTTAATTTCTCCAACTAATGTTCCTGCCTTTTCTACTCTTGACTTCAATTTTTCATCTCCAATGTCACGGAATTTGCCACCTGGTGTTATTTTACCTATTTCTTCAAGAATTTGTTTTATTTGGGAAATATCTTCTGTCCTTAAACCTGTAAGTTGATCTGTTACATTAGTATAAAACTCACTTTCACGAGTAATAGAGAGATCACTATTTCTTATTATAAAAATATTACGACATTCAGATGGAGTTAAATTTGCTACTTCTGTTAAATTCCCCTTTTCTGGTAGTTTGATTTCTTTATCCTTATACTCTTCTATAATTACATAGCCCTCTGGATATTCATCTACCCGGTCTATATCTTTAGAAAAATCCCTAATATTTTGCCCTAATAGTAACTTTACAAGAGCATCTATCATGAGTGTTTTACCTTCTTCGTTTTTACCCCAAAATAAATTGAAATCAGCTAATTGAAAAGGATTTTTATTCTTTAAAGGACCGTACCTTGTTATTAGAAACTCATTTATTTTCATAACTTAGTCTCCATCATTGCTTTAATTGCTATTTCACGCATTTGCTTTTTCTTTTCCTCTTCATAATCGGTGTGCTTAAGTTTCTCTATGAAATCTTTAAATAAATCATCCTTAAGTATTATTCGTATATCTTTAAATTCGTAGTGTTCCTCAAAGCTTTTCCCTGAAGAAATCTTTTTTATTTGTTTTACAAGTTCTTCCTCACTCATTCCAATATCTTCACTATTTACGAAACCTCTAACTGTTAGAATAGCCTTAGCATTTTTTTGAAGATTAATAAAATATTCTTTCACTATCTCTAAAGGCTCTTCATCTTTAAATGGATCAAATTTTATATCAACTTCTTCATAATGAGGGGTATCAAGAAAATATTCTTTAGGTGATTTTCCAAGTTCAAAGATATTTATTTTCCTCTGCCCCGTTTCTCTTTTAGTTATCGAAATAGGCGATCCAGGATAAATAAAATATCCTCCATTTTCTAATGTCCACATATCAAAATTCTTATGAAAATGTCCTGCAAGTATATAATCAATATTCAAATCCTTAAAATAAGAAAGTTTAACAGGCATATATCTTTCCTCACCCTCATCTCCAAAATCTTTTCTAGAAAAGAAGGCATCAAGCAATTCCCCGTGATAAAGTAAAATATTTTTCTTATCAGGAGTTATGTTGTTCTTTAATAGTTGTAGTTTATTAAAAATGTCTTCTCCCTTTATAGGTTCAAAGGGTAATCCCCATATTCTTACGTCTTTAAATTCATCAAAAGGGCTGTTTAAGTCACTTAAAATTTTTACCTCTCCAAAATACATACCACTTTTATATGAATCTTTGTCATGATTTCCAGGAATAAGGATAATTTTAAAACCAGTATTGGAGAAAATATCTCGTATTTTAGGTTTGAGGTTTTCAGCATCAATGCCTTTATCGAAGAGGTCACCACTTATTATAAAAAGCTCAATTTTTTCCTTCTTTCCAATTTCAATGAGCTCCTTAAGAGTCTTCCATCTCTCATCATCGTATTCTCTTAAATGTATATCTGCAGTATGAAGTATCTTCATCTTTAAAATATTTACCTTTTGTTTTTTTTAAAAATCTATTTGAAATATAAACTTGTATAAAAATTATATTCTAATTTAAACTTATTATATTCTAACAAATATAGATAATTCATTAAAATTTTTCAAAATAAAATTTATACCTTAAACTCCTAATAATATTAAAGAAAGGTTGATTTACAAAATTCTATAAATTTTATTTATATAAAAATACCCATCTATCATAAACAGATGGGTATTTACAGAGTCAATCTATAAGCCGAGTTCTGTTCCTATCTAACTTTTAAAAATATAAAAATTAAATAAGTAGTGATCATCTATCTAGGATGATAGTTACCTATCACCTCAAGCAGCCTACCCGAGAGTAGAGCGAGCAACCCCTAATACTCTCCTATTTGGCCTTGCTCCAGGCGGGGTTTTCCAAGCCAATCAGTCACCTGATTGCTGGTGAGCTCTTAACTCGCCTTTTCACCCTTACCCTATTAGATCAATTTATAAAGGAAACTTATCAAGTTTAAAAATTAACAAATAGCAATATTGATAATAAATAGTGATAGTAAGTTTTTAAAATAATTCTAAAATTACTATCTTATTCAATTATCAGAATCTATATTTAATTTTAGAGATCTAATAGGGCGGTATATTTTCTGTGGCACTATCCTTAGAGTTACCTCTACTGGGTGTTACCCAGCACCTTGCCCTATGGAGCCCGGACTTTCCTCAGAAGTAAAACTTCTGCGATCACCCAATTGACTCATATAAAATTATATCATCTTTAGAATATCTATTGTAGAAGTCTATGTATTAGAATTTTTATAGTTATAATATTATTTATGGTTTGATTTTTTATTATAGAGGTTTTTATTGAGTAAATATTGATAGTTACTGATTGGTTTAAAATTTACATTAGAAAAGTGTGGATTCGATTTCATTCTCAACAAAATGAACTTCAACATCTTTATCAAGTGATGAGTCAATTACTTTATTGACCAATCTATCAGCAGCTTTTATCACACTTCTTGGAACATTAACAAGCTTAACTTTCCTATAAGCACTAAGTAACAATCTTGTTTTTTGATATAGAATCTTTAATTTCGGACTCTTAACCTTCCATTTCTTCTTTAATTGATTTACCATTAATTTGCTATCACATTTTATCTCTATCTCCTCAGCACCAAACTCCTTCGATAACTCTAAAGCTCTAATTAAAGCAGTATATTCTGCAACATTATTAGTGGTATTTCCTATAAACTCACTTGCTTTTTTAATAAGTTCTCCATCCTTATCAAAGATTAAAATTCCTATTCCAGCCGGTCCTGGATTTCCTTTTGAACCACCATCAGTAAATAAAATTAGCTTCTTATATTTTTTAGTCTTCTTTTCATTCATATTTCACCTTATGGTAATATTAATATTCTCTCACAAAAATTGCAATGATAAAAAATATTAGGATCTCTCATAGAATCAACTTTTATTGATGGTAGTTGCATGTTACAGCAATTACATATACCATCTTCTAAAACAGCTACCACTCTTCCCCCTTTTTCCTCCCTTAAAGATTCATACTCCTTTAAAATCTCTGGATCTAAATGGCTTATTGAATTATTCCTTCTATCAGTTAATTTAAACATCTCTTCATCAATTTCTTTTTCCCTCTGAGTTAGATTTAATTCTTTAGTTGTAATTTCAGATAAATTACCATCCAACTCCTTTTCTTTTAACTGTATTACTTTAAGATTTTCATCTATTTCTTCCATCAGTTCTAATATTTTTGTTTCTTTTTTATCCATTTTTAATTTTAGAAAAATTACTTCCTTATTAATACCCTCAAGCTCTTTGGGATTTGTAATTCTACCACTATAGAGTTTTTCTTCCTCCCTTTTAATTTTCACTGTTAGAATGGATATCTCGTCATTTATCCTTTTCTGATCTAATTCTGTAGAGTGTTTTTTTTGATAAAGATTTTCAATTTCCTTTCTTAATTCTTTAATTCTTTTGTTTAACTTTTTTATTTCCTCTCTTTCAATTAGATTCTCTCTAATTGAAGTAAGTTCATCAACTCTTAAATCTGCCTTTTGCAAATCAAGTAAAATTGTGGGACCAGATCTATTACTCATATTTAATAGTCTTTCCATTCTTAATAGTAAATAATAAACTTAAATCTTCATCTATTACAACTATGTCAGCCTTTTTTCCTTCTTCTAAGCTTCCTAAAATTTTATCAAATTTAATTGATTTTGCTGGATTTATAGTTGCCATTTTCATTGCATCCTGAATTGAAGTACCGACCATTTTCACCATATTTTTAAAAGCTTCATTCATATTTATAACACTCCCAGCTATTGTACCATCTTTAAGTGTTGCTTTTCTATTTTCAACTAATATTTCTTTATTAAGGAAATTATATTTACCGTCACCTAAACCCGCTGCTTTATTAGCATCTGTGATTAAAACTACCTTATCAACTCCGATATTATCTATAAGCTTTTTTATTTTTGAGGGATAAACATGAATACCATCACAAATTATCTCTGTATATATTTCTTCTGATTGAAAAATAGCTCCTACTGCTCCTGGTTTTCTGTGATGAAATTCACTCATAGCATTGAAGCAATGAGTTATGTGACTATATCCATTTTTAAAGGCTTTTTTAGTTTGCTCATATGTAGCATTGGTGTGTCCTAAGCTAATAATTATGTCATTTTGCTTAAGTAAATTTGCGACTTCTTCAGAACCTTCAAGTTCAGATGCCATAGTTACCATTTTAACTTTATTATTTGAAGCAGATATATAAGATGACATTTCAATTAAATCTGGATTTCTTATCCATTCGGAATCAATTGCCCCACACTTTTTAATATTTAAAAATGGACCCTCTAAGTGAATACCCAATGGTTCTGAAAAATATTCCGAAAACTCAAATATTCTTATTATTTTTTCTAATTTTTTTCTTGTTTCTTCAAATGTTGTAGGAACAATAGTCATAAGAAATGATGTAACTCCTGTTGATAACACCCATTGAGAGTAATTTAAAAATTTTTCTGGTAAATCCTCATTAAAAGATATTCCATTTCCTCCATGACAATGAATGTCAATAAATCCAGGACAAACTATTTTACCTTTAACATCAATTATTTCAAAATCTTTGGGAATAGAAATTTCATCTAATTTTCCAACACTTTTAATAATTGATTTTTCAATTAAAATAACTCCTTCTTGAATAATTTTAAAAGGTGTTATTATCTTTCCACCACTTAAAGCTAATTTCATATCATTAAAATTAAGTTCCTAATCCTAATTAATATACTAATAAAAAGTAATATTAAATATATATATTAATAAGTATCTGTATCCTGCTAAATTCTAAAAAAATGATTATTTTATTTTTTAAATTAATCCTTACCTAATTTTTGTGATAAATTCTTTTATCCTCCTTTAGGAATTTTTAAAAAAAGTCTATTTTTTTTATAGGTATTTCAGAAATTAATATAGCTAAAAATATTAACAAACCCCCAAATGCCCTATGCAGAATAAAAGTTTCACCACCTAAAGTCCATGCAAATAATGCAGCAAAAACAGGTTCCAGGGCAAATATAAGAGAAACTCTTATGGGTGATGTAAATTTTTGAGCAACTAATTGAATAATAAAAGCTGATATTGTTGGAAAAAGGGTCAAAAATAAAATTACCCAGATAACTTTTTTTGATGAGATAGAAAATGGAAGTTTAAAAATTTCTCCCAAGATAAAACTTATAATACCAACAAATAAAAATTGTTGGAAACTGAGTATATAAGGATCAATATTATTTTTCACATACTTATCTGTAAATAAAAGATGGATTGCATAAGCCATTGCTGTTATAAGAGTCAGTAGATCTCCTTTATTAATATCTTTTAATCCA
>JGI24025J20009_10001021_pt1 | contig 21520 bp, 35 predicted proteins | sample Cruoilmetagenom3_FD_20009 | JGI IMG/M metagenome (IMG submission 20009) | reverse complement strand
AGTATAGCTGTTGCGGACTTTCCAGGCAACTTGGCGTACATTTCAAGCGCTTTGTAGCCTTACAGTGGCTATTCCATTCCACAGTTACGTTGGAACTGACACATGACACACCCAACGTAGGTCGAGAGAAGAACGCAGATCCAAGGGGCGCGCCTTCGTGCGTGCCCCTTGGATCGCACCACAGACCAGGAGTTCGGCGAACGTCTCGCCAGCGAGGAGGAGCGGGTTCGAGGCCCGCCTGGTCATCTTGCACGCACCCTATCTTGTGACGCAACACCTTGACGACCCCTTTCCTACGGGAGAGGGCGGGGTAACGTGACGACAATCAGCCGATAGATGATGGCGAATAGCCGACAGCCACAACAGAACACCACAAGGAGGTGACAAACATTGCAGAAACGTCGGCCTACCGGACAGCACAGGTAGGGCTGGTCCACCAGAGCTTCTGGTGGTACAAGACAACTTCCGCTCCTCTCTGGCCGGGGGGAGGCTAATGGACCAGTGAGGCCACAGGCAACAGCGGGCGGCGCCCAGAGCGTCGCTGCCAACAGACAACAGAAGGAGACAAAAATGAAGACAACCAAGGTGCATGTGGTAGTCGGCGTCTTCGCCGGCGTCGTGGATGAGGTGGTCATAGATGTCAACGAGGCCGTGGCGAAGGCGAACTACCAGCGGCTCTGTATCATGTACGATTTCGACCCCGTGCACGCCTCGGAGAGCGAGCACGACGTCCAGCTTACCTCTGTGCCCATGGTGCTCCACCCTGTCTTGGACGACGAGGAGATCACCGATCTGGCCTACCACGCTGTGGAAGCGATGGGCGACGTCTTCTGGGACGCCGACCGGTGGGGCGAGCCGCATCAGTGCCCCAACTGCGGTGCAGAGTACGAGCCCATAAAGATACAGGGGTTAGCCAAGACCGACGACGGCTGCCCGCTCTGCCCCAAGTGCAACGGCGTGCTCCAGTCCGCCAACGAGTGCCTTCGCGAAGCAGTGGAGGGAAGCGTGCAGCAAGCCATCAGGGCCGCTCTGGACGCCGCCGTGGGAGAGGATGACCCCCGCACCCGCCTGGCTGAGCTGCTGGCTACGTACGAAGCAGAGCACAACGCCTATGCCAAGGGCCGCGAGGCCCAAGACTGGGTTGGGTACGACACCCAGGAGGCAGAGGCGGACGGCCAGGCGCAGGGCTTGATGTGGGGGCTGAAGCACGCCCTCACACTACTGCGCCTGGGACGCTCCGAATTCGCTCAAAGCCTGGCTATGCAGGGCTACGTCGAGGAGCACGAAGACGACATCGGCGACGTGCAGGCGTTGGAGCTGAGGGAGGAGGTGGGCGATGGCTAACCGTTGTGGTGTTGCCATCATCCCCTCGCACAACTACGCCACACGACGGGTGCGCTGCGGGGTCAGCGGCCAGCTCATCGAGAAGGGCGCTCCCACGATCCACATCGCCTGCAGGCGTGGCCGTGACTGCAAGCCGGAGAGCGTCCTGCGGACCGTCATGCGGGTTATCCGCCGCGGCGAGCAGGAGCTGGGCTGGGAGCCAGTCATCGCCCCGACCCTGGGTCTGGAGGTGCGGCTGATCACCTTGCCAGAGGATAGCATCGTCATTCTCGGCAAGCGGATCGTCTACATCGAGGATCTCTCCGAGAAACACGGCTACAACATCCTGGCCACCGCTTCCGAACTGGCCCGTGACCTGGCCAGGGAGATCGGCACGGAGGTCATGGAACTCGATCTCAGCAACTTCGAGTGCAGGGATGAGTTCATGGCTGAGCACGGCATCTCCACCGAGGAGTGGACGTACTTCCAGCTCGCCACGGCTGTGCTGGGGATCTCAGAGGAGGAGGTGCGCTATGGCTAAGGCCTTCGCCTTCATCTCCGAGTTCCTCCAAGAGCAGTGGGCGTATGACTACGCCTACGTCCACCTGGTTCCCGACCTGGTGGTCTGGCTTTTGGAGAAATCGGCCGTCGCTCAAACGCTACCGAGCGATGCGCTGGCGGTGACCTTCCGCGTTCCACGGGACTGGCAACCTGTGTTGGTGGAGGACTGCGATGACGCCAGCCTCACAGAGAAACTCATGGCGGGGAATGACTTTATCGTCACTCCCGATGAGGAGTGCCCCCTCCCAGAGGGAACGTTGCCCTTCTGGGCGCAAATCTCAGTGACCAAGACCCACGTCAGCTGGCAGATCTCTGCCGGCGACGACTGGCTCGAAACCCACGCTCTGTCGCTAGCAGTGCTCGAAAAGATCGCCGGCGCGACGTCAGCGAATGAAACGGAGACACGGCCATGACACGCCAATGCTGGCACTGTGGCGAGCGGGTCGAGCCCATTGAGAAGCAAGGGTGGCTCTGCTGCTCTGAGTGTGGAGAACATCCGGAGTACCTCGACCATTGACTATCCCCGGCTGTGGGCCGAGCACGTGCGCAAAGCGGCTCAGGGAGATAGGAGCGGCTACGCCGCCATCCATGCTTTGCCGCCCGTGAAACCCACGCTGGAGCAGCTTCGCCGTAGGTCTCTTGGCTGCCTGCGCTGTGGCGCCGAGAAGTTCTGGCGTTGCAGCTATCGCTGCCCGCGGTGCAACAGCGGAGCCTCGTGGCTCATCGAGATGCGTAGGACTCTTGGCGCGAGGTGTACATCTGCCGCATCTGCGGCTGCGAGTACGAGGTGACCAACGCCAACTTTTGATCAAACCCCGGGAGGGGGCAGACTGACCTGACCCCTCTGTGGGTGGCGTCTGTCTCCTCCCACCAAAAGCGAAAGGAGGCATCATGCCTGACAACAACGCAAACCAATGCAGAGAAGATCTCCCCTCCACCGATCTACCGGACGCGGAGGAGATAGAGGCGCTGTGGTTCGATGCCCTGGCTTGGTTCCAGCCCCGCTCCTGCGAGATCTGCGGGGCGGAACTGGTCGAGGGGCCGATGGGGGACTTTTGTCCTCACTGCGATCCCGACCTGTTGGCCATGGGCCTGGAGTCATGGGAGATCAAGCCCTACGGCATGGCCATGCTGTCGCCTGAGGTGATGGCAGCGATGCAACAGCCAGGGGAGGTGGGCCATGCCTAGAATCATCTACCTCCTCGTTCCTTCCCAGCCAAACTTCCAGGTCCGGCACACGCCAGCCTTCCTCAGCCATGAAGAGCTGCAACAACACGGCGTGACCAATCACTCCGGCTTCAATCTCTTCAGGGCCGCAGCCTCCGCTCGGGGAACCAGCGACGAGCAAGTGCTGGTGGCACTCAACGAGACGCGCCGTCGTTTCTTGGAATTCGCCCGCTGCTGTAGCAAGTTCGACTGCCCTCTGAGCATACTGTGGAGACTGGTCCGCTTCAGGCGCTTCGTGCGCAGTGAGACTCGCATAAGCCGCCTGAAGTGGCATCTGGCCTGGGCCCACCTCTGGTGGTTGGAACAGCGGGCCGGGCCGGTGACCACGCTGGAAGTGGCACCATGAAGCAAGTACGTGAACAGCGAAACCGGCAGGCCAACCTCTACCTCGACGCCCACTTTGAGAAGGAGGGCATCGAGGAATGGTCGCCACAGGACGAGGAGGCCCGGACCATGAAACATCTGGGCTACATCACCTGGTCCAACGTCCCTCTGCAGTGGCGAGGGTTTGTGGCCAAGGCGTTCGATGATCCAGGCTACGCGTGCATCATCACGCACGGACGCCACGGCGGCTGGTCACCTTCTGATATCAGTTACACCATCCAGCTTGCCAGCCAGAAGATGGGCATCGTGGCCATCCGAGGCTACTTCGGCGGAAAGGACAAGACGTGGCTGGTGTGGAAGGAAAGGCTACACCGGCGGCTGCTGGTGGACGTGGACTGATGAACCGTTGGGGCGCATAGGGTGGGGCACAGGCCTGATATGCGCCCTAACAAACCATGACAGACAACAGGAGAACAACCGTGACAACCATGAACTGGGATGACATGTTGCCGCAGCACAACTGCAAGCGCTGCGGCAGGCCGCTCAATGCTGACGGCGGCCATCCGGCGGAACTGTACGCCGGCACCTACACGGGCCTGTGTTATGCCTGCGAACGAGAAGGCCCGCGTGTGGTGAAGGCATACGGCGCTGACGGGGCTCAGCGCATCAGCTACCCGCCTTCATGCCCCTCGTGGCGGCGGGATCGGGAGGAGTATATCGCCTACCCCGACTGCCGCGAGTGCAAGGGCACGGGGAGGATCTATGTGGATCGCCCCTGGCGCAGCGGAGGCGGGTACTACAAGTCCTGCGACCGCTGTCTGGGACGCTTCAGTGGCCATCCGGGCCGGAAGCGGGCAAGTGCCCGCAGCACGGCGCTCTACGAGGGAGCGGCAGCCTGCTGGAATGAACAACTGCGGGCGATAGGGCTCCACGGACAGCTTCTCGTAGTGCAAGGCACGGGCGAGGAGCTGCCGGAAGAAGTAGCCGGCCTGGTGGAGGATCTTCGCCAGGCGACCATCGGCCGGATGCGGGAGCTGCAAGAGAGGCTAGTGGCCGTGGCAACCAGCCGCGGCTACTGGTGAATTGTTAGGGCGCATAGGGAGAGGTCATCCCCTATGCGCTCCAACATTCCCCTACCCTATCGAGGCATCAAGTGGTTGTCATTTTTTGCCAAGTTTTTGTCATCTTTTGTCAAGCGGTTGTCATTGACATCCTGACCAGAAGTTCGGTGAACGGCTCCTCGGGGCAAGAGCAGGTTCGACACCTGCCTGGTCGATTGCACGCAGACAGCCCAGACAGGCCCGACAAGCCGTGTGGAATAAGCTCGCAGTCGGACCACAAAGCTGCTGACGGGAGTATTCCACACGGCGAGACATCCAGACAATTGCCCTTTCCCCCAGACAATTGGTAGGGCGCAACTGGCCACTACAGACAGGCCCTTGCGCCCTAACACCCTGGCCGGAGCGGTGAAGGCAGGTTCAACTCCTGCCCCGGCCTCTTGCACTACCCCATCTTGTGACGGCTACAATGTGGTGAAGTTTCGCCACATTATGGCACTGTGATGATCTCAGTCTTTGGACTGAGAAGGGGAACGTGACGACTAAACACGGAAGGCGCAGAAAAGCGCCAAAGACACGAAAAGGAGATGATAACCCAACAAACGTCGGCCTACCAGACTGCAGGTAGGATCGGGCCCTGTGAAATAAGCAAAGCGACAGTATGAGTCACGTCGCCATCATTATTTCACAGGGCAAGCCCTGTGAAATAAGCAAAGCGACAGCTTGAGTTGCATTGCTATCGCTGTTTCACAGGGCGGGTCGCCGGATCGCAGGCGGCAAGACAACTTAGACAACAGACAGGAGTAGGGACATGCAACAAGACCGAGTTATCCTAACCATCAACCTCACCGACCTGAGTACCCTGGGCACCATCGGAGCCCTCGGATCGCCGCTGAACCTGATGCTGCGAGCCGATCTGGGTGACGAGCTGCTGCCCGGAGCATACTTCAAGCTGGGAGGCGACTTGGACACAGGGATCATCTTGGTGCGCACCACCACCGAGAGAGCCCAGGCGCTCCAGGCCGGACTGGTGGTCATCGGGCAGCGCAAGCTGGGACGGAAGGTGCGTACCCAAGTGCGGCAGCGGTTGCCCAACACCAGCAAGGGTTGGCGCTACACCGCCGGCCCCTGACAGACAACCCCAACCCCCGGAGGGGGACGCGCTTAGCCCCCTCGTGGGGCAACGGTGTGTCCTTCTCCCCAGACAACCCGCCCTGTGAAATAGACAAAACGATAGTATAGGACATATCGCCATCATCTATTTCACAGGGCAAGGAGGACATATCACCATGATAACCTCAATCCCCTCGCCGCTCAGCCTCCCCATTCACCAGGTGTTCCACGGTGCTGGACACCAGAGCGTGGTGGTGGGAGGTTGGATGCGGCACGTTGGCTCCGAGAGGGACGTGAACGGAACCGATGAAGACATCGCCACGTCCGCCACGCCGGAGCAAGTGCGGGCGCTCTTTGCCTCGCGACCCAGCTTCGCCGTCGCCAGTAACAACGGCGAGAGCCACGGCACCCAGTTGGTGCTCTTGGACGGGAAACCGTTCGAGGTCAGCACCTTTCGTAGGGACGTCGCTTGTGACGGCCGCCACGCGAAGGTGGTCTGGACCAACGACCTAGTCACCGACCTCTCCCGCCGAGACTTCACCTGCAACGCAATCGCCTATGACCCCATCGACGACCAAGTGATCGACCCCTTCAAGGGGCTGGCCGACCTGAGGAGAAAGGTTGTCCGGGCGGTAGGCGATCCCTATCGCCGCTTGCAGGAGGACTGGCTGCGCCTGCTGCGGGCACCACGTATGGCTATGGACATCGGGGGGCAGGTCGAGAGTGGCTTGGAACGGGCGATCCGGCAGAACGCCGGAGAGCTCTCCCAGGTCTCGGCAGAGCGACGCCGCGACGAACTCCTCAAGATGCTGGGCTACGCTGATGGGTGGTACGCCCCCGTCACGTTGGCAGAACTCGATCTGCTGTGCTCCCTGCTGCCCTCCCTGGACAGCCAGCGAGGCCATGGTTTGCGATCCGAGCATCCTCACGATCTTGATCTTTTCGAGCGGGGAGTGATGCGGGCCTGCGGCGCACGGCTTGCCGGAAGCGATCAGGGACAAGCCCGCCTGCGACTCATGGCCTACTACGCGGAAATGACACTGACGAGCACAGCCTCAGACCTGCGTGGCTTGTGCTGCGCCAATCGGCTCGTGGACAGCGTGCTGCGGATAGCAGCCTTCTACCGCGACATCCCGCGTGACGGTTCCTGGCACGCCCGCAGTGCACCCCGCGACCAGCGGGAGTTCCTGCTGCAGGTGGCCCGGCATACACCAGAGGCAAAGATGGCCGCGGTCGTCGAGCAGTTGATCTCCCTGAGACTAGCCGAGGGTGGCTTCAACCCTGCTCCGCTGCGGAAAGCGGCCCGTGAGCCGCTCTACCGCGGGCAACTTCAGGTGGACGGCAACGACGTCCTGTCTCTGGGCATCCCCCCGGGACCAGGCGTCGGTCGAGTGCTGGCCTCGCTCCTGCGGGTTGGCCCTGGGGCCAGCCGCGGTTCGCAGCTTGCCCAGCTCTCGGTACTAGTGAAGGAGGCTCGAAATGCTTCAAACAGCACTTGACCTTCAGGCTGCCGGTCTCTGCGTGATCCCCCTGCGGGAGCGCAGCAAGCGGCCCGCGGGGACATGGAAAGCGTACCAGGCACATCAGCCCAGCGTGCCCGACCTGCGCAGATGGTTCGGGCACAGCCAGCGCAACCTGGCCGTGGTCTGTGGCCAGGTGAGCGGGCCGGAAGGGTTGAGCCTGGCCGTGCTCGACTTCGACCGTCCTGGCTTCGACGGCTGGGCGGCCGATCACCCCGAGATCGCTATGAATACCTGGATCTCGGCCTCGGGGCGAGAGGGCGGCCGGCATGTGTGGCTACTGGTCCCAGGCGAGGTTCCCAGTACGGTCTTCGCCTATGGGGAGGTCAAAGCGGAGGGGGGCTACATCGTAGCTCCTCACAGCATCCATCCGAACGGCAAGCCGTACCGATGGCTGCATCGCCAAGACCAGATCCTCGTGGTCGAGACCTTACAGGGGTTGGGCCTGGGCGTCAAGAGGCGACAAGAACTCCCGGCAGGAGCGTTACCGCCAGTGCTGGCTATGGCTGACGAGAAGCTGATCCAGCAGATCCTGGCCATGGCTATCCAGCGGGCCAGCAACGGAAGCCGGAACCACACAGGCTTCTGGCTGGCAGCGCAACTGCGAGACAACGGCGCGGACTACGAGCAAGCCAAGCGGGTGCTGTTCGACTACCATGGGGCGGTCACCAACCTCGGCGATCACCCCTACAGGCTTGGAGAAGCCTGGGGCAGCCTCCGCAGCGCCTACAGCAGCCCGCCCCGCCAGCCGTGGCAGGCATATCGCAAGTAGGCAACCCGACACTGGGTGTGGAGCCTCGGCCCCATCCCCAGTGTCACCAGACAACACTCAGACAACAGGAGAGAAACATGCTCAATCAGACAATAGAGAGAAAGCGGTTCGTGATCCTGGCCTCCGACGTATGCAGCGACCCTCCGCTGATACTCAGCGTCACCCATACCCTGGGCGACGAGGAGGCGGCCGTCGAGGCCATCCGGTCGGCTATCGTCGCTTGGCTCACGGGCCAGAGGGACGAGGACGGCGGTCTCCCCGACGACCTGCGGCTCTTCACGTGGAGCCACTACCTGGACTACTGCGACGAGATCCCCGTTACCGGGGTGACAGCGGTGGTCTGGGAGCGAGCCACATGGACCGTGAATGTGGAGGAGAACCTGGCCGACCTGGTGGAGGAGACAGGCGATGGCTAACCTGTCGAAGCGCAAGCGGCGGGAGCGGGCCCGGCTGCTGGAGGCCTTGGGCTTCCGGCGCAACGGCCAGGGGTACTACAACTGGCCCGACGAGGGCTACGAGCCGCCCCAGGAACCCCCTGTGCTGGATGCCCCCCTGCGCCAACGTATGCTGCGGGAGTACATCCCCCCGTGGCACGCCGTGAACGGCAAGGCCGCACACCTGACGCCACCGGAGATGGCTCAGGCGCTGGTGCAGCAGGTGGCTTCCCTGATCCCTGGCGCTAGAGTGCTCGAACCGTGCGCCGGCATCGGTAACTTGGTCGAGGAGATCGGGCAATACGGGCCGGCAGAGATACATGCCTGGGAGTGGGAAGCGGAGATGATCGCCATCTTCCGCATCCTGCACCCAGACATCACCGCCCAGCAGGCCAACATGTGGGCCACCTGGCAGGAACACGAGGCCGCCTTCGACCTGATCATCACCAACCCGCCTTTCGGCGACACCGCTGGGCGGGGGACGGGCAAAGGCTTGGAGTTCAACGGCAAGATGGCCGAGTTCCTCAGCATCGAGGCCATCGTGCGGCTGCTCAAGCCCTGCGGCACGGCGGCGCTCATCCTGCCCAGCATGGCCTTCGGCGGCAACCGCTGGGGGCCCATGAACCGCTGGATGGAGGAGCAAGGGGTCAGCGTCACCGGCGACTTCAGGTTGCCCAACGTCCCCTTCGCTTTCACCAAAGCAGCGGTGAAAGGCTTCCTGCTGCGCAAAGCAGGTGCCAACGGCACTGGCCTGGCGCTCACAGAGAAGGTGGAGGAGGAAGAGGAACAGGAGCTGGCTTCTCCGCAAGTGCTGCTACGGCAGCTCCAGGAGGGCAGCGAGGAGATCATCGCCCATCTGCGCGAACTGCAGGAGATGGTGGAGGGAACACAGCCCCCTCTCTTCCAGCCAGAAGATCTGCCTGGCCCCGTGCAACTCAGCCTTTTCGGAGGGACGTGAGATGGCTGACGAACGCACCCTCGCGTCCCTGCCCGACCTCTGCCTGCGGGTATGGCAGAAGAACCCTGGCGTACTGGCAGAGATCCAACAACTGGCCACCGGCCTGGGCCTTCGAGCCACCATGCGGGGCGAGCAACTCGACATCCGAGGGAAAGTCGGCACGGCGGTGACCTTGGGGCTCGACCCCATCACGGCTTTCGTGGTTCTGGCTTTTGGGCTGGTCGGAGCACGCTGGGCAGCGGATCCCGGGATAAGCGAACTGTTCGAGGAGACCAAGAAGCGGTGGAAGCAGGCTGCTAAGGCCGCCAGGGAGAGGAGAGGCAAGCCATGAGCAAGCGAGTACGCATCTATGAGGTTGGCGATATGTGGTCAGCGTGGGAGATCTCCGATCTCTTCCTGATCACCACCAACGGCAGCTTCAGCGCCAGCGGCAAGCTGGTCATGGGCCGGGGCATGGCCCGCCAGGCTCGTGACCGCTTCCCTGGCCTCGACAGAGCGTTGGCCAAAACGCTGCGCACGCCAGGACGCCGATATGGCCTGCTGGTCAGCCCCCCTTGGCCTGAAGCGAAGCTGGGTCTCTTCCAGGTCAAGCTGCGCTACTGGGAGGATGCCGACCCGGAGCTGATCCGTCTCTCGACGGAGATGCTCCAGGCCTGGCTGAAGCAGCATCCAGACCAGCGGGTGGACCTCAACTTCCCAGGCATCGGCAATGGCAAGCTGAGCATCGCTGAGGTGCAACCCATCATCAGCGTGTTGCCCAGGAACGTCCACATCTGGCAGTGCAGAGAAGGTGGACCATGAAGGCGACACAGCTTCCCCTGCTGCCCCCGGGACCGGAAGATGTGAACTACCCTCTCATCGTCTGGCCGGGCGGCTGGGATCGACACATCCCAGCATGGCTGCAGGAAGCGGTCACCGAGGAACGGGTGGTTCGCGCTGTTAGCGGTGGCGACGATGACCTGGCCACCCTGGCCGAGGTGCTCTGCTACATGTTCACCGCTGGGCTGTCTGCTCCTCTGAGCCACGAGTGGGCAGAGATCTACTGTAACCTGGCTGCCCAGTACATGGCTGCCAGGGGAGCTATCCTGCCCGAGGATATGCAGCCTCGTCCTTTCACAGAGTACGACGAGCGCCTATTGCGGAAGCTGCGCAGCGACATCCGATGCAGGCAGAAGCGAGAGCGGCAGAGGCGACAGCGAAGGAAGCAATGAAGATCAGCCAAGTGCCAAACAGAAGAACGGGTGGAGTTACACGCTCCACCCGCTTTCTGTTGGCACGGGATCGTTTCCCGACCAGAACCAACACAGAAAACGCGCAGAGGCGAATCTCTGCCCGTTTTGCCTGTCCCCGTGTCGCCAGATATCTCATCATGTACATTGTTCCGGCTTTGCAGCACAATTCGTCGAACAAGGCGGACGCTCTGTGGCCTGCCGCGCGAAGCAGGGTTCAGCTAAGCGGAAGCCAACGGTCGCTCAAGCGACGGGCTGCCTCTGTCTCTAGCCAGCAGGAGCGGTATTCCAGAGAGGGCAGTCACTCCTCCAAGCCTCTGATGAACTCGCTGACGTTCACGAAGGCGTCGGCGATGAACCTCTCCTCCCGCCCACACCGTTCCAAGATGAAGTCAGGAGCCCAGCCTCCCACCAACACCATGGCCTCTCGATACGCCCCCAGCATGGTCATCAACTCCAGGTAGACCGACAGCGAGAGCCTGACAAGCGCCCCATCTTGGTCAAAACTCCTTGCCACTATGCTACCTCCCTAGTAACCGATCTCCTTCTCCCGCAGAGACTCTGCCTGCTCACACCCCCGAGCCGGGTACCCGTAGAGGTCCAGATACAACTGAACGTTTCCCACCACCGCCATCCCCTGGGGTGAGCGCAGGCAGTAGAACACACCATCATCGTAGGGACGCAACAGGTGGGTATTACCGCCAAATTCCACCGCGTGCAGGTCAAGCTCGTGGACCCAGGCATCGGGGTCAGAGGCAATGTAGAAGTGGACGTCGTGGAAACGCACAAAGGGGGCGATCAGTGAAGCCCCGGCATGGATGGTAAAGGCATAGGTGTCCCCCAGCCTCTCGGCAGCCTCCTTTACCTTGGCCATCAGCCGAGTGGGGTCTCGCTCCGACGAGTGGAAGCTATGCACCTGGTTTACCGCGGTGATGGTATATTCCTCCCGCCAGGCGTCCAGCAGCCCGGCGGGGTCGATCAGGACCACCCCTTCTCGGGCGCGCTTGCGGGCGAACTCTTCGGCGGCCAGCTTCTCAGAAACGTTGTAGGTCTGACCCAAGCTAGCGCCCGTGGCCTCGACCAGTTCCGTCAGTCTCCACACCCAATCAGGTTCCTCTAGCATGGCTCGCACGATGCGCGAGGAGATGGGGGTGAATAGGCTCTTGATCATCCGCTTGACCGCTTTGGGCTTTTCCTCCACGATGCGCTCAATGTAGACGTCATCGAACTCCAGGTAGCAGTTGCCAACCAAGTCCACGCAGCCCACCTTATGGCTGCGGCAGATCTTCATTCCCCTCAGGCTGAGATATGGGGCGGCAATGACGAAGTAGCTGTCGCCGCTGGCGATTCCGCCCTCCCTGAACCGAGCGATCACCTGGCGGAGAAAGCGGGGTTGTCCGGAGGATCTGACCGCGCCCAGGAGAGTTTTCCTCACCTGGCCGATCCTCACCCTGGCCACGAAGTCAAAGGTGGATCCCTGAAAAGATCGGTCTGCTTGTAGCTCCTCAATCTCCAACTGAGGCAGCAAGGTTCTCAAGCGGCTGATGACTTGTGCCTTGACCTCTGCTTCTGAATCCATGTGCTTCACCCGTTTTCATGCCTGCCTGTGGCAGACAGGCTTTCAACGTACGCTGAAAGCGTAGCACAGAGTGAAACATCTGTCAAGTCGCCGCTGCAACCGGACCATTCCTCCAGTCCTATCCTTCGTCGCCCAGCCAGCACCGATATGCTCCCAGCCACTCCGCACTCACCGGATCGGACTCCACGATGTCCAATTCCGCCAGTGCAGCAGTGTATTCCAAACCGCCCTTGCGTACGCGGGCAATGATACCCCGACGTAAGCCGCTACGTTCGCCATCCAACCCGACGACGGTCACGGCCTCGCCCAGGACCATGGCCTGCATGGAAAGCACAACTGCTCATCCAAAGTGTAGAAGAGCCCCCAGAACTGCTCATCTTCACCGTAACAGTCCACCATCGCTTCCTCGATCAAGGCTGCGAGTCTTGCTCTCCTACCCACCAGTGCTTCCTCCCGCACAGTCAGCATCCGGTGACCAAAGGCCCTGCTGCATATTCTGGCACAGTGTTGGCCACGAGTGACCTGATTATGCACCCGGCTGGGCGAGGGCACAAAGGCTGACTTCACTGTCGCGTCTCGCCTGTCAGCCTGTACAGCGCTTTCTGGCGATGTGTGTTCTTGCCAAGCGTTCAGACATACGATACGGACCAGCCAGTCCGCCAGTGGTGGCTAGGACTGATCCAGAGGCGCTCTTCTCGCCCGAGGCCATGCGGCGGGCCTGGCGGGTGGTGCGGGCCAACGCCGGAGCCGCCGGCGTGGACGGCGTCAACATCCGGAGGTTTGAGGCCGATCCGCAGGAGCAACTGGAAGCGCTGCGGCAGGAGCTGATGAAGGGCACATACCGGCCACAGCCGGTCAAGCGAGTGCTGGTGCCCAAGCCCAAAGGCGACTGGCGGCCACTGGCGCTGTGGGCGCTGCGGGATCGGGTGGCCCAGCGGGTGGTGTACGAGGCCATTGCCCCAACGTTCGAAGCGGGGTTCCTGGAGTGTAGCTACAGCTTCCGGCCAGGGCGAGGTGTGGAAGACGCCGTGCAAGCCGTGCTATCACACCGCGACGCGGGCCACCGCTGGGTGCTGGAGTGTGCTCTCGCCGTTGCTTGCGAACGTCTACTTGCACCCGCTGGATGTGGCCTTGACATGGCGGGGGTACCGGCTGGTGCGCTACGCCGACGATCTGGTGATCTGCTGCCGGCGCAAGCGAGAGGCGCAGAAAGCGAAAACGGAAGCAGGGCGGACGCTGGCGCGGCTCAAGCTGAACCTGAACGAGGGTAAGACGCGCATCGTGCACTTCGACCAGGGTTTCAAGTTCCTGGGCTACTTCTTCGTGCGCAATGAGCACTACCGGCTGTAGCTGATGGCAGATGGCGGATGGCAGCTAGCGGAGGATAGCGGCAAACTGGGACAGGGAGATGATCTGAGTGCCGTGGTAGTATTTGAGATTGAGAAGATGGGCATCCTGACTGACCAGGTAGTAAGCGCCCATTTCCAGGGCGCAGGCCAGGTGATGTTATCGGATAGGTCATCCTGTATGGTCGTGACGCCCTCGTATAGCCCGGGCAGGTTGCGAGCTCGCCGACGCAAGTTGCACAAGGCCTCGTCTATGTTCCGGCGAGTCAAGCCCAGGCTGCGCCCCACTCTGGGGTATTGCATGACCCGCGTCAATTCCTCCAAAATGGGAGGAGTGACCACGAGAACGAAACGCTTGTCCTGCCAGGCTTGCTGCAATGAGAGCGCTCGCCGCGTGCGACCGACCAGCAGGGGCAGTAGAGCGTTAGTGTCGCAGACGACGACCAGGGGTTCGGCCTGCATCATTGTGCCGCTTCTGGGAAGGGGGTGCGGATCTCAACCAGCGCTTCGTTCACCAAGGCGTCCAGTTCGTCGTCGGAGAGGGGAGTTGCTTTGTCACGGATGCGTTTCAAGGTCTCGAAGCTAGCCTGCCACTCTTCGGGCAAGCGGCCTGCCTCGGGGAGCTGAGCCAATACATGCCGACGGCGCTGTTCACGCAAGTCCAGTTCCCGCAGGCGAAGGTATTCGTCAGTGCCCAGCATGACTCCCCTGGGCTGACCAGCTTTCAGGATGACGAAGTGCCGCCGGGTTCGATGGGCTTGGTCGAGGATCTCTGATAGCCGTCGCCGGACTTCGGTCACCGTGACCGTCTCGTCGAGTGCTCTAGTCAGTGTCATGGCCTGGTTCCTTTCTAGAAATCTGGAGGAAAAACGCAAATCAATTATACTCTACTTCTCGCCAGAGGGCAATCGGTGGCTTTCCCATTGCCGATTTGCTGATTTGCCAATGGGAGATGATAACATGAGCGTAGTGTATGTACGTGAACAGGGATCCGTTGTGCGGCGACAGGGGGAACGACTGCTGGTCACCAAGGAAGATCAGCCGTTGATGGACATCCCTCGCATCCACACAGAGCAACTGGCGCTCTTCGGCAATATGCAATTGACATCGCCGGCCATAGCGCGCTGCTGCTGCTGCACAAAGAAGTGAACGTGGTCTCGTTCTCTTTGCGGGGTATGAGGAGCTCGGAAACCGGACGAGCATCACCAAACCGATGGGACAATGGGCGATATTGGCCGAAAGCGAGGGCGACGTGGCCGAAGCAGAACATCTCTATCGGCGCGTGATTGACGGTTGCGAGGAAGTAAGGAATATAGTAGATATGCTCCATGAGTCTGTTCAATCCGACATCACCAAAGAGTGAGCTGGCCAATGAACGGACCTGCCGGGGGTGCCCCGGACGCTTGATGGCGCATCCGCGAAAACGCTGACGTGCTGAGGGAACTCTGAATGCAAGTCACAGAGCGCATCATCCGCAACCGGGCCGACGAGCGCGGCATCCCTGACCTGACGCTGATCGACCTGGACCTCTTCGGCCCCAACCCCAGCGACCAGGCGGCCCAAAACCCGGCGGTATACTTCCTGCTGCGCGTCTGTCTGGAGTTGGAACAGACTTGACACAATGACCACGGTAGAGCATAATACAGTTGCCGGGCATAGCCTGATCTGCGATCCAGTTGGGACCGTGGCCAATGCCTATGCCAACGGAGGGCTGAATTGGACACAGCATCCATTCTGGATCTGTTCAAGCGGGCGGTACAGAGGAAGACAACTCAAGATCTCGCTACACGCGGCTGAGGAAGCGTTGGCTGAACACATCACCCCGCCCGAGATAGAAGCAGCCATGCTCAACGCACAACTGCTTGAGGATTACCCAGATTGGTGGTTGGGGCCATCGTGCCTGATATATGGTCACACTGAAGCTGGGCGCGACCTGCACATCGTCGCCTCCTATTCGGACCTGCCGGTCACGATCATCACCGTATGTGAGCCCCGCCCACCCAAATGGATCACGCCCACCTTGCGAGGAGGTCACAAACGATGAAGTGCGTTGTTCAGGGATGTCCCGGCGAGATGGAAGAACGCCGGATCGTCCATACGTTCTTGCGAAACAGGAAGCCTATGGTAGTGGAAGACTTGCCGGCCTTGGTCTGCCCGGTGTGTGGATATGCGGTGCTGGATTTGCACGTGCTGGATGCGCTGTTTGCTCTTGATCCGGAAACCGAACGGCCGGTGAGACGGGCTCCCGTGTTCCGTCTGTCACTGGCTCCGGCGTCGTAGAGATCTATCGTTCTCTCTCTTCGGCCCCAACCTTAGCGGCCAGGCTAGTAAGGCGTAGCACATCGAGATTGTCAACGCCGTTTTCTACGTTTTGCGGAGTGGCTGCGCCTGGCGCATGTTGCCCCTATCGATTTTCGCCCGATATGGGGCTAGTGATTTTCGGCAAGGATGGGCCACTCACACGGGTGGCGCTGGGGAAGTTCCTGGTTGAAAAGTAGACGAAACAGATCTGCTAGGAGTGGTCTGTGGAGTCGACAAGGGCAGGACGTATTTCAGTTTGAGTAATGGAGTTGTTCAAGCTGCTCAACGTGGCCGTCTTCGCCATCGCTGGCAGCACGGGAGTGGTCTTCCTCAGCCAGGGGATGCGCGTGGTGTCAGCTTCGGGCAGAAGCAATGGGGGCGAGCGCTCTCGCCAGTGGGTGATGCGCGTCTGGGTATTGGTCTACGGTTTCGTGGGCAGCCAGATGGCCTGGACGCTGCGTCCTTTCGTCGGCGCTCCCAGCATGAAGTTCGAGCTCTTCCGGCAGCTTGGAGGCAACTTCTATGCCAATGTCCTGGTCAGCCTCGCCGAGATTCTGGGCTTCGTGATGGTGAAATAAAATGAACAAATCGGCAAATCGGCAAATCGGCAAATCAACAAATCAGCAAATCAGCAAATCAGCAAATCACAAATCAGCAGAGAGGCCGCCCGCTTCCTTGAAGCCTTCGACCGCTGAGCAGATATTGGACTTGCTGCTGGAGGCTTTGCTGGAACGGCAGGCGGCACGCAGAAGTGCAGAGGTGCTGGAGGGCCAGGGTGCAGCGGTGAAAGCTCCTCCGCTCCCCAGCCCCTCTACTCCCCAACCCCCTCGCCCCCCTGCTCCTGAAGCGCCCGAACCTCGGCCTGCTCCTGTCTCGAAGCCGCCCCGGGAGCCCCGTCCTGGCGAGGAAGGCTGGAGGCCGCCACTGCCACTGCCCAGTGTCAACCTGGGACGCACGCTGGGCCGGTTGCTGCTGGTACTGGCCGCGCTGGTGGTGTTGGTCAATATCCCCGTCAACCGCTACGGCACCAGCCTGGCCCGCATCATGCCAGACACCGCCTCTCTGGTCATCCGCGACGGCCTGGTGCTCAAAGGCAGCGGGCCGGACATATACGTCCTGCAAGACGATAAGCTGCGCTGGATCAGCAGCCTGGAGGCGTTTGAGTTCTTCAACTACCGCTGGGAGCAGGTTCATATCGTGGATGACGGCTTCCTGGAGCAGTTCGAGAAAGGTCGGCCCATCCACGTGCTCCTCAAGTGCCGCGGCAGCCCCCACATCTACGCTCTGGAGAATGGCCAGAAGCGCTGGATCAAAGACATCCCCGCCTTCGAGGCTCAGGAGTACGTGTGGGAAGACGTGAAGATCGTGGACTGCGTTTACCTGCGCAGCTTGCCGGACGGCCCGACCATCCCTGAGGATGCTGGCCCTCCGCCGCAGCCATAGGCTGGTAGATTGGTAGATTGGTAGATTGGTAGATTGGGAAGGTTTCCGAAAACCCCAAGCGTCTGTCAGGTAACGACGATGACGAACGAACCGAGCACGGATGAGTCATCTCAACAACAAACCACTTCGGTCTGGGACTGGCAAGAGTCGCTGCTCTGCGCTTTGCCCTACCTGTTGCTGCTGGCTTTTCCGGGGTTGGCGGCGGCGCTGGACAGCGTGCAGCCGCTACGCCCAGCCGTTCCGGCCCTGTGGTGGCTGCTGCGCTGGGGGCTGCGGCTGATCTTCCTGGCCGGCGCGCTGGTCGGCTGGCGGCGGGGCAGGCCCCGCTGGTTCTATCCCTGGCTGGGCTTCGCCATCTACGAACTGGTGGCGCTGCCACTGGCGTTGACCATGTGGTTGGTAGAGCGCTGGCTGGGTCCCAGCGCTCTGGGCTTCCTCACCATTGGACTGCCGTTGCTGGCATTATCCTTTCTCCCCTACCTCATCGGGGGGCCGTTGGTCGCCCGGCGCGACAGGCTGCTGGCCGCTTACACCGTTTTCCCCCATGCCGCGCTGACTGCGCCGCTGTTCCTCGCCGTTCAGCGCGATATGCTCGGCGATATGCTCGGTCCGCTGGCGACGGCAACTCTGGCCCCGGTCCTTTTCGCCGCTGGAACCAGCGCCCTCTTCGGATGGCTGCGCACGGCCCGCGCCCGCTGGGGACTGCTGGTCGCCGGCGTGCTGCTCTGCCAGACAGCTTTCGTCGTCTCCGCTACCCTTGCCGTGGGTGAATTCCACTCCAGCGTTCTTTTTCCCATTCCCATCCTTTGGCTTCTGGGGCTGGTCATACTGTTCGGGCCGATGTTGTTGCTGGGCGTCGCCCGGCTGCTGGCCCACGCGGCCCGGCGGCTCGGCTGGTCACCAAAGATCATGGCCGACACGCCGCGGCCCGGGCCATCACCCTGGCAAATCATCTCCCAGAGGTTTCGCCTCTGGCTCACAACTACCGTTGACACAGGAGGTCAAGTTATGACAAGCGAACAAGCAAGCATCTCGCCACCGGCGAAGAGGGGACCCACCACTCTGGACCGGCTATTCAAAGCGGCAGTGGTCTTCCTGGCGGCGGCCATCCTGATCGTCGCCGTCCTGGGCATCGCCCGTGCGGTGGTGTACAAGATCCAGCCCTACGAACGGGGCTTGCATCTGCGCGGCGGCCGCTTCATCGGCGTGAATGAGCCCGGTTGGCACACGCAAATCCCCCTCTGGGACACAGTGATCATCGTCAAGGTCAACGAGCGGCTGGGGTACGTGGAACGTATCCCGGCCATGACCTCGGACGACGTGACCATGGTCGTCTCGCTGGAGTACACCTACCACGTGACCGATCCCCAGCGCTTCGCCCTGGAGGTGGATGACCCAGAGCGCATCGTCTTCGAATTCGTGCAGGGCAAGCTACGGGACGTGGTGAACACGAAGCCGATGACCGAGGTGATGCACAGCCGGGCGGCCATGAACCAAGAGGTGATGGAGGCCTTGCGGGTCAAAGAGGAGCCCTACGGCGTGGAGTTCATCACCGTGCAGATGCAGAGCGCGGAACCGCCCACGGAAGTGGTGCAGGCCATCAAGGATCGCATGGTCGCCTTGCAGAGGAGGGAACAGGCCCAAGCAGAGGCGGAACAGACCAAAACGGTGGCCGACGCCGAGTTCTACGCCGCCCAGAAGCAGGCCGACGCCGAGGCCTACCAGATCAGCAAGACGGCCGAGGCGCGCCGAGCGTCCATCGAACAGCTCCTCGGCGAACTGAAGGGCCACGGTGACCTTGCCGAGAAGTACCTGGACTACCTCATCGCCCAGGAGCTGAAGGAGAACAGCAAGTGGGTGATTGGTGTAGAGGGGACGCCGATTATTGACTTGCGGGGCGAGTAGTCAGGTATTGCGTAGGGAGAGACATGCTATGAAACGTTGGCTAATCCGACTGGGCCTGCTGGCGTCCAGCCTGGTCGTCCTGTTCACCATCCTCGGCGTCGTCGTGGCCGGCGGCTGGCAGCCGGTGCCGCAGGAAGCGCTGAGCACCCGTCGCGTCTACGCCTACCGCGATTGGCAGAGCCTGGGGCTGCGGGTGCATCCCGGCGAGATGCTGGAGATCAAAGCACAGGGACGCTGGCTGTACACGCCAGAGGAGTATCACGGCCCGGGGGGACATGCTCGTTACCGCGCCCCGGCCTTCTATCCACTGCCTCGTGTGTCGGGTGGCTGTCTCATCGGCCGCATCGGCGAGGAGGGAGACATCTTCTACGTGGGCCGCACGACGGACATCCTCGTGCAGGACTTTGGCACCCTCTATCTGCGCATCAACGACGACATCCTGTCGGATAACGATGGCTGGGTCAGCGTGGAAGTGACCGTGATGCAGCCCGAAGAGGACTGATTTCGTCGCCAGCGTCAAAACCAGGGCGTAGAGACGTAAAACGTGAAACGTGAAACGTAAAGCGAGAGATTACGTTTCACGTCTTACGTTTCACGTCCTCGCGGAGATGCAGATTGGCGTCGTGGCGCCAAAGGAAGCAGGCGAGATAGTGCTGGAGCCGGATGGCATAGCGCGCACTTCGACACAACTCAGTGCAGGCCTGGTCGAGAAGTCGCTTGGGTCGTTTGGTCATGGCAATGCATCGGAAACCTGAGATGTAATTTGCACAATAAGCGGAGTCATGCTATGATTTTGTACGTAATCGATGAGTTGGTGGCTTCTGCATTTAGCCCCCCAGGGGAGACATAATACAGAATGTTTCTGGTTTATGCGAATTCTGGCTGCCTATACAGAAAGTTTCTGCATTATCACCCCCACATTCTACAGGTACCTGGCATATGGCACAACTATAGTTATGCCTAAAGGTGGCCCATGGCAGATCATGAAACTATGAAAGAAGCATTGCGAAAGATATTCGATGGCATTAACCAGTTGAGAAAAGCTGTGCCAATTAAGGAATTTACAATCGACGGCAGGCTTGTTGGAGATATTGGTGAGGCAATAGTGCAGCGTGATTATGATGTCACGCTTTACGGAAAATTGATCGAGGGATATGACGGCGTAGCATCGGATGGACGGTTAGTTCAAATAAAAGCCACCTTTAAAAATTCGTTAACATTTACCAAGACTCCTGACTACTACTTGGGAATCAAAATCAATGAGGACGGTTCTTATTCTGAAATCTATAACGGCCCGGGAAAGTATATTGAGAAAAGATACGGACATAGAAAAGGCTTTGGGGAAAAACTCTTATCTTTCCCAAATTCTGTTCTAATGGACATTTCAGGAAAAATACCTAGCAGTGAAAAAATACCAAAAAGGGCATAACAAGGAATTGCACACGGACAGCCAAAAGCTCCGGCCTTCGGCCTCCACTTTTGGCCGCCGGTGAATTTAGCGCTAGGCTAACGCACATTGACCCATCCAGCACAAAGCCCCAACCGAGCACAGCACCGGCTGGGGCCTGTTTGTGCGAGACAATGAAACTGACCTTTCCGGCAGGCCATCTCCTTGCTTAGTCTCTTTCCGCTCCTTCCGCTTTTCCGCTGACCATCACCCCGCCTGCGACTTCAGCCAGGCCTCCATGAAATCGTCCAGCGCACCATCCAGCACCGCCTGCGTCTTGCCCGTCTCGTGGCCGGTGCGCAAGTCCTTGACCATCTGATAGGGCTGCAGGACGTAGGAGCGGATCTGGTTGCCCCAGCCGGCATCCACGTGCTCCCCCTTCAGTTCGGCCATCTGTTCGTCTTGCTTCTTCCGCTCCATCTCATACAGCTTGCCACGCAGCACCTTCATCGCCGATCGGCGATTGCGGAACTGGCTGCGCTCGTTCTGGCACTGTACCACAATGCCCGTGGGGTTGTGCGTGATGCGCACGGCAGTAGCGTTCTTCTGCATGTGCTGGCCGCCCGCCGAGCTCGCCCGGAAGACGTCCACACGCAGATCGTCGGGGTCGATCACGATTTCGATGTCATCTTCGAGAGCCGGTACGACCTCGACCAGGGCAAAGGAGGTATGTCGGCGATGAGCGCTGTCGAAGGGTGAAAGCCGCACCAGCCGGTGCACGCCCCGCTCCGCTTTCAGATAGCCGTAGGCCCACGGCCCCCGCACCTCCACGGCCCCTCGCTTGATTCCCGCCTCCTCGCCATCCACCCGGTCAATGACCTCCGCCTGGTGGCCGCGAGCCTCAGCCCAGCGCAGGTACATGCGCAGCAGCATCTGCGCCCAATCCTGGGCATCAATGCCCCCCGCGCCAGCATGAACGGACAGGATGGCATCGCCCCGGTCATGCTTGCCCGAAAGAGCGAGTTGAAACTCCTGGCGCT
>JGI24025J20009_10001020_pt1 | contig 21524 bp, 22 predicted proteins | sample Cruoilmetagenom3_FD_20009 | JGI IMG/M metagenome (IMG submission 20009) | reverse complement strand
AGCGCTCCATGGAGAAACTCCCTCCCAAACACCAGAAGGGACTGAATCGCAGATCACAACGCTACGCGGAAGATGGGGTCAGAACACCGGTTACGAGACAACTCCCGATTTGACATTAGCTCGATGAGTTCCCTGTAGATCGCGGCCGCACGCCCATGCTTCTCTCTCAGGCGTAGGATTTCTCCAATCGCGTTCAGACTCGCGATTGTCGTTTGATCGGCCTCACCCGAAAACTCCTTTCGCAGCTGATAAAGGCGCCGAGCTTGGATTTCGGCACTCGGTAGTTGGTTTGTGTCCATCAGGAACCTTACCAGTTCTTCACGAGTAGCCAGAGTGTCTGGGTCACCAGGCCCTTTGCCGGTTTCTGTGACTTCCACTGCGCGCTCAACTAGAGCACGCGCGGATTCAGCGTTTCCTTTTGCTCGAACCAAAAAATAAAGGGCCCGCAGAGTCTCGAAACTCCGGTCGCTGTATTTAGTCAGGAACTGTTCTTCAGTTGCTAGTACTTCACGAAATAGCTTTTCCGATTCATCGAGACGCCCCTCACGGGCGCTGATCCGGGCCGTTGCGGAATGCGGGCTGTCCGACCCGCGACCGTCAGTTCATCTGCTCGGCAAACGAGGAGGAATGCAGTTGCAGGTAGCGCAGAACCAGCCGGCCTTCCTCGGCCGTCAGGCTGGTGCGTGGCTGGTAGGCCTGAACGTCGGCCTGCCAGGCCAGCACACCGCGCGACTCCGGGGCCGGTGCCGAGTGGCAGACGCCGCATTGACTCACAAACATCGAATTCGCAACAGTCCATAGCTTGTCGGAGTCCGCCGTCAGATCCGCCAGCGCGATCCAGCCTTCCAGCGCGGTTTCGGTCCAGTCCTGGTTGCCGTCGCTGTAGAAACGGGTCTCGCCTTTTTCGACCCGGTCGCTCGCGCTGCCCGAAAGCGACACGTTGAGAATGCGCTGCCCGAACATCGCATACTGGCCGCGCACCACCTCGCCGGCCTGCCAGCCGGAGACACGGACCCGTGCGAAATCACCATCGCTGTCCAGCTTTTCGACCTCGACGCCGGGCAGGACCGTGCCCAGTTTGTCGGCGTCCGACCCCGGCGCGGCGTGCAAGGTGGAGGTGCGTTTCGTCCACACGGTGTCGGCGTCCAGCGTCTCGGTTCCTTCCATGAAGGCGATGGCCTCTTCGCGCGCGCGTTTTGCCATGTCCGGCATCGTGTGCGTGATGCCCTTGTGGCAGTCGATGCAGGTCTCGCCCTTGGCGAAACCGGCCTGCATCCGTTCGGCGGCCTCCGGATCCTGAGCGTGGAAATCCATCGCCTGATCGGAGTGGCAGGTGCGGCACTCGCGCGAGTCCGTGGCCTTCATGTGGTCCCAGACGCGCTCGGCCAATTCCAGCCTGTGCGCCTCGAATTTCTCGGGCGTGTCGATCTTTCCGGTTGCCCAGCCATAGAGCTCGCGCGTGGCCATGATCTTGCGCACGACCTTCGGGCCCCAGGCCTGGGGCACATGGCAATCTGCACAGCCGGTCTGAACCCCCGAGGCGTTCGAGTAATGGGCGGTCTGCTTATATTCCTGGTACACGAAATCCTGCATTTCGTGGCATGAAATGCAGAATTCGGTCTTGTTGGAATAGTCCATGGCGGTGTGAAAACCGCCCCAGAACACGATGCCGACGACGATGCCGGCGAGCAGGACGCCAGAGAATGCGACCCAGGACATATGTGATTGGATCAGGTTTTTCAGTCGGCCGACCATGATGCGCTTACCTTTTGTTGTCGTCGTGTTGAAAGACGGGCGCCAAACGGCGCCCGTCCGTGGTCACAAGTACGCGTACCTTGTCAGACGACAGGATCGTAGGTCGTCACCGGCGGCACCTCACCGGTGTATTTCTCGACCTCGGCGAGGAGGGTATGCGCGCAGCAGCCCTGCGCCAGGCTCGAAGTTCCGATGTCGAGCGACAGCAGGTTGACGTCACCCTGCTTGCAGAGTGTGCCGATAACACCGGGCTCGGCCGGATCGTACCAGCCGCCCTCGCACAGGACGACGTGGTTCGGGCTGATCGTGTCCGTGACCACGGCACCGGCGAGGCACTCGCCGCGATCGTTGTAGAGCCGGACAATGTCGCCATCGGCAATGCCGCGGGCTTCGGCATCCGCCGGGTTGATCCGCACAGGTTCCCGACCCTGCACCTTGTATAAGGGGTGAAGTGCAGTGTTGTTGTCGAGTTGCGAGTGCAGCCGGTATGCCGGGTGCTGCGAGGTGACGTGCAGCGGGTACTTGTCCGACATCGCGCCGCCGAGGCGTTCGGCGGGCTCCATCCAGGTGGGATGCGGCGGGCAATCGTCATAGTTGTAGCTCTCGATCCGCCGCGAATAGATCTCGAACATGCCCGACGGGGTGGCGACCGGGTTGAGCAGCGGGTCTTCGCGGAACTTGGCATGTTCCACAAAGTACTTCGCTTCTTCTTTCACCGGGAACGGCTGGTAGAAGGTTTCGTTCCAGAACGTGTCGAAGTCGGGAATCTCGACGCCCTTCTTCTCGGCATCCTTGAGACCTTCGCTGTAGATATGCTCAAGCCAGCCGGCCTCGTCACGGCCTTCGGTGAACTTCTGCTCGAAGCCCAGACGTTTCGAAATCTCCGCAAAGATCTCGAAGTCCGACTTGGATTCGAACAGCGGTTCGATTGCCTGTTTCATGGCGACGATGCCGACGCCCTTGTCGCTGACAATCGACATGTCGTTTTTCTCAAAGTTTGTACAGACAGGCAGGACGATGTCGGCAAACCGGGCGGACTGGGTCCAGTTGATCTCGTTGACGATGATCGTTTCCGGCTGTTGCCAGAGTTTGATTTGTTGATTGCGGTCCTGATGGTGGTGCATCGGGTTGCCGCCAACCCAGTAGACAAGCCGCAGATCGGGGGCCGTGTAGCGTTTGCCGTCGTAGTCGTATTCCGCGCCGGGGTTCCCTATGACCCATGGCACCCGCGACGCCGGGATCGGTGCTGGCAGGCCCTCGGGAGATTCGCCGGCCGGGAAGCCGGGGAACGTGGGCGCAGTGCCCTTGGGGGTGCCGTAGTTGCCATAATGCAGTGTGAAATCCGCACCGCCGCCGGGCAGGCCCATGTAGCCGAGCATGCAGCCCAGAGTGAAGGCCATCCACGGCCCCTGCTCGCCGTGATGCTGGCGTTGGATCGACCAGCCCATGGTGATCAGCGTGCGCTTGGAGGCCATCAGGCGGGCAAGGTCTTTGATCTCCCCGGCATCGACGCCGCAGATCTCGGAGGCCCATTCCGCCGTTTTCGGCGTGCCGTCCGGCTCGCCGGTCAGATAGGCCGAGAACTCGTCGAAGCCCACGCAGTAGTCGGCAAGGAACGCCTTGTCGTGCAGGTCCTCGTCGAGCAGCGTGTGCGCGACCCCGAGCATCATGGCGACATCCGTCCCCTGCCGCGGGGCGATCCACTCACTGTCCAGATGCAGGGCGGTTTCGTTGCGGAGTGGGTCGACACTGACGCTCTGTTTGCCGGTCGCCTTGAACTCATCAAGGTATTTCAACCCGGCATGGTCGGGCACATTGAAGCCGATCCGGCAGTTGCGCGCCGGGTTCGAGCCCCAGAAAACAATCAACTCGGTGTTCTCGATAATGCCCGGCCAGGCCGACGAGGCGTAGAAGGAGCCGCCGATCGCATAGGGCATGATCACCCGGATCGCACCGGTCGAGTAGGTGTTGACGTCGTCCACGAAGCCGCCGTGCAGGTTCAGCGTGCGGTAGAGGTTGTTGAAGCAGTTGTGGAGCAGTCCAGGCGACCTCCAGCCATAGGCGCCACCATAGATGCTACCGTTGCCGTGGGTTTCCTTGACGCGCTTGAGTTCGGAAGCCACCAAATCGAGCGCCTCTTCCCAGCTGACGCGGACGAACTCACCCTTGCCGCGCTCGGTGCGGTCACTCTCGTGGCCCTTCTCGAGGAAGCCCTTGCGCACCATCGGGTACTTGATGCGCGTCGGCGAATAGACCCAGTCGCCCAGGGTTTCGAACATCTCGTTCGGCGCATGATCGTTTTCATGCGGCGTCATGCCGACGATGCGGCCATCCTCGACCTTGGCATAGCCAAAACCGAAGTGAGAGCCGTTGATGATATCGCCGTCTGCGATTGCGCCCGTGGCGGCACGCGCCGGGCGCAGCAGCGCGGGTGCCATGAGGGTGCCCGCACCGAGTGCGGTGAGCCCCTTGAGGACCGTGCGGCGGGACGGGGAACTGCTATGCGTCTTCAACTGGGTTTCTCCATTCCATGAATTGAGGTGTTGGGATTGGGTGTACTTGCAGACCGGACGGGGCCCGCACGCATCCGGTCTTCCGGATTTCCGTTTGAGCCCCCGTGGATCTCCAGGATCCCGGGGGCCTCAATTAGGACGGATCATGCGTCTCTGTTCACGGCCCAACGCGCCTTTCAGCACAAGGGCGGCGGCGGCATAGAAGCCGCTGGTGTCACGCTCGATACACAGATCGCAGAACTGCGGCCCCCACTGGAGCAGGTGCCGCGAGAGCAGCGCGTGCTGGCTCTGTTCGGCGTGCGGATCCGCGTCCGTACCGGCCTTTTCGGCCAGCCAGGCGAGAAATTCCAGTTCCACGGCAATATGGTCGGCCGGCTCGGACCAGCCGTCGGCGCTCAGCCCATGATCCTGCAACAAGGCCGCGATCGCGTTCGTCGCCTCCTGGCAGATTAGGCCGTTGTCGCTGGTGTAGACGGATTCGTAGACCGGCACCCGCTGCGACCGGCTGCCGGCCCCGAGGAAAAGACGGGCGTAGGCAACCGCGAGCGCACGCGCGGTCCGGTCCGGATCGGTCCAGCCGTCAGCCACGGCCGTCATCCCGGCGATGCCTTCGGACAATTCCGGAACCGCTGCCAGGTGCAACAGCATCTCCCGCCCCTCTCCGGATTGGTAGGCGGCAAGCGTCTCGGGGGTCTGTTCGCTTTTCAGGACACGCGAGAGCCAGAGATAAAGCGCGGGACGGTGGTCCTCCGCGTGCTCTGCGTCCTCTGCGTCCTCTGCGTCCTTTGGCGTCGTCCTGGGCGTGTTCATCATGTCTGTTCCAACTCGGCAAGGGTGCTCGAAGAGGGTGCCGAGGTCAGGAAGAATGAGTAGGGTGCCGCGAGAAAAAGTCAAACCGACACGTTGTCACAGTCCGCGCGTCGCGCCTCCCAACCAAGGGCGGTGAGGCGCGCGCTGGATCGGGGTTTGGCTCATGCACCTTGCCGCATTCACCTTGCCGCATGCATCTGGCCGCATGGATCTGGCGATTGCCGGCAAGGCGGTCGCCGTTGTCCGCGCGATCGCCGCCGGCTGGCCGGGACCGCGCGCACCAGGGGGCGTTGCGCTGGTGCGCGCCCGGTGTCAGCTGCCCCGGTTCCTTGCCGTGCGGGTCGCAGATCGAGGCCCGCTGCTCGGGCACCGTGCAGGGTGGGTGCGGATCGCGAAACGGGGCCCGGCGCTCAGGCGTTCCAGCAAGTCTGCGTCGCGGAGAGACCGCCTGGACGCCAGGTCTTCCAGGTAGCAAACGCGGTGCTGACGGCTGATCCGGTGATGCATGCCGACGACCATGCTCCTCAGGCCTGCCTCGCAGCTCTCCGCGGTGTCACATGGACCTCGATGCCATTGTCCCCAGTTCGAACAAACTCACGGGCCGAGTGCTTCACCGGCCATCGGTTCGCCTTGGGAAAGCCTGGTTGGGGATACAGGGTCCACGGACCGTATCCCCAACCTTCCTGCCTGGTGTCCGGCCCGATGTACTGAAGTTGGGTGACCAGGCTGTGCACGCCTGGCCACCCTGGCTCCTGTTTCAGGAGCGTCGCTCGGGCTCTTCTCGGCGGTCCAACCGGCTCTGGAGCCACTCCAGCACCTCGACCTCAACCCATCCCACTCTGTTCGGGCCCAGCTGTACCCGCTTGGGGAATTGGCCTGCCTTTTCCAGCCGCGCGACGTGTTGCGGCGAGTAGAGGACCAACTCCTTGAGTTGGCGCTTCGAAAGTATCCTCATCACGATGTCTCCATGACTGAAGAGCATCGCGATGCCCCAGGTTACGACGATACCTAGGCAAGATCAGGATATCGGGAGAGGGGTCGCAACGCGAGTCTGATGCTTAATTGGAACATCGCTGAACACTGGAAACCGCCGATGAATGATGCGATTCAGGCGACTAAAAAGAGACTAAGAAAACAAAAAGGCTCAGCGACTTCGCTATAAGCCTTTGAAAAATTTGGCGCGCTGGGGAGGATTCGAACCCCCGACCCCTTGATTCGTAGTCAAGTACTCTATCCAACTGAGCTACCAGCGCGCGGGTAGCGGGGATGTAGCGACCCTCGCGGGGGGATGCAAGGGGTATTCGCGCTCAGGCAGCGGCGCCTTCGATGCCCTTGGGCAGGTGGACGGCGAAGCTTGTGCCGTCCGGGCCGGTGCGGACCAGATCAAGCCGGCCGCCGTGCCCGCGTGCGAGGTCGGCAGCGATGGCGAGGCCAAGCCCGGTGCCGCCTTTACGCCCGCCAGCGGCAAAAGGTTGGAACAAAGTCTCTTGCGTTTTGGGCGGCAGGCCGGGACCCGTATCGGTAACGGTGATGGTCCATTCCGCCGGACCTTCCCCCGCCGCAACCATGATCTCGCCCGGCGCACCGCTCGCCTCGATGGCCTGGCGGGCGTTGCGCACGAGGTTGCGAAGGATGCGGTAGAGCTGTTCCGGGTCGGCCCGGACGGTAAGCGCGCTGCCGATGTCCTCTCCGTAGGAAATATCGTGCTCGCCTGTGGCCAGACGTTCGCTTTCGACGACATCCTCGACGATCTCGGCGAGCGAAACCCGGTCAAGCCGGGGCGCGGGATCTTCGGCGCGGCCAAACGACAGCGTGGCTTCGGTCAGGTTCACAGCCCGGTTGATCGACCCGATCAGCTTCGGCACGGTGCGCTGCACCCCGGGATCGCCGCTCATCTCTACCCGGTCGGCGAAAAGCTGGGCAGTGGTCAGGATGTTGCGCAGATCGTGGCTGATCCGCGCCACGGCCCCCCCGAGCTGAGCCAGGCGTTCCTTCTGTTTCAACGCCGCGGAAAGCTGGGTCTGCATGTCGTGCAACGCCTGCTCGGCCTCGCGCAACTCCCTGAGCTTAGAGGAGGGCTCGAACACGCGCCGCGCGTCCTCGGGCGCCTGGGCGTAGGAGATCATCGACCCGACCACGGTCTTGATTGGACGCACGAACAGCATGCGGACCGCGAGGAACAGGAGCCCGGCGGTGATGCCCGAGATTGCCAGCGACAGCCACAGGATGTTGCGGCTGTAGGCGACCATCGCCTCGTGCAGGGGCTGGGCCGGCAATGTCACTTCGATCTCGATCCCGCCCATCCTCACCGGCGCGCCGATCACCCGGATCACTTCGTCCTGCGGCTTGAACAGGCGGGCGACCCCGTCGCGGATCATCTCGAACCGTGAGGGCCTGCGCAGATCGTAGGTGGTGACGACCGGGCTTGGCACCGGCGAAGACAACATCAGCTCGCGCGCCTCGTTGCGCAGGAGAACGACGTTGTAGACGCCCGCGGTCTGGAGCAGCTCCTGTTCAAGGTCGGGGTCGATCATGTCGTCGGCCAGCAGCGCCAATGAGGCGATCTGGGCGCGCTCGAGCCGGGTACGCAGGTAATCCTCACGAAAGCCCGCGACCGAGGGCACGAAGATGAGCACCTCCGCCAGCATGACGAAGGCGATGGTGAGCACCAGGAACCGGCCGGACAACGAGTTGAACATACGCTCCTCGCGCAAGGTCAGGGACGGGCGGTCAGGGCACGAACCGTTGCACGGCGCGCACCACCCGCTTGACCCAGAGGTTACCAAACAGACGAGGAGAGAAATAGGCACCCGCGGCCCGCTTTGAAAGCTCGGCGACGGTCGGATAGGGCAAAACGGTCCCGGCAATAGCGCTCATCTTGAGGCGGGACGCCAGCGCCAGGGCCCAGAACGCAATTTGTTCGCCCGCATCCTCGCCGACCAGGGTCGCCCCCACAGGACGGCCCCGGGCGACCATTACCTTGAGGAACCCTGTGTCGAGTCCGGTCGCCGCGGCCCGGTCGTTGGCCGTGAGCTCGACCTTTAAAATCTCGACGGCGGCGCCGTGGGTTGCGCGGGCGTCGGTCTCGGTGAGGCCCACCTGGGCGAGCTCGGGCGTGGTGTAGATCGCACGCGGGATGTGATCGGAACGCGCGCGGGCGGGCAGTCCGAACAGGGCCGAGCGTACAACCAACCCGGCCTGATAGCCGGCAACATGGGTAAATTGGGCCCCGCCGGTGACATCGCCGACCGCAAAAATCCGCCGGTTCGAGGTGCGCAGCCGGGCATCGGTGACGATCCCGCCGGGCCCGGTTTCGACGCCCGCCTTTTCGAGCCCCATCGCCTCGATGGACGGGCGGCGGCCGGTGGCTACAAGGAGGTGAGATCCTGTGATCTCACCGGCCGATGTGTCGAGCGCGATGCCGTCAGCATGTGCCCGCGCCGCCGAGACCGATGTGTTCTGGTGGATGCTGACCCCCTCGCCTTCGAGGGCTTTCAGCACCAAGGCCACCGCGTCCGGGTCCTCGCGGCCCAGAGCCTTCTGCGCCTCGATCACCGTCACCTCACATCCCAGCCGGCAATGCGCCTGCGCCATCTCGATCCCGATCGCCCCACCACCGACCACAAGCAAGTGGGCGGGGCGCTCGGGCAGATCGAAGATCGTCTCGTTGGTGAGATAGGGCAGCGCGGCAAGCCCCGGGATGTCGGGNACAAACGGTTGCGACCCGGTTGCGACGACGAAGCGGCGAGCTCGCACGCGAACCTCGCCCACCATGACTTCGCGCGGAGCGGTGAACTGGGCAAAGCCTTTGAGCACTCGCACCCCGAGCCCTTCGAACCGCTCGACCGAGTCGTGAGGGGCGATCCTTTCAATCGTCGCGCGCACATGGGCATGGGCCGCATCCCAGTCGAGCCCTTCCGCACTCGCGTGCAGTAGCGCTTTCGAGGGCACGCAGCCGGTGTTGAGGCAATCGCCGCCCATCTCGCCGGCCTCGATCAGCACCACCTTCGCGCCCATCTGGACCGCGCCCGCCGCCACCGACAGACCGCCGGAGCCGGCGCCGATCACGCAGATATCGGTCTCGATTTTGGTCATGCGGGGGTCTTTCGGAACGGGCGCAGCAGGATCGGCAGGGCGGCGAGCAGGCTGAGACCAAGAAGCGGGAGCAGGATATGGGGTTCGAAGATCACCCCGAGATCCGGGCGTTCACCGGCGTCGAACACCTCGCCGAGCCCGGCCCCGACCGAGGTGTAGACAAGTGCGCCCGGGAGAATGCCGAGCGCGGTGGTGACGAGGTAGCGATGCAGCGGCACCGCGAGCAGACCCGGGATCACGTTGGCAACGAAGAACGGCACCACCGGCACCAGGCGCATGAGGAACAGGACCGACCATTGATCGCGGTCGAGCCCGCGCTTGAGCCGGCCGATGCTGCCCGACGAGGCATCAATCCGGGCCGAGAGCCGTTCGCCCAGCCCCATGCGGGCCGCCAGGAAGATGAGCGCCGCGCCGAGCGTCGCGGCCCCTGCATTGTAGAACACGCCCGGGAACAGCCCGAACAGGAAGCCGCCGGTAAGGGTGGCAATGGTCGCACCGGGGAGCGACAGCGCAACAATGGCGATATAAACGGCAAGGAACACGGCGACAGCCAGGGCGTAGTTGCCCGCGACGAAGGCCTCGAGCGCGCCCCGATGCGACGCGAGTGCCTCGAAGGACAGAAAGGGGCGCAGCCAGACCAACCCGGCCGCCGCTGCGAGCGCGATAGCAAGGATCGGCAGGAGCCTGTACGGGTTGCGTGTGGTTTCGGGCATCATCTCTCCGGGTTGCCGGGGAACATGGCGCGTCCGGGCCGCGATGCCCAGAGCCACAGCCCCGGTCTCACGCCCGAGTGATCCCGCGCGCCCGATTGTTACAGGTTGTTACAATGCGGCCCGCCCACGGGCGGGTTCCAAGAGCTCGATCCGGTTGCCGAAAGGATCGTCGGTGTAGATCCGGTCATAGCCNGGCAGCGCGCCGTCGGTCCGGTAGCTCTGGCCCACAGCGTCGAACCGGGCGCGGAGCGCGGCGAGATCGCTAACCAGGAACGCGGGGTGCGCCTTGCGCGCCGGTCGGAACGGCTCTTCGATGCCGAGGTGAACCCGAACCGGACCGCGCTCGAACCAGACGCCGCCGCGTCGGGCGAGATCGGGCGGCTTCGGCACCTCGTCGAGGCCGAGGAGGTCTGCGTAGAAGTCGCGCGCCTCGGGTTCACCGCCCTTTGGCATTGCAAGCTGGACATGATGGAGCTCGTTGAGCATGGCTGCCTCCTACTGCATACTATGGTATACAATAGGCCTTAGTACCGCAGGATGCAACTGGCACGCCCGCCCGAATGAGCCGATTTCGGCGTTTGACTTGGGGACCGTGCGCGCCTATAGACCGGTCTTCGAATGGATTTGCCCCCGATTCCACCGGGGTTCCGGGGCATGAGTGACGGAGACGGGCGATGAAACGCACTTTTCAACCCTCGAACCTGGTTCGCAAGCGCCGCCACGGCTTCCGTGCGCGGATGGCGACGAAGGCTGGGCGCAGGATTATCAATGCGCGACGCGCGCAGGGCCGCAAGCGCCTGAGCGCCTGAGCGACCGCCTGAGCGATCGCCCAGTTCGTGAAACACTGATGCCGCCGGGGGCCGCCCATGAGGACAGGCCGCCAGCGGATTCTGTTTGCGCGGACCCCGAGGTCGGCACGCCGCGTCTTGAGACGCTTCGCAAACGCGCCGATTTCCTCGCATGCGCCCGGGCCCGCAAAGCCCAGGCCCCCGCCTTTGTGCTTCAAGCCCGACGCCGTGACCCCGCCGAGGCTCCCGCGGCCGGAATTCGCGTGGGCTACACGGCGTCCAAGAAGGTCGGCAATGCGGTCGCCCGCAACCGTGCGAAACGGCGCCTGCGGGCCCTTGCTCGTGCGGTGATCGCGGCCCAAGGGAGGTGCGGCTGGGATTACGTGCTGATCGCCCGCCGGACCGAGACCAACACCCGCGCCTTCGCAGAGATGGAAACCGACCTCTCGCGCGCGCTTGTTCGGGCCCACGCGCCGCGCACGCCGTCCTGATCCCGATTGCCCGCGGTCTTGCCTCTTGGCCCCGGTGGTGGAAATCGTATATCGTGATCTTTGAATGTTCGTGCCGGTCAACGGCAGGCGGACAGGATGCGCACACCAGGGAGGACATGATGGCATTCGAATTCAACGGCCAATCGATCGAGACCACCGAGACCGGCTTTCTCGTCAACCATGACGATTGGTCGGAAGATCTCGCCCGCGCCATGGCGGCGGCCGAGGACATCCCCGAGCTCACCGAGCGGCATTGGGACGTGATCAACTACCTGCGGGAAGAATACTTCGAGAACCGCGAGAACCAGCCCAATACCCGGGCGATCATCAAGGCGATGAGCGACGCCTGGGGCGAGAAGATCAAGCAAGGCGACCTTTACGAGCTTTTCCCGATGGACCCGTCGAAGCAGGGCGGACGTCTGGCCGGCGTGCCGGAAAGCAAGCGCAAGGGCGGCTACTGAGGGATTTCGCCCGGGCCCTTGCCCGGGACGACACGGGCGGGGGGGTACTACCTCCTCGCCCACTTCGCCCGGGCGAAGTTGTAGTTAGCGCTATCGTCATGAAAAACAATGGCTTGTACCCCTGTCCGAGTTCGCCCACCCTTCGCCCACCCTTCGCCCGGGCGAGGTGATCGAGGCGCCGAGGGGGCAGCCGGCGCGCCCGCCGCTCACTTGTGACGGGCCAGGAGTCGGGCCNGGAGTCGGGCCGGGAGTCGGGCCGGGGATCTGCGCGCGCAGGAACCGAAAGACCCGTTCCGGGCGCCCACACACCAGCGTCATTCCGCCCCTGTTCGCCCGCCCCGCCGGGCCCTATATCCCTCGCATGACCCCACTCGCCTACACCCTCTCGCTCCCCGTGCGGGCCTACCGGCTGCTGCTCAGCCCCTGGGTCGGGCATTCCTGCCGTTACCAGCCGACCTGTTCGGCCTATGCGCTGGAGGCGCTGGAGAAACACGGCGGCGTGCGGGGGGGGTACCTTGCGGCGAAACGAATCCTCTCCTGTCACCCGCTGGGCGGATCCGGGTATGATCCGGTCCCGGACCCGGCCGCGAAAAAGGACGACTAGGGCGTAGCTTGGGGTGCAGTCGCAGCCCGCGTGATTCCGCCTCGGACTCGCGCCTGCATCCAAAGGCTTGCGTGGCCGTCCGGACACGCCTGCGGCAAAATGCCACTTTTTGGTTTTGCGATTCGACGGAGCGGTGATAGGCACGCCTTGTCCGATACACCAGCAAAGGAGGGCGTTTCATGACTACATTCGTATTCGCACTCCACCGTGTCGGCGCGATCCTTGCGGGCTATCAAGCCTCGGATTGGACCTACGGCAAGGCCTTCGGCGCGGATCGTCGCGTTCTGACCGGCACCTGCTGACACCCGGCCCCTGAGGGGCCACCCCATCACCATGAACCCGTGCCGGATCCGCGCCCGAATTGCGTCGGTTTGGTGCTTTTCTCAATCACCAACAGGGACCGGCGTGTTTTGCGCCGGCATATCAAGATGCAACAGCTGACAACCCTCACCCGGACCGTGCCGCCGCACATAACCATGGGAATCCTGATCGACCGTCACGGCGTCTGGGCCGCGTTCGGCGCGTTCGTCAGGGCGATGCGTGGCGTCGCCCGGCACAAGGCCGAAATCGGCGAGATGCCCGACCATCTGCGGCGCGATATCGGGCTCGCGGAACGCGGCGAACCGCCCCCGGTCCTAAGGGGGCCATGGATGTAACGCGGGCGCGTTTCGGGAATAGGGGAACCGCCAATACCCTGCCGCGCCTGCGGCGCTTTTGGGCCATTGGCGATCCACTTCCCCAACGATTTCCCGAAACGCTTCAACGGGCGGGATCACCGCTTGACCTCAAGTATCCCTGAGGTCCGATCCTGCTCCCGAATCAGAGATTGAAGGGAGAATGACCATGGCAATGATGTCTGCGAACCCGCCGGTCGCGGAGATACGACGGCTGATCGACGTTCACGGTGCGGTTCGGGTCGCGCACGCGCTCGCCTCCGCGCTCGTGTCACGGCGCCGCAAGCCCCGCGCTGCCGTGCCCGATACCCTGCGCAGCGACGTCGGCCTGCCGCCGGTGGAACGCGAAATGCGCCGGTATTGGGAGGTCCAATGAGGCGCGATCCGACGACCGACCGCCCCGCCGTCGTATCCTAAGGCGGGGCGGATATCGGAGTTTCCCTGGATAATGCCGCGTGCCTCACCGCGCGAGCGACTTGCCCATACGGTCGACCAGATGCGTCATCGCGCCGACCTTCACCGGTCCGAGCGTTTTCATCGGCATGAACCCCTCGCGCAGCCAGAATGCGCGGGCGGGTACGTTGGCCTGGACGACCCCGACGAACAAGCGCTCGGTGTTCCGGGCGCGCGCTTCTTCCTCGAGCAAGGCCAGAAGCGCCTTGCCAAACCCTTGGCCGCGCGCTTGCGGGGCGAAAAGCATGAGCCCGATGTAGCCGTCGCCCGCCTCCGGATAGCCGAAAGCCATATCGGCGATCCCGAGAAGCGCCGCACCTTCGAACAGCCCGACCTTGACCGACTGGGCGATATCGCACCCAGGGGGCACGCCCTTGAAGTATCCCGCCACTTGCGCCGGACCTGCATCAACCCCCTCGGTCAGCCGCACGAAATCGTTCGCCTTGAAGAACAACCCGGCGACAAGCGCGGCATGCTTCGCGGAGTCGAGCTTTCTCAGTTCCATGTCTCTTGCTCCCGGGGTGGGCTTGGTCCATTCAAGCACCATGTTCGACAATACCGACGATATCCACCCGCTGCTCGCAAACGCGCCCACGACGACGGAGTTCAAGAAACTCCGCAAACGCATCGTGCGTTATGTCCGCGAGGCCATCGATGCCTATGGCATGATCGAAGACGGCGGGAAATGGCTCGTGGCGCTGTCTGGCGGCAAAGACAGCTACACGCTTCTCGCCGTGCTCTTCGAGCTCAAGTGGCGCGGGCTCTTGCCGGTCGAGCTGCTGGCGGTGAATCTCGACCAGGGCCAGCCCGGCTTTCCGGCCACGATCCTGCCGGAGTTTCTCGAGCAGATGACGGTGCCGCACCGGATCGAATACCAGGACACCTATTCGGTGGTCATGGACAAGATCCCCGAGGGCCGGACCTACTGCGCGCTCTGTTCGCGGCTTCGGCGCGGCAATCTCTACCGGATCGCCCGCGAGGAGGGCTGTTCGGCTGTGGTGCTTGGCCATCACCGCGACGACATGCTCGAGACTTTCTTTCTGAACCTCTTTCACGGAAGTCGGCTCGCGACGATGCCGCCGAAGCTGGTGAACGAAGAGGGTGATCTCTTCGTCTATCGCCCGCTCGCCTACGTCGCCGAGGAAGACTGCGCCCGGTTCGCCAGGGCGATGGACTACCCGATCATCCCCTGCGATCTCTGCGGCAGCCAGGATGGGCTCCAGCGCCAGCAGATCAAACTGATGCTCGACGAATGGGAGCGCCGCGCGCCCGGACGGCGGCAAAAGATGTTCAAGGCGCTGACCAACGCACGGCCATCGCATCTGCTCGACGTGGGCCTTTTCGACTTCATCGGGCTGGACCGAAGCGGGAACAAAGCGGACAAAACATGAAAATTCACCTCCTGCGTTAACCGCAGGTTGACGGACTCGCCATAGGGTTGCCGACTAAGGCGGGACCACATGGTGGAGGTAGCAGTCATGGTCAGAGCCAGTCGAATGAGGTCGGGCGCCCTGTGGGCGGGGGTCCGCGGCGCTTTCACCGGCCCCCAGGTCGCGGCGTTTCTGCCCGCGTTGATGCTCGGCGCCTATTGGTTCGGCGGTGAAGGCGTCCTGCTGACCGCGGCGGTGATCTTTCCTGCGGTTTTCGCCTTCTTCGTCATTTTCACCCGCGGCCAGAACCGCGAGACACGCCGCGACCCGATAACCGGTTTGCCGCGGCGCGACGCTCTGCTCAAGGCGCTCGACGAAGGCCTGACAGGTCGGGTGACGGGAGACGAAGACGCCCGGATCGCGGTTGTTATCGAGATTGACGGATTTGCACGGTTGCGAGACCAGTACGGTGAAGAGGGCACAGAGGCGATCCAGCGCCAGGCGTCCGACCGGCTGATCGGCGTGCTGCGCGAGACGGACGTGGTGGCGAAGATCGGTCCCGGCCTTTTCGGGCTGGCACTCGCCAGGACGCCGCGGGTCGATCTCGAAACGATCATCCAGCTCGCCGCGCGGATGCAGGATGCGTTGGCCGATCCGATCTCCCTGGACGGCGCGCGGGTGCTGGTGACAGCCTCGGTCGGCTTCGCGCTGCCAAGCCGGGTCCCGGACGCGACCGGGGAGGCGTTTCTGGCCGCGGCTGAAAGCGCTCTCGAGGAGGCAAAACGGTCCGGGCCGGGCGCGGTGCGTGCCTTCGCGCGCGGCATGCGGCCGCGGGTCGAGATGCCGGACGACATGACCCGCGAAGTGGTCCGCGCGCTCGAGAACGGCGAAATCCGCCCTTGGTACCAACCACAGGTTTCGACCGACACGGGTGAAATCACCGGATTCGAGGCATTGGCACGATGGCATCACCCGGATCGGGGTATGATCTCACCGGGTGCATTCCTGCCGGCCGTCGCCCGTGCCGGGTTGTTTGACCGGCTTGGCGAGGTGATGTTGTTCCAATCGCTGACATCGTTGCGCGACTGGGACAGGGCGGGGCTGGCGGTGCCGGGTGTCTCGGTCAATTTCTCGACCGACGAGTTGCGCAATCCGCGGCTCTTCGACAAGGTCCGCTGGGAACTCGACCGGTTCGAAATCTCCCCCGACCGCTTGACGGTGGAAGTGCTTGAAGACGTGGTCGCCAAATCCGACGACGACACCACCACGCGCAATATCGCGGCCCTTTCCAGGCTCGGCTGCCCGATCGATCTGGACGATTTCGGAACCGGTCACGCCTCGATCGCGAATATCCGGCGGTTCGACGTCAACCGGATCAAGATCGACCGGAGCTTCATCACCCATGTCGATACCGACCGCGATCAACAGAACATGGTTGCGGCGATCCTGACCATGGCCGACCGGCTCGGTCTCGAAACATTGGGCGAAGGCGTCGAAAGCCACGGCGAACACGCCATGCTCGCCCAACTTGGCTGCAGCCATGTACAGGGCTATTCGATCGCCAAGCCGATGCCCGTTGAGGAAACCGCCGCCTGGCTCTCATCGCACCGCAGCAAGCTCGCGACCGCGCCAGGGCTTCCTCGCCAGGTCGGCTGAAAACGCTTCGTCGGGCCGGCGCGACGCGCGGCAAGTGCCATATGGCGTCAAAGGATCCCGGGCGACCCGGCTTCTTGGTTGGCCCGTCGTCCGGCGGCGGAGCGACGAATGGAGGCGGGCGTGCGCGCGGAAGACGAGCCGGACGTGGCCTTGGCGGTCCGGGCCACCGCGGACCGGGCGTTGGCGGCCAGCGTGCAACCGGTCGGGGCGAAGACCGCGCCAGACACGCCAATAGCACGGCTCGATACCACTCCCTGCCGTTGAAGAAGGCGTCTGCGGACCCGGCGGGGATCGCTCCGGTGGACGCTGTGCCGCCATTGCCGGACCGGGCGCGCGGCGCGGATTGTGCCGCCTCACCGGGCTTCGTCGGCCGATCGGCACCCGGGCCATTGGCCGGCTGTCGCGAGCCTGGTTGGGCCACGTCGGAACTGGCCCATTCCCCAACGATCAAAGGAAAACTGCTTGACCTTTCTGGCCCTCCCCTGTTGAACCACCCTGACCGGAAACGACCAGGGCTGAGCCATGAACAACCAGACGTCGAATACCGTGATGGCGCTCGTCCTGAGCTTCCTCGTGATCACGGGCTGGTACATGCTTTTCCCGCCCCCGGAAACGGCGCCCGACAGCACCGAACCGGTGGCTGGGCTGTCCACGGACGGCGCCGGTACGGATGGCGTAGCGACACCACCCGTGGCCACCGCACCGGGTACCGCGGGCGAAACACCGGCGGTGCCGGCACCGACGATTTCGGCGGTGCTTGCCGACAGCGCGCGAATCGCCGTCGAAACGCCCGATCTCACCGGCACCATCGCGCTGGTCGGTGGTCGTATCGACGATCTGCATCTCAAGCAATACCGCGACTCGCTCGACCCGGACTCGCCGACTGTCACGCTGCTCAAGCCGGCCGGTGAGGACCACGCCTACTACGCGCTCCACGGTTGGGCCCCGGGTGGCGATCTCGGCAACGACGACGTGCCCGGCGCCCTCACCGAGTGGCGCCTCGAAGAGGGCGAAACGCTCACACCCGAGACCCCGATCACGCTCGCCTGGACGAACGCTGACGGCATGGTCTTCCGGCGCACGATCGCGGTGGATGACAAGTACATGTTCAGCGTGACCCAATCGGTCGAAAACAATTCCGGCACGTCCCAGCGGCTCGCGCCCTACGGCGTTATTCTGCGTCACGGGACACCGGAAGACCTCACCGGTTTCTATATTCTGCAGGAAGGGCCGATCGCGCAGACCGCCGAGGAACTCACGGAAACGAAATACAAGAAGGTGCGCGAGCTTGAGGCCGATCCGGTGTGGGGCGCCCACGCCGAGGTCTTCCCGCTGGAAGGCACCGGATGGGTCGGCATGACCGACCACTACTGGATGTCGGTTCTGATTCCCGATGCGACGTCGAGCGCCACGGCGGTGCACAAGTATGAAGAATCCTCCGACCAGTATTCCACTTGGTTGAAGCTCGATACCGTTGAGGTCGCTCCCGGCGCCACCGCGGTCGCGACCACCCGGCTCTTTGCCGGCGCCAAGGAATGGGGGACCATTCGCGACTACGAGAAGGAAGAAGGTGTCTTCAAGTTCCTCGACTCGATCGACTGGGGGATGTTCTTCTTCATCACCAAGCCAATGTTCTGGCTGCTGCACAATCTCAATGCGCTGATCGGCAACATGGGCTGGGCGATCATCGCCCTGACCGTTGTCATCAAGACGATGCTGTTCCCGCTTGCCTACAAGTCCTATGTCTCGATGGCACGGATGCGCGAGTTGCAGCCGGAGATGGAGAAGATCCGCGAGCGCGCCGGCGACGACAAGCAGAAGCAGCAGGTCGAGATCATGGAGCTCTACAAGCGCGAGAAGGTGAACCCCGCCTCGGGCTGCCTGCCGATCTTCCTCCAGATCCCGATCTGGTTCTCGCTCTACAAGGTGATCTTCGTCACCCTCGAGCTGCGTCACGCACCATGGTTCGGCTGGATCGCCGACCTCTCGGCGCCGGACCCGTCGTCGATCCTGAACGGCTTCGGCCTCTTTCCCTTCGACGCGCCCGGGCCGACCAGCTGGTTCGCCTTCTTCTCCCTTGGCCTCCTGCCAATCCTGCTCGGCATTTCGATGTGGCTGCAGCAGAAACTGAACCCGCCGGCCACCGACAAGACCCAGGCCCAGATCATGGCCTGGATGCCCTGGGTGTTCATGTTCATGCTCGGCCGTTTCGCTTCCGGGCTTGTGCTCTACTGGATCTCGAACAACACGCTCACGTTCATCCAGCAGTATACCATCATGTGGCGGCACGGACACCGGCCTGACCTGTTCGGCAACATCTTTGCGGGCCTCAAGAAGAAGAAACCCGACGCCGAGGCCAAGGAAAAATCGGAGAAGAAATGAGCGCCTATCTCACGGAAATCTGGCGTCACCCGATCAAGTCCTGTGGACGGGAGACACTGACCCGCGTGCTGCTTACCGAGAACCGGACATTGCCTTGGGACCGCCGTTGGGCAATTGCGCATGAGGCCAGCGCCTACGACCCGGAGAACCCCGCCTGGGTCGCTTGCGCCAATTTTGCCCGGGCCGCGAAAGCGCCGATGATGCAGGCGATCACCGCGCGCTGCCACATGGCCTACGGCACGGTGACACTCTCTCATCCGAAGCTCCAGGATCTCACCATCGATCCCGACAAACCCGAGGACAGCGCCGATTTGATCCAGTGGATCATGCCGATCAGTCCGGGCAACCGGGCGTTGCCCGCAACGGTGGTGCGCAATGGGCTCAGGGGCATGACCGACACCGATTTCCCGTCGATCTCGATCATCAACCTCGGCTCGCACCGCGCGGTTGAAACGAAGCTGGGACGTCTCATTTCCCCAGGCCGATGGCGCCCGAACCTCATCGTCGACGGGCTCGAACCCTGGACTGAACGTGACTGGATCGGCAAGCGGATCCGCGTCGGTTTGGCGGAGCTGGAAGTGCGCGAGAACATCGTGCGCTGCCTCGCGACCTCCACCTCGGTGTCCACCGGCCAGCGCGATACCGACACGCTCGGCGCGTTGGAATCGGGGTGGGGGCACCGGGAATTCGGCGTCTACGCCGTCGTCACCAAAACCGGGGACATCAACCAGGCCGACCAGGTCGAGGTGATCGGGTGACCTCGCCCCTGCCCTTCCCCATCGCCGAGCCGCCCTCGGAGGCGGCGCGCGAGGCCGGCCGCCTGCTGTTCGCCGGGCAGACCGATTTCCTCAAGGGCGTCGTGGCGATGGATGGTCTGCCGCCCGCGGACCGGCCGGAGGTCTGTTTCGCCGGTCGCTCGAATGTCGGCAAATCTTCCCTCATCAATGCGCTGACCGGGCGCAAAGGGCTGGCGCGGGCATCGAACACGCCCGGGCGGACCCAGGAGATCAACTACTTCACCACCGAGACCGGGCCGTTCCTGGTCGACCTGCCGGGCTATGGCTACGCCAATGCGCCGGTGAAGGTGGTGGAGAAGTGGCAGCGCCTGCTCAAGGCCTATCTTGCGGGACGGGCCACGCTCCGGCGCGCCTTCGTGCTGATCGACAACCGCCACGGCGTGAAAGCGGTGGACGAGGAAATCATGACACTGCTCGACAAGGCGGCAGTGACCTTCCAGGCGGTGCTGACCAAGGCCGACAAGGTCAAGGACCAAGACCGCGAGAAAGTACTCGCCCAGGTGCGTGCAGCACTTGCAAAGCACCCGGCGGCCTATCCGGAGCTGGTGGTGACCTCGTCGGAAAAAGGTCAGGGGATCGAGACGCTGCGCGCGTTGATCGCGACTTTGGAATAGCCGCTCTTCGACCGTTGCCGCGGTCTCATCGCAGACGCAAGGCTTCGGTCCGACCGACGGCGGCGCCCCATCAGCGCGGAAGGACCAAAGCCTTGACGCGCCCGCACTTGGCAGGTCCGGCGGGAAGGCGTAACACCGGTCCGCGTACCGCTGGAGAACCGCATGAGAAAGCAGACCATGAACCGAGACTGGATCGCCACCGCCCGGACCCTGAACGAAGCCCTCCCCTTTCTTCAGCGTTACGAGGGTGCCACCGTAGTGGTCAAGTTCGGCGGCAACGCGATGGGCGACGCAGACGAAATGGCGAGCTTCGCGCGCGACATCGTGCTGATGCGTCAGGTCGGTGTGAACCCGGTGGTCGTCCACGGTGGCGGTCCGATGATCAACGACATGCTCGCGCGGCTCGGGGTGGAGAGCCATTTCGTCGGCGGCAAGCGGGTGACCGATGCGGCGACGATGGAAGTGGTCGAGATGGTGCTCGCGGGCCGGGTCAACAAGCGCATCGTCCAGGCGATCAGCGATGCGGGCGGGCGCGCCGTCGGGCTCACCGGCAAGGACGCCAGCTTGATGGTCTGTGACCAGGCCGACCCCGACCTCGGCTTCGTCGGCACGCCGTCGCAGGTCGATCCGCGGGTTTTGCGCAAATTGTTCGAAGCCGAAATCATCCCGGTGATCGCGCCGATCGGCATGGGGCGCGACGGTGAAACCTTTAATGTCAACGGCGATACCGCGGCGGGTGCCGTGGCCGAGGCGCTGACGGCGGACCGCTTGTTGCTGCTCACCGATGTCGCCGGTGTGAAGGATGTGAGCGGCGAGATCGTGACCGAGCTTACCGCCCAGCAAGTCCGTGACATGACCGATGCGGGTATTATCGCGGGCGGGATGATCCCGAAGACCGAGACGGCCGTTCACGCCGCCGAGCACGGTGTTCGCGCGGTGGTGATCCTCGATGGCCGGGTGTCCAACGCCACGCTTCTGGAGTTGTTCACCGCCCATGGCGCGGGCTCGTTGATCCGGGCGGGCTGAACTCCTTTGGCCAGCGCGGATCTCACGGCGGATCCGGGAGGGTCGCACTTCGCGGCTCTCGGCGTGGTTCACGAGGGCGGCGCCAGCGTCGTCCTGCTCGGTCCTGGCCCCGGGTTCTGGCCCGCCTTCACCGGATCGGGAGAGTTCGCCGACGGCGCAGAAGATCCGCTCGACCGCTGGTCGAAACGGGTGATCGGCGCGCTTGCCGAAACCTGGGGCGGTGACGCGGTGTTCCCTTCGGACGGGCCTCCCTATCCGCCGTTCATCGCCTGGGCTTTGGCCTCGGGCGACGTTTGGAGCTCGCCGGTCGGGTTGCTCGTGC
>JGI24025J20009_10001018_pt1 | contig 21527 bp, 20 predicted proteins | sample Cruoilmetagenom3_FD_20009 | JGI IMG/M metagenome (IMG submission 20009) | reverse complement strand
TTTCGGGGGCACGCAAGAGATTGCCGGGTGGCGTGCCTGGGCTCGCAAGTAAGGAAGATCAATGCCGTTGAGATACGACAAAACCGGAGACGTCGGGGTGATGACCATCGACTTCCCCGAGAAGCGAAACGCCCTGAGCTATGCCGCCCGCCTTGAGATGGAGCGGGTCGTCACCGAAATGCGCGATGATCCCGGCGTGCGCGCCGTGGTGATTGCCGGCGTGCCGGGCGCGTTCTGTTCCGGTGGCGACATCAGTTCCTTTGCCAAAGCCACCCCGGTCGAGATGCGCGACCGCCTGAAACAGCAGCATCGTGTTACCCGGATGTTGTATGACCTGGAAAAGCCGGTTGTTTCGGCGGTGGACGGGCCGGCCTTTGGGGTTGGTTTCAATCTGGCGCTGCTTAGTGACCTGATCCTGGCCTCGCCCAAGGCGAAATTCTGTCAGGTGTTTTCCAAGGTGGCGATTGTGCCCGATGGCGGCGGTCTTTACCTGCTGGCGCGCATTGTCGGCATCCAGCGCGCCAAGGCGATGTTCTTTCTGGCCGAAACCATCAAGGCTGAACAGGCGCAGAATCTGGGCATCGTTCACGCGGTGCATTCCTCCGAAGCAATACTGGACGAAGCCATGGCGCTGGCCACCCATCTGGCCGCCGGGCCGACCCGCGCCTTTGGTCTGGGCAAGGCGATGCTGAACCGCGGCATGGACATGGATTTCAGTTCGTATCTGGAACTCGAGGCCGTGGGCGAGGCGTATATCATGGAAACCGAGGACCATCAGAACGCGGTCGCGGCCTTTCTGGAGAAACGCAAACCGATATTTGAGGGACGCTAAGCCATGACAGGCAACACCGATCAGACACAGCAATCCGGACAGCCGCTTGAGGGGCTGAAGGTGATCGACATGGGGCAGGTTTACCTTGGCCCCTATTGCGGCCTGTTGTTCGGATACCTCGGGGCCGAGGTGATCAAGATCGAAGGGCCGGGCGGCGATCCGATCCGCTTTCAGACCCGCGCCGGCGAAAACCCGGCGGCGATGATGCTGAATTCCAACAAGAAAAGCGTCACGCTGGATCTGCACGACGAAACCGACCGCGCCGCGTTTCTGGATCTGGTGGCGGGTGCCGATGTGTTGATCGAAAACTTTCGCCCCGGCACGATGGAGCGCCTTGGCCTGGGGTTTGACGATGTGCTGCACCGGCTGAATCCAAGGCTGGTTTATGGCTCGGGCAAGGGCTATGCGGCGGATTCCGAATGTCATGACGCACCGGCGATGGATTTCCCTATTCAGGCCTATACCGGGTTGATGGCCGTCACCGGTTTTGCCGATGGCCCGCCAGTCAAATCTGGTGCGGCGATCACCGATTTCATGACCGGCGTGCATCTTTATGGCGGTATCCTTGCGGCCTTGCACGAGCGAGGCAAAAGCGGCATTGGCCAGAAGGTCGAAGTGGCGATGCAGGATGTGGCGCATCACGCGCTGGCCTCGAATATATCCAGCTATATACTAAGCCCCGACAATTTCGTTGAACGCGCCGGCAACAGCCAGGGCGTTCTGGAAGTGACGCCATATGACATTTATCCGGCCTCGGACGGGTCGGTGTCGATCATGTGCCTGGTTGACCGCCACTGGGCGGCACTGGCGCGGGCGATGGGCGCGCCGCATCTGGCGACAGACCCGCGCTATGAGGGCAATATCGAACGCACCAGACGGCGCGCCGAAGTGGATGCCATCGTCAGCACCTGGACCGCCGGCCAGACCCGGTCCGAGATATTCGCAGCACTCAATCAGGCCAACGTGCCCTCGGCCCCGGTGCGCCAGATCAGCGAGATCGCCCGCGACAAGGACATGGTCCGGCGCGGCATGATCGTCGAACAGCCGCACCCGGAACTTGGAACGGTGCCGGTGCCGGCCTCGCCGTTCCGGTTTTCCCGCCATGCCAACACCAAACCGCGCCGCGCCCCACAGGCCGGCGAACACACAAACCAGGTGCTGGGCCGTGGTCCGGCACCGGACATCACAGAATAAACCTCAGAACAAGGAACACCCCCATGGTCTCTTTCCAACTTGACGATGAACTGGAAGACTTCCGCCATACCGTACGCCGCCTTGCCGAAACCGAATTCGCCGACAAGGCCGCCTATTGGGACGAACACGAGACCTTTCCGACGCCGAACCGCGATAAGCTGGCGGAACTGGGCTATCTCGGCATGTTCGTGCCCGAAGAATACGGCGGATCGGGCGCGCCGATNATTCAGGGNGCGGTGTTTCTTGAGGAAATGGCGCGGGTGTGTTTCAACACCTCGCTGGTGTGCCAGCTGTACCTGAACGGCCCGGCACGGGCGATCAACCAACTGGGCACCGACGAGCAGAAGAAGCGCCTGTTGCCCGGCGTGGCGCAGGGCAAGACCTTCATTGCCATCTCGATCAGTGAACCCGAGGCCGGATCGGCGGTGACCGACCTGCGCACCACGGCGGTCGAGGATGGCGATGGCTGGCTGCTGAACGGCGCGAAATGTTTCTGCACGGGCGGGCATGTGGCCGATTATCTGATGGTTTTCGCCCGCTGCGCCGGGTCGAAAGGGGCCAGGGGCATCGGCGCGTTCCTTGTCAACATGAAGAACAAGGGTGTCAGCGTCGGCCATATTTAAAAAGATGGGCGGGCGCGGTCTGCCCGAGGCCGATATCACGCTGGAAAATTACCACGTTGGCCCCGAGGACGTTCTGCTGGTCGGCAATCCCGAAAGTTCAAAGTCATTCGGCCTGCTGATGAGTTCGTTTGGCCCCGAGCGGGTCGGCAATGCCTCAATGTGCATCGGTCTGGCGCAGGGCGCGTTTGATGCGGCCAAGGAATACAGCGAAGTGCGCCACCAGTTTGGCCGCCCGATCAAGGAATTCCAGGGCCTGCAATGGAAGATCGCCGATATGGCGACCCAGATCCACGCCGGACGACTGATGGTCTATCGCGCCGCCACCAACGAGGCCGCCAACGGTTTCCCCGATCCGATGGATGCAACCATGGCCAAGCTGTTTGCCAACGAGATGGCGCAGAAAGTCACCAACGAGGCGCTGCAAATCCACGGTCACAACGGCTATACCCGCGAATACCCGATGGAGCGCATGGTGCGCGACGCGCGCGGCTTTGCCCTGGGGGGCGGCACGGTCGAGATCCTGCGCAACACCATCGCCGCGCTGACCTATGGTCACAGCTTCAACCAGCGGCGCGGCTAAGGGGGCAAGAATGCACATCAACAATCTGACCACTGAACAGATCGCGCTTCAGGACGCGGCGCGCAAACTGGCGCAGGGGGTGTTCAAGGACACCGCCGGGCGCTGGGACGCCGAAGGCACATATCCCGAGGAAAACCACAAACGCCTGTCCGATCTGGGCTATCTTGGCATGACCATCCCCGAGCAATACGGCGGTGGCGGTGCCTCGCTGGTCGATGTCTATCTGGTGATCGAGGAAATCGCCAAGGTCGACATGAACACCGCGCTGATCGTGCATGACCAGAACGTGTCGCCGCGCATCATCGCCACCTGTGGCTCGGACGAATTGAAACAGGCGTTTCTGCCGCGTTTCGCCCGGGGCGAGATCGAATGTTCGATCGCCTGGACCGAACCGCAGGCCGGGTCGGATGCGACGGCTGTCACCACATCGGTGCGGCCCAAAGACGGCGGTTATGTGCTGAATGGCGGCAAGATCTTCACCACGTTCGGGGATCGCGCCGATTATCTGCTGGTCTATGCGCGGTTCTGCGACAGCAAGGGCGCGCGCGGGATCGGCACGATTTTGGTCAAACGCGACAGCCCCGGCGTGACAATCCATATTCTTGAACAGAAGATGGGCGCACGCGGCTGCAACGAATGCGAGATCCATTTTGACGATGTGTTCGTGCCCGCAGATCATGTGGTGACCGAAGGCGTGGCCGACAATTCCAGCGGCTTTGTCAAACCCATCGGCGTCTATAATGCCACCCGTACCGGCATGGGGGTTCTGGCGCTTGGCGTGGCCGAAGGCGCGTTCGACGAGGCGCGCAACTACATGAAAACCCGAAGCCAGTTCGGCAAGACCCTGTCAGAAATGCAGGGGTTGCAATGGATGATGGCGGACATGCGCATCCAGATCGAAGCGGCGCGGGCCTTGTGTTACAATGCGCTGGCGATGATAGACGCCGGTCGGCCCGATCCGACATTGTGTTCGATTGCCAAGTTGCAGGCGACGGAAATGGCGCAGAAAGTCACCCATGACTCGATGCAGATGTTTGGCGGTTATGGCTATTTCGGCTCGCTGCCGCTGGAGCGCATGGTGCGCGATGTGCGGATGCTGACTATCACCGGCGGCACCACGCAGATCCACAAAAATTCAATCGCTGCGGCAATCTTTCGGGATTGAACCGCCGAAAAACGGGGAGAGGTCATTTGAACAACGAAATCACAGTTCAACAGATAGATGGTCTGGTAACGGTGTCGCTGAACCGGCCAGACAAGCTGAATGCGCTGACACTTGATATGCGCACCGATCTGCTGGAGGTGTTCCGCCGTCTGGACGCCGACACAAACGTGCGCGCGGTCCTGCTTCGGTCCGAGGGACGGGCGTTTTGTGCCGGGGCTGACGTGACCTCGATGGGCAAGGACGACATTATCGGCGACCGCGACCGGGTGCTGCGCGCGCATCAGATGATCCTGGCGATCCATAATATCAACAAGCCGGTGGTCTGCGCCCTGCGCGGTGCGGCGGTCGGGGTGGGTCTTAGCATTGCGCTGGCCTGTGACGTGATCGTCGCGTCAGAGACTGCCAAGATGGCGCTGGTATTCAAAAAGATCGGTCTGGCGATGGATGGTGGGGCCGCCTATTTCCTGAACAACCTGATTGGCCGCCAGCGCACCATTGATCTGGCCTATAGTGCCCGGACCGTGCGCGCCGATGAGGCGCTGGAACTGGGGCTGGTGTCGCAGGTGCATTCCGACGAGGAAATGGACGCGGCGGCCCGTGCCTATGCCGGCGAACTGGCGACGGGTCCGACATTTGCCTTTGCCGCCAACAAGCGGATGCTGCGCCTGTCGCAATCGCCCTCGCTTGAGGCGTTCCTGGATGTCGAGATCATGGCCCAGGGCCAGGTCATAAAAAGTCAGGATCACGCCGAAGGGGCCAAATCATTCCTTGAAAAACGCCCACCGGTTTTTCAGGGGCTCTGATACGGAAACTCCATTGCGAACAATTACAGGGAGGACGCAATGCAATTACTCATGAAGGTGACGGACGCATTATCGAGGCTGCTGATGATTTTCTCGATCATTCTGGCCGGGGCCATGATGCTGCATGTGACACTGGATGTGATCCTCAGTCAGTTCATCGCCGAGCCTTTGCCCGGTACCGTCGAGATCGTGTCAGGCTATTACATGGTCGGGCTGGTGTTTCTGCCGCTGGCCTTTGTCGAGCTGAAGAACGAACACATTCATGTGGATGTCATCCACTCTCTGCTGCCCGACCGGGGCAAGACCATTCTGGATGTTCTGGCGCTGGCGCTTTCGTCTGTCTATCTGGGGCTGCTGACCTATCGCACATGGTTTGATGCGCTGGAAAAATACGAGGTCGGCGAATATTCGATGGGCATGTTCAGTGTCGCATTGTGGCCGGGGCGTTTCTTTGTGCCGATCGGCTGCGCGATACTGACGGCGGTTCTGCTGCTGAAACTCATCCGCCGTCCCTTTTCCGATGCGGATATGCAATCTGAACCATCTGATATGACCGCCGGAGGCACCACCTGATGTCATTTTTTGCAACCGGCATATCCGGTATCGTTCTTGTCATCGTCCTGGTTCTGATGCGGGTGCCAATTGCCGTGGCGCTGGGGCTGGTTTCGTTTGGCGGGTTCTGGTTCATGCTGGGCAGCGTTCCGGCCTGGGGCCTGCTGACGGCAATCCCTTACGATTTCGCGGCGCACTGGACCCTCAGTTCGATCCCGATGTTCCTGCTGATGGGCTATATCTGTTATCAGACCGAACTGACCAAAGGCATCTTTCACGCCGCGCGGGTCTGGCTTTCGTTCCTGCCCGGCGGGCTGGCGGTGGCCAGCATCGGTGGTGCGGCGCTGTTTTCTGCCGCCTCCGGGTCCAGCCTGGCAACGGCGGCGGCGATGGGGCGCATTGCCGTGCCCGAGATGTTGCAGCGCAAATACGATCCGGGGCTGAGTGCCTCGGTCGTGGCGGCGGCTGGCACGATGGGGTCGCTGATCCCGCCCAGCATCATCCTGATCATCTATGGCATCTTCGCCGAGGTGGCGATCAGCAAGCTGTTCCTGGCCGCCATCGTGCCCGGATTGCTGACCATGGTCGGCTATACGCTGGTCATCGTGATCCGCTGTTCGCTGAACCCGTCGCTTGCGCCCAAGATCGACGAGACCATTACCAACCGCGAGCGTTTTGCCGCGCTGGGGGAAACCTGGCCGGTTATCGTGCTGATCATCGGGGTGTTTGGCGGCTTGTTCACCGGCGTGTTCACCCCGACCGAGGCCGGGGCCGTTGGCGCTTCGATGTCCTTTGTCATCGCTGCGGCGCGCCGAACGCTGAACTGGAAAGTCACCAAGGTCGCGCTGATGGATACGGCCAAAACCACGGCGGCAATTTTCATCATCGCCATCGGGGCNAACCTGTTTACCCGGTTTCTGGCCATTAGTGGCGTGCCCGCCGAGATGTCGGCGGCGGTGATCGAAATGGGGGCCGGATACCTGTTGTTGGTGCTGGGCACGGCGGTGATTTTCCTGTTGCTGGGAATGATCCTTGATCCGCTGGGCATCATGCTGTTGACCCTGCCGATCCTGCTGCCGATTTTCGAGGCGCAGCACATCAGCCTGATCTGGTTCGGCCTGTTGGCGACCAAGCTGGTAGAAATGGGGCTGATAACGCCACCCGTCGGGCTGAATGTGTTTGTTATCAAAGGCATTGTCGGCGACGCCGTGCCGATCAGCGCGATTTTCAAAGGTGTTCTTTGGTTCCTGTTCGCCGACCTGTTCGTGCTGGCAATCATGATCTGGTTCCCGCAGTCAGTCATGTTCCTGCCTGGGCTGGCGAACTGACAACCGGCCTGAAACGTAAACAAATAACGCCGGCCACCGGCAAAATGACCTCCCGACGGCACGCTGCCAAACGGGGGGCGGTCCATTAACACAACAAAGAGGAAGACAATGAAAAGCTTTAGCAAACTGGTCGCCACAGCGACCGCAACTGCCTTTCTTATGGCCGCCGGTGCAACGGTTGCCGAAGAACGCGTGACAATCAGCAGCTGGACCTCGCCCAAGCACCCGACCTCAAAAGGGCATCAGTATTATGCCGATCTGACCGAGGCGGCCTTTCCCGATGCGTTCGAATTCAAGGTATTCAACGGCGGCGCGCTGTTGGGTGCGAAACCAACATTGTCCGGCCTGCGCGACGGCGTTGCGCAGATGGCCATCCTGGCGCTGACCTATTTCAAAGCGGAACTGCCCTATGCGCAGATGGTTGCCGACATGGCCCTGCTGGGCGACAACCAATACGTGATGACCGGGGCCACAACCGAGTTCGTTATGCTCAACTGCGCCCCTTGCCGGGAAGAGTTCTCGAAGAACGGTGTTGTCATGCTTGGCGGGCTCAGCACGGCACCCTATGTGCTGATCAGCAAAGAGCCGATTGTCACGGTGGAAGACATGAAAGGTGTCAAGCTGCGTACTGGCGGCAGCGCCTGGGATCGCTGGGCTGTGACTGTTGGCGCAACACCCGTTGGTGTGCCGACCAGCGAAATGCATGATGCATTGGGCCACGGCGTTGTCGATGCCGCGGTGCAGCCAATCGGCGCTCTCAAAAGTCACAGCCTGATTGATGTGGCCAAGCACCTGACCACCCTGCCGCTTGGCACCTACCATTCGGCCGGCAACTTCTTTGTTGGTAAAAGCTTCTGGGAAGGCCTGTCAGACGAACAGAAAACGCAATTCCTGACCAATATTCCCCTTGCCTCGGCCATGACCGAAAAAGGCTATGGTGATGTCGACGAAGAAGTCCTGATAGAGGCGGCTGGCCTTGGCCTTACCGTACACGAACCTTCGGCGGATCTGCTTGCCGATATTACGGCGTTCCGCACGGCGGATCTGGCTGATATCGCCAAGATCGCCAGCGAAAAGCACGGCATTGAAAATCCGGTTCCTTTGCTGGAGACCTATGCTGCACTGATCGAGAAATGGGCCGCCCTGGTCGAGAAGACCGGGACCGACAACGAAGCCTTCGCCGCGTTGCTGGAGCAGGAGATCTATTCCAAGATCGACTTCACCAAATACCCCAACTAAGCGATTAGCACCCTGATCCGTGCCCGACCTTTATCGGGCACGGATTTTTTCATGGGATTGTGGTGCCTGGTCCTTCTGACAGGCCCGGTCTGACAGACCGGTGCCAAACCTATCTGATAGCCAGAACCGTCGCCGCATCCGGGCTAATGGGTTTGAACCGCTCCAGAACATCCGGGTCGTGCCCCGGCAGGATCAGACCGTCCGGGCCGGCCAGTTCCTTCAGGCGGTCATAGCCGGCAACCGCAATTTCAAGGTCGGCATACAGCGGAAAGGCGTTCTGATTGTCGAGATATCGACTATAGTGCAGCGCATCCGAGGCCACCACGATCACCCCTGTCGCCGTCTCGACCCGCAACACCTGCAAGCCGCGCGAATGCCCGCCAATCAGATGCAGCGACAAACCGTCCGCCAGTTGCACATCGCCGTCATGGAAATGAACCCGGTCGCTGTAAACCATGCGCACGGCTGTCACCACATCCTCGACGCTGAACGGTTTGCGCATGTGGTGGACGCACATGCATTTGCCGGTGCCATAGGCCATCTCGGCCTCTTGCAGGTGGAACTGNGCGGCGGGAAANGCCCCCATGTTGCCGGCGTGATCGTAATGAAGATGCGAGATGATCACATCCNTGACGCCTTCCGGGTCCAGCCCCATGTCGCGCAGGCTGTCGCAGGGGTGGCGGATCATTTCCCGCCCCCGGCGCGCGCCTTCGTCAAGGTCAAAGCCGGTATCGACCACATAACACGCCTTGTCGTTGCGGATCACCCAGATGAAGAAATCCAGTCGCCCCGGCAGGTCGTGCTGATCCTGGATCAGCGATATGTTGCGGTTTTCGATTTCAGCCGAGGCATAGTGGACGGCAAAAACTTCCCAGTCAGACATCTTTGAGACCTTTCATTTGGTTGCGGTCATTTGGTTGCGGGTGAAGCAGAAATATTCGGTGTGATCGGCCCCCTGCCCCAGATCCTCCGACGCCGCCCCCCACAGGTCCGTCACCTGCGCCAGAACCGGAGAAGCAAGATCCAGATCGTCGGACAGATCACGCGCGGTGCCAAGATCCTTGGCCATCAGCGCCAGCGAAAACCCCGAGGCGAAGGCCCCGGATATCACCTGCTGTTTCATTTTGACTTCGGTGGAATTGTTGCGCCCGGTAGAGGCATTCAGCACGTCAACCAACACATCCGGGTCGATATCAAACGCCTTGCCGATCAGCATCGCCTCGGACGCGGCGGCGAAACCGGCCGCCGAGACAAAATTGTTCAGCGCCTTCATCGCATGGCCTGCGCCAGCCGGACCAACATGGAACACCGCCCCGCCCATCGCCTCAAGCACTGGCATCGCGGCGTCAACGGCTTGCGCATCGCCGCCGCAGATGATCGAAAGTTCTCCGGTAACCGCCTTGCGCACGCCGCCCGAAACCGGCGCGTCGATCAGGGCAATCCCGGCCTTCGACAGCTGGTCGTTCAGGGCGATTGTGTCCTTGGGGGCCGACGAGCTCATGTCGATGACCAGCGCCGTTTTGGGGATGCAGCGGCGCGGGGCATCGCCCTCCAGCAGCACCTGTTGCACGACCCGGCCATTGGGCAGCATGGTGATGATCGCCGCCACCTCCGCGGCGTCACAGGCGCTTTCCAGTGTCTCAAATGCCTCGCCCCCCACGGCGTCCCGCGCGGCTGGGGCGGGATCGACGCCAAGCACGCGAAACCCTGCATCGGTCAGGCATTTCACCATCGGCTGGCCCATCTGGCCAAGACCGACAAAAACCAGCGTGGCGGGCGGGGCTATCCGGGCAGGTGCGCTCATGTCAGATCGCGCCTTCTTCTTTCAGCACTTCACTGGCGACGCGAAAGGCGTCAATTGCCGCCGGCACACCGCAATAGGCGGANACCTGAAGCAGTATCTCCTGAATNTCCTCCACGCTGAGACCNTTGTTCAGCGCCCCGCGCAAATGCAGCTTCAGTTCATGCGGGCGGTTAAGGGCGGCGATCATGCCAAGGTTCAGGATGCTGCGCGAACGCCGGTCAAGACCGGGGCGGTTCCAGATGTCGTTCCAGCAATTGGTTGTGACAAGCTCTTGCAGCGGCTGGGTGAAATCGGTGGCCCCCTCAAGGGCCTTGTTCACATATTCACTGCCCAGAACCTCGCGCCTTGTTTTCAGGCCGTTGACGAAGTCTGCGGTTTGCTCGATTTTCTTTGTCATTCTCNNTATCCATTGATTGTTTGTTGTTTCAGTCTACGCATCCCGACGATCGCGCGCATAGCGTAAAAGCGCCAGCCCCCGGTAAATGCCATGCACGAATTTGCCGTACGGCATGGTCAGGAAAAAGGTCAGCACNCAGCCAAGGTGCAGCGCCAGCATCACCCCCATCAACGGGGTCGCACGCAGGAACAGCAGCCCAAGACCCGTGGCCCCGGTCAGAAACAGGATCGCAAGAAACCCGGCCTCCATCCCGGCCCAGCCGTCATCCATCACCATCGGGTCGCGCCGGGACTTGGCCCGCCAAAGCCCGATTGGCCCGACAACCAGCCCGACACCGCCCGCCAACCCCAGAAGGGGCGGCACGTCCCACCAGGCATAGGGGGCGGCGCGCCCCAGACCATAATGATACAGCGTCGCCACCGAGGTCGAGGCAAAGCACAACAGGAACCCATAGAACGTCAGGTGGTGCCACAGGCGGCGGTTGTCCTCGGGCAGTTCATCTTCGTTCATGCAGCCAATGCCGCCGCCGTCCAGATAGCGCAGGCTCAGCGCGTCCTGACCGGCCTGCCCGGCGTCCTGCACCGTCACACCTGTTGCGCCACTGTCGCGCCAGAACGCCCATGCCCCCAGACCGGTTGCCACCAGCATATAAAGGAACGCCGCGCCGAACAGGGCAACCATCGCCGAATGCGGCATCAGCGCATAGAAATTGCCGGGCTGCATGTGCGCGTTGAACAAAGCGCCGGGATCGTTCCAGATGATGAACCCGATCAGGAACAGCGCCGCCGTGACGGCAATGCCCAGCGCCACAACCAACCCGCCCCGCCTGAACAGCGGGCGCATCACCGCCGGCCAGGCATAATGCGCATAGCTGTCGTTGCGCACCTGCGCCAGAACACGCGGCACATTGACGTCAAATTCATGCGGCGGTGAAAACTGGCAATCGTGGTAGCAGGCCGAACAGGAATGGCACAGGTTGGCCAGGTAATTCAGGTCTGCGTCACCAAAGGTCCGGCGCATTTCCATGGCCGGAAACACCGCGCAAAGTCCTTCGCAATAACGACACGAATTGCACAGGTTCATCAGCCGCTCAGCTTCGGCCAAAGCCGGGGTTTCATGTGTCATGGCGTGCCGCCTCTGTCCCTGCGATGCGCCCGAACACGCTGCCGATGGTCATGCCGATCCCGGCGGCATAGCCCTGCCCCAGAACGTTCCCCGCCATGATTTCCCCCGCCGCATACATGTTGTCCGACGCGCGCCCGTCCGCCATGACGATCCGCGCCCGGTCGTCCACCTTGACGCCAAGATAGGTGAAGGTGATGCCGGGGCGCACCGGATAGGCATAAAACGGCGGCGTTTCGATCCGCTGCGCCCAGTTGGTTTTGTCGATCTTCAGACCCACGGTGCGGTTGCCGTCCGGTTCGGACGTATCAAACGGCTGCCCGCCCTGAACAGCGTCGTTGAACCCGGTTATCGTCGCTTCCAATGCCGCCGGATCCAGCCCCAGTTCGCTCGCCAGGCCGGCAATCGTCTCGCCCCGGATCGGCGGGTACAGCGAGGGCATGAAGCGTTCAATATTGGGCGCGTCAAAGATGACATACGCGATTTGATCGGGCTGATCAGCCACCAGCCGCCCCCAGATCGCATAGCGTTTCGGCCAGATGTCTTCGCCTTCGTCATAAAACCGCTGGCTGTGTTTGTTGACCACCACCCCCAGCACCACGCAATCCAGCCTTGTGATGATGCCGCCGTCAAATTTCGGCGCGCGCGCGTCGATCGCCACCGCATGGCATTGGGTCGGATCGCCGATCTGCATCATCCCCGCCTCAATCAGCATCCGCGTCAGCGTGCCTCGGTTATAGGGCGTGCCGCGGATCAGAAAGTTGTCGGCCTTCTTGCCCCAGCCTTCACGCAACCAATCGGTATCGCCCTGAAGCCCGCCGCTGGCCGCGACAAAGGCCCCGGCCCTGATCACCTGTTCATTCCCGTTATGCAGAACGCGCGCGGCGTGAAACCGCCCGTCGCGAATATCCAGCCCGACCACCGGGCTGTCGTAGATGAACCGCACCCCCAGCCGCGACGCAGTGCGATAAAGCGCGTTCAGCATCGCCCGCCCGCCGCCAAGAAAGAACGAATTGGTCCGCCCCAGGCTGATCGTGCCGCCAAGTGAGGGCTGAAACCGCACGCCTTGTGCTTGAATCCAGCCCAGCATATCCGCCGATTTGCGCACCATCATGCGCGCCAGACGTTGGTTGGTATTGCCATCCGTGACCCGGAGCAGATCGTCGTAAAATTCGTCCTCCCGGTAAGGTCCGCTTAGCGTGTCGGTGGCGCTGTCATGGGCGCAGCGCATGTTGCGGGTATGGCGGGTGTTGCCGCCGCGATAGAACTTAGGAGCCGCCTCGACCACCAGCACCCGACGACCCGTTTGGGCCGCCGCAATCGCCGCGCACAGCGCCGCATTGCCGCCCCCGGCGATCAGGATATCACAACTGTCAGGCAGGTCCGGCATATCAGACCCGGTCCGTCACCTTGGCCAAAACCGGGAAATACGCATCGCCATGACCGGCAGCGCGGGCCTTTTGCATCCGCGCCTCGGCCAGTTCCGCGCCGGGCGCGTGAATGCCTGTGTCGCGGGCCAGATCCAGCGCATAGCTGACATCTTTCAGCGCGTAATCCGTCGGAAACGCCCCGGTCGGGAAAATATCGGGCAACATCGCCTTGATCCCGTGATTGCGCAGCGCGAAACTGTCGGCTGATCCCTTGGACAGCGTGTCAAACAACAGCCCCCGGTCCATCCCGGCAGCATCACCCAGCGCCAGCGCCTCGGACAGGGCGACGACCGTCTCGAACAACACCATGTTGTTGAGGATCTTCACCACCTGACCACAGCCCACCGGCCCGCAATGGGTCACATCGCTGGCGCAATGCTCCAGCATCGGGCGCAGCCGGCCAAATACGGCCTCGCTGGCCCCCACCATCACCGACAACGTGCCATCCACAGCCGCCTGCCGGGTGCGCGCCACCGGCGCATCGGCGAAATCTGCGCCGCGCGCGGTCAGTTCCACGTGCAGATCGCGGCTCAGCCCCACCGGGCTGGTGGACATATCCACCACCAGCAACCCCTTGCGGGCGTTTTCGATGATACCATCGGGGCCGCGCATGACCTGTTCGACCTGCGTGCCGCCGGGCAACGACAGAAACAGAATGTCGACTCCGCCCGCCAGTTCGGCGATGGTGTCCACCGCTTGCGCGCCCTCGGCCTGCAATCGCCTCAGCGGGGCCGGGTTCAGGTCGAAAACCCGGAATTCCGCGCCGGATTTCTGCATCATGTTGCGGCAGATGGGTTCGCCCATCACGCCCAGACCGACAAATCCGAGTTGTGTTTCCGAGGTGGTCATTGCGGCTCTCCAGGGCTGGCGGCAGGGGTGTGCCATCAGGAATAGAACAGTTGTCAATGCCCGGCGCAACTGCATTTCTGTTGCAAACAGACGCAAATACCCGCCCGTTTTGGTTTTTCACTTGAATAGGGCGGCAAAGGTTTACTTAATGACGCTCAATCGTTCTGTCTGACAGAACACCCCTTCAGAACGCCCAGCCAAAACCAAAGGACATGATATGCCCGTCATCGCCACGCCGCCCAGCCTGCCGGATCCCGACGTGATCGAACCGCTGCTGATCGCAGGCCGGCCCACCGCCGGAGAAGGCACCCCGCTGGAGGTTGCCGACCCGTCGGACGGATCGCTGATCGGCCGTGTTGGCACGGTGACGCCGGCGCAACTGACGCGCCTCATTGGTGATGCCAGCCGCGCCCGGCGCGACAGCGGCTGGGCCGATCTGCCACCCCACGCCCGCGCCCGAATCTTGGGAAAAACCGCCGATGAAATCGAAAACCGCGCCGATCTTCTGGCCGAGCTGCAAATGCGCGAAAACGGCAAAACCCGCGCCGAAAGCCGCGCGCAGGCGCTAAGTGCCGCCGGGATTTTTCGCTATTTCGCCGCCGTTTGCGAGTGCAGCGAAGACGCCATGCCCCCGGCGCGCGGGGCATATTTCACCATGACGGTGCAGGAACCTTACGGCGTTGTTGCCGCCCTGACACCGTGGAATTCGCCGCTAACGATGGGGGCGCAGAAAATCGCGCCGGCACTGGCGGCGGGCAATGCGGTGGTGCTGAAGGCGGCGGAAACCACCAGCCTTGTGTCGCTGGCGCTGGGTCAGTGCTGTGTCGCCGCCGGCCTGCCGGACGGGCTGTTGTCGGTCATCGCCGGGCGATCCGATATTGGCGCGGCCCTGACCGGGGATGCGGGCATTGACCTGATTTCCTTCACCGGCGGCACCGCCACGGGCCAGCACATCGCCCGCGCCGCCGCCGACCGGTTGGTGCCGCAAATCCTGGAACTTGGCGGCAAATCCCCGCATATCGTGTTTGGCGACGGTGACCTTGCGGCGGCGGCAAAATCGGTCGCGGGCGGCATATTCGGCGGCACCGGGCAATCCTGCGTCGCCGGATCGCGATTGTTTGTGCAATCTGGCGTGCGCGATGAATTCCTGGCCCTGCTGATTGGTGAGGCGGAAAAGATGACCGTCGGCCCGCCATCAAGGGACACAACTGTATTGGGACCGCTGTCATCCTTTGCCCACCGCGACCGGGTCGAAGCCTGGGTTCAGCGCGGGCTGGACGAAGGCGGCACTATCCTTTTGGGCGGCAACCGCCCGGAAGGTGGCGATTTTGACGCCGGGGCCTATTATCTGCCGACCATCATCGGCAATATCGACAATTCCGCCGCCATCGCCCAGGAAGAGATATTTGGTCCGGTGCTGTGCCTGATGCCGTTTGACGACGAACCCGACCTGATCGCCCAGGCAAATGACAGCGTTTATGGCCTGGCCGCCGGCATCTGGAGCGGTGATTACAAGCGCGCCTGGCGCGTGGCGCGTGCGTTGCAGGCCGGGACCGTGTGGATCAACACCTATAAACAACTGTCCATCGCCGCACCGTTTGGCGGCTATAAACTCAGTGGTCAGGGGCGTGAAAAAGGCTTGCAGGGTATGCGCGCCTATCAACAGACGAAAAGCATTTATTGGGGGCTTTGATGGGGGTGCCGGGCGCTCAGACCGGATAGTCACCGCCCAACTGGCGGCTCAGATCGCGGGCGGCATCGCTTAATTGCCCGCGCATCCGCATGATGTCGCTGTCGCGGAACCTCTCACGCGGGCCCGACAGCGACAGCGCCCCCAGAATGCGCCCCTTCACCGCAAAGACCGGCACGGCGATTCCGGCGCAGATCGGATCGCGTTCACCCAGCGACACGGCAAAACAGGTGTCGCGGATCTGGTCCATTTCGCGCCCCTCTTCACCCTCGAACGCCAACAGCACCTTACCGGCGGCCCCGCGCCGGATCGTCAGGCGGTCACCCGCCTGCACCCGGTCGAGCGTTGAATGGTTTGAATCCAGCCGGAACAGGCACAGTCTTTGTTCGACGCTTTGGCGCACGTGAAACGACGGGCTTTCGGTGCCCGCCTCGACCAGTTGGCGCAGCACCGGCAACACATTGTGACGCAGCGGATTGGCCATCTCATAGGCAATGCCCAGCCGCATCACCACATGGCCCAAGGCATATTTCGAATCCTCGACCCGCATGACATAGCCTGCGTCAGACAGGCTTTCGATGATCCTCAGGATCGTGCTTTTGTACAGCCCGGTGGCGCGCGACAGATCCGACAATGTTTGCGGTGCGCTGTTGGCTTCAAGCGCGCCCAGAATCGCCAGCGCGCGGTCAACGGCGGCGACTCCCCTGCGCGGTTTGTCAGTGCGCGGCTTGTCTGCGCCATTGTGTTTCGGATAGGCATTCATGGGCTCACGATAAAAGATCGCGACGGTCAGAGCCAGCCCCCAAGCCAGCCCCAGGCCACCCACCAGCGAAAACCCCTGAAAGTTGCCAAGCCTGTGAACAGGACTGCCGGCGCATTTGGCTGGGGCCCAAAGGGTTCGAGGTTGTTTTGGGCAAACGCCCAGATCGCCCGGGGATCAGAAGATGAAATCATCCGCTGAATAAGGCCCTGAAACACCAACATCGGCAAAGGCAACCCCGTCAAGCAGGATCGAATTCGCCCCATCGACGATCCGGGCCGTGCCACCGGAATCCACCAGATGGTTAGTGATCAGATCGTCAAAGCCGGNNATCCCCGTGACCGCCGACAGGTCGATGTCTTCCANGTCGTTTTTGTTGAAACCGACAAGCGTATCCTGGCCGAAACCGTCAGCAAAGATGAACAGGTCATTGCCACCGTTGCCCTCCAGGTGATCATCACCGCTGCCGCCATTGACCGCATCATCGCCACCGCCACTTTTCAGCGTGTCATTGCCACCGCCACCATTCAGCGTATCGCTCCCGGAGCCGCCGATCAGCATGTCACGGCCATCGCCGCCGTCCAGCCTGTCCTGACCGCCATTGCCGACAAGCCTGTCGTCATTATCTTCGCCCCGAAGCGTGTCGTTGCCCAAGCGGCCAAAAAGCACGTCATCGCCGTCGCCACCGGCGATACTGTCATCGCCGTCGCCGCCGTTCAGTCTGTTTTGGCCGGCGCTGCCGGTAATCGTGTCACTGGCAGCACTGCCAATGACATGTTCAACCCGGATCAACTGCGCGCTGACCACACCATCGGTGGCGGTGCCCGCCGCAAGGTCGATCGTCCACGTGCCGGTCGAACTTTTCCAGCTTGCAGTGTCCTTTCCGTTGCCTCCGTCCAGCACTTCGGACGGGCCGCTGTCGGCGTCATGTTTCAAAAGGTCATTGCCACCGCCGCCATCCAGCGTATCGTTGCCGCGACCGCCCGAAAGCATGTCCTTGCCAGCACCGCCGTGGATTTGGTCAGCGCCGTCACCGCCGTTCAGCGTGTCGTTGTTGTTGCCGCCCTCCAGCGTGTCATTGCCGGCCCCGCCGTCAAGCACGTCGTCTCCGTAGCGGCCCAGCAGAGAATCGTGGCCGTTGCCGCCCAGCAACGTGTCATTGCCAATACCGCCGTCCAGCGTATCGTTGCCGGCGTTGCCGGTCAGGGTGTTTTTGGCATCATTGCCATAGATCTTCTCGCTGCCGGCCCCGCCGACCACATTCTCGATCACGGTGCCAACCGCCAGAGTCAGGTTGCCGATCAGCCCGCCGACGCTTGAGATGGAACCGGTGGTGGACGAGGACATGACCGTGCGAACGTCGATCACACTGTTGTTGCCAAAACCCGACAAATCCAGCGTGTCGATACCGCCGCCGTCAACAATGCTGACCGCGTTGGTGTCCAGCAATGTTGACATCGAGGCATAGGCGCTGTTTCTCAAATTCGCGCCCGGCCCGCTGGCTGACGCGGACCAGTTGGTCCAGGAACCGTTGAAACCCCAGGTGGTATCGCCGCTGGTGGCCCCATTGGCCACGCCGAACCCCTGCGAGCCATAGATGTTTTCCAACGCCAGCCAGTCGACGGCCATCGGGCCGATCAAATTTGCGTAAGACGCTGTGACATCGGCGTTATCTGTCTGGCTCCAGTAGGACATCATCGACTGTTGCCAGCTGTCGTTCTGCCAATAGGTATCCTCGTAGATGCCCGAAGTGGCATTGTAGTTTCCCTGATGACCCAGGCCCAGAACGTGGCCGATCTCGTGCAGGGCTGTTTGATAGGCATAGCTGCCGATGGCAGTTTTGTACCCGTCCCAGTCATTGCCGATATTGACCCAGCCATACGCAACCGAGCCGTCCGCGGACTGCTGGAAATTGGCATAAGCCGCGCCCGGCGCGCTGTCAAAAAAGAAAAGGTCGACCACCGAGGTGCTCGAATTGCTGGTTTCCTGAAAGTCGATGCCAAGAATGTCTTCGTAGACGTTGAGCGCATGGCGGATCATGTCGGCGCGCGCGCCCGTAACCCCGTCATAATCGCCCGCCAGGGTGCCGGTCACGTTATAATGCAACACGCCATTCTTGGCATTGGCACCCCAGCTTTTCAGGTTGAAAAACGGGGCACTGGGCAAAGCAACATCGTCCCAGAAATCAATGGCACCCGAGTTTTCGCCGTTGAGGTAATGTGCCAGCGTGGCAAGCGACCCTGCGGCAACCGGCGCGGCGGCAAAACCCGCTGCGCCAAAGTCGTAGCCGGTTGTCACCGGGTCAGTTGGCACTGGATCGGGTTCAGCCGCGGTATACAAAATCCCGCTGTCCGGGATTGGTTCGAAGGATGCCTTCTCGGCGGGTTCTGGATCCTGCACCGGGACCAGCGCGGGCGCATTCCAATCCGGTCGATCAGGCAGCAGGTCTACACATTCTGGCGCGGTCTCTTCGGTCTCGGACACAAGCGCATCAGTCAGGATGGCGGTGTCTTGCCCGCCCGCGCCTTCAAGGCCATCAATCGTTTCCAGGTCAGCATCGCAGACCAACGCGCGCCCGGGAACAGCCGCCACTCTGTCGCCATTGCCAGCATCCGAGGGTTCCGCCGGCGTGCCAATCGCTGCCGGTCGCTCTCCCGGTTGGTCCGGTGCGAGTGCAGGAAAACCGCCGCTGACTTTTTTCATGAAGTCATCGCCTTCAAACACGTCCCGGAAAAAAGTACCAAAGGAATTCATGAAAACACCACGCAAACAAATTCGATAGTCCCGAACATTCGGACGCTATGAAACTGATATGGAACTCCAATCGACGATTCAACCCAAAGCTGCACCCATTGCGCCCCGGCCCGGAAAAACAGAGTTTCGCCGGGACATAGTGATGTTAAGGAAAGAAGTGTTCGAACCGGTCAATTTTTGCAACATCTGATCCCCTCTGCGTCGGCGCTTAATCTGGTTTGACCCCGACCGGAGGATTTCCCGTCGTTTTCGCCATTACTACCGCTCTTTTCAGCACCGCGCCGCAACGCAACCGGACATATCCCCTGTCCCAATTACTGTCCCAATTGCCGCAGATGTTGCGCCCCTCTGGACGCCCCGCGCAACAATCCCTATATAATTGCTCAGGATACACGACGAGGCCGACATGACCCACGCAACCGAACCGCTTGAAGGCGCACCGCTGATTGCGCCCTCCTCTACTGACCACGCGCTTTATGATCAGGTGGTCGAAGCGTGCCGCAGCGTTTATGACCCGGAAATACCGGTCAATATCTACGAGCTGGGTCTGATCTATACCATTGATATAAATGACGATAACGCGGTCAAGATCCTCATGTCGCTGACCGCNCCGGGCTGTCCGGTGGCCGGAGAGATGCCNGGATGGNTCGCCGACGCGGTCGAGCCGATTGCGGGCGTCAAACAGGTTGACGTCGAGCTGATCTGGGAACCGCCCTGGGGCATGGAAATGATGTCCGACGAGGCGAGGCTTGAATTGGGGTTCATGTAAATGTTTGGTGTTCCAGGCAAAAATGCGGTCACCCTGACCCCAAAGGCCGCCACGCAGATCGTCAGGCTGATGGCCAAGGATGGCCATTCGGGTCTGCGTATCGGCGTGAAAAAGGGCGGCTGCGCCGGCATGGAATACACTATGGAATACGTCGCCGAAACCGATCCCAATGACGAGGTGGTCGAACAGGATGGCGCGCGGGTGATGATCGCGCCGATGGCACAGATGTTCCTGTTCGGCACCGAAATCGACTATGAGGTCAGCCTGCTTGAAGCCGGGTTCAAGTTCAACAACCCGAACGTCTCCGAGGCCTGCGGCTGTGGCGAATCGATCAAGTTCAACGAAGCCCCCGCAGCGGGGGAATAACCCGCCTGCCCCAGGCACGATAATCTCCAGATACTGAAAAATGAGGGCGGGACATGCGTCGCAAACTGGCAGCCGGCAACTGGAAAATGAACGGCACGGGGGGCGATCTGGCGGTTCTGACAGAACTGGCCCAGGCCCATCCCGCACCCCGATCAGAAATCCTGATCTGCCCGCCAGCGCCGCTGATCCACCGCGCCGCGACCGTGACCGATGGCAGCACCATCACCATCGGCGCGCAGGATTGCCACGCCGGGATCAGCGGCGCGCATACCGGTGACACAAGTGCGGCGATGCTGGCAGACGCCGGCGCGCGCTTTGTCATCACCGGCCATTCCGAACGGCGCGCCGATCACGGCGAACAGGACGCAGATGTGTGCGCCAAATCCACGGCTGCCATGCAGGCCGGGTTGGCTGCGATCATCTGCCTCGGCGAAAGCCTGAGCCAGCGCGAGGCCGGCGACACCCTGGAGGTCATCGCCACGCAACTGGCCGGGTCGGTGCCGGATGGCGCGACCGGCGACAATGTGGTGATTGCCTATGAACCGATCTGGGCCATTGGCACCGGCAAGGTGCCGACACTGGCGCAGATCGGCGAGGTGCATGATTTCATCCGCACCCGGCTGGAACAGCGGTTTGGCACCGGCACCGGCCAGTCGATCCGCCTGCTTTATGGCGGATCGGTAAAACCCGGCAATGCCGCAGAGATTTTCGCGGTGCCCAACGTTGACGGCGCGCTGGTCGGCGGGGCCAGCCTGAACGCGGCGGATTTCTCACCGATCATCGCGGCGCTGGACGCGGCCTGAGACAGGCATCACCTCGCCCCTTGTTAAAATCAGCGCGCGCAAGCGCTCATTTGGATTAAGCCCCGCCCGTCACTTGGTGATGATCTCCGGCCCCATCAGCGCATTGGGGATCAGCGTGCTGAGCCATGGGATGTAAGTCACCATGATCAGGAATACGAACAGCACCGCCAGAAACGGCAGCGCCGCGCGCACCACCGCCATCATCGGCATCCCCGCCACCCCGGACGTGACAAACAGGTTCAGGCCCACAGGCGGCGTTATCATGCCGATCTCCATGTTCACCACCATGATGATGCCAAGATGAATGGGGTCGATGCCCAGTTCGATGGCAATCGGGAACACCAGAGGCGCAACAATCACCAGCAGGCCTGAAGGCTCCATGAACTGCCCGCCGATCAGCAGGATCACGTTGACCATCACCAGAAACATCACCGGCCCGAACCCGGCTGACAGCATCGCGCTGGCAA